>Ga0206682_10000059_pt1 | contig 102905 bp, 59 predicted proteins | sample M240m12015metaG_FD_155444 | JGI IMG/M metagenome (GOLD analysis project Ga0206682, IMG submission 155444) | Ammonia-oxidizing marine archaeal communities from Monterey Bay, California, United States - M2 40m 12015 | ecosystem: Environmental > Aquatic > Marine > Intertidal zone | place: USA... | reverse complement strand
CGTCCCCTCGCCCTCCTCGATGGGCGTTTTCGCGGTGGTATACGCGCGACCACCCTCGATGGGCGTTTTCGCGGTGGTATACGCGCGACCACCCTCGATGGGCGTTTTCGCGGTAATATACGCGCGCCCACCCTCGATGGGCGTTTTCGTGGTGGTATACGCGCGCGAATCGACGCGTCGCGTCCCGCGCGGCGCGCGCGCGACACCGCGCCGCGCGCGCGCGTCGACGACCGGCGATGCTCGCCGCGGCGTCGCCGCGCGCGATCGCGCCGCGCGCGACGCTCGGGACGCGCCGCGCGGGACGCGACGCGTCGATTCGCGCGCGACGAATTCTGGGACGGCGGCGACGGCGGCGACGCGACGCGCGCGCGGACGCGATCGAGGACGAGCGCGCGATGGAAGACGACGACACGGCGAAGCGCGTGGACGCGGCGAGCGAGGTGCTGGATAAGATGATACGAGAGACGGTGGAGGGAATCTTTTTGGAGGAGGCGGCGACGGAGGTGCTGAACGAGGCGAGCGCGGCGAACGAGCGAGAGGCGGTGGAGAGCGCGGTGGATAAGCGCGCGGTGCTGCGCGCGGTGGTGCGATCGCACTTTGAAGAGTTGGATGGATCGTTTTTGGCCGCGCTGGGGGCGTACGTGCGGGCGAGTGAGGCGAGCGGGGATTTGCAATTGGTGTCGCTGTTGAACGCAATCAAGGAGGAGACGCTGGCGACGGTGACGGATTCGTTGACGGATGAGATGCAGGTCGTGCAGCTCGTGGCGAGGCTGAAGAGTAATGAAGAGCGGTTTGAAGTCATACGCGTCGCGCACGCGGGTGGCGGTCGGGCGTTGGGGGATGTAGACGTTCCGGGGGTGAGCGTGGAAAAAATTGAACGCGCCGCCGCGCAACTCATCGACGAGCTCGAACTTCAGGAACAGATTCCTAATTGGGACCTCCTGTACCAAGTTATCGTCGTGCGAGAGACCGCTCGACAGTTGTCGAAAGCTGCGGACGCCAGTGGGGTGTACAGCGACGTCGTCGTCTCCGGTTCGTTCGCGCCTTCAGAGCTTCCAAAGGCGGAATCCGCGCTCATCAAGGAACTCGTCGTGGTTAACACGGTGGACCAACGGCGCGCGTTGCTGGCGCAGATGTTCGACGAAACGCGAGATAAGCTTGATCAAGACTTCGATAGATCGAGCGGTAAAGTCAAACTGAAGAAGACGACGCGCGGGTTCCAACCTCGCATCGAACGAGCCGCTGCGACGGCGGCTGGGTTGGACTCGAGAGATTTGCGCCCAGGCCGATTCATAGATAGCGTGATTAATTTGCGAGTGAGTCTCCTTCGCGAAGGTGAAGAGTCCACGCCGGTGGTGACTCGTTTAGGGGAGATCTACTATGAAATGTGCGATGTCGTGATGGAGAACGCGAACGTTGGCTGAGCGATTCGGCGGTTTCGGCGTCGAGTTGTAGTGGTACTGTGTTTTAATACAAACGGTGAGAGCTTACGCACTCAATCTTCTTCTTCGAGCGTGTCTAACTCATTAGCTACTCCCGACGAAGTATCGGCGCTATCCAGACGCTCTAAACCGAGCGCCCCAGTCGATACTTTATTCACCACGTTGAGAGCCGCGATGCTTTCTAAAACTTCCGAAACTTGTTCGGCGGATGGCTGCGACGCGACATCCGAGGCTATGGAATCGGAATCGGATCCAGTTCGTCCGTGACCTGCAAAGTTCCGAATGCTTTGCACGCGTTTTGGCGCGAACGCTTCGGGAACTGCGGGCGAGTTGGCGTCATCCGTCATGGCTTTTGATACGATAGACATTGCTTCGACCGAGAGCGAACGCAACAAGCTCGGAGAAGTGCGAATAAATGTCTCCTTTTTCGGCGCTTCAGGGGTCAAACACACGCATACTACCGAAATATTATCCGAACTGTCTCTCCTCAAAGCTTCTGCCGCGAGCTCTTTCGCTGTAATCGTCGGATCGTTGTGTTGACGCAGGCTTGCCCGCGCGACGTCGACGGCGTTTTGCGAGCTAAACACGTCCCACAAACCATCACACGCGAGGATCAAGAACTCGTCGTCCTCTGTCAAGCGTGTCTTTTCTATCTCTGGATCGACGGTCACAGGTCCAGCTTTGCCCCCACGTCCTTTGAGACCCTCGATGTGCCAATCCCCGAACGCTCGCGAGACGCCAAGCAACCCGTTCACGTACCCATCCTCCACGAAACCGCCCGCGTTCTTGATGCGTTCCATCTCACCCACTGAACTCGGTTTTTGATCGATGGACAAATCGATCGCCTTACCTTTCCGGCTCAAAACCGCGCGACAGTCCCCGGCATTGGCGATATATAACTTACCTCCAATGACGCACGCCGCTAACCCCGTGCTCCCGCTCGTCTCGCCCGGTCCCGACTTGTCGTAGAAATCCTCATCCGTCCTCAAAAACGCCTCCTTCAGCGCCAGCTCTGGATCGCGCATAAAATTTTCATTCTCAACCACATTTTTCATGAGATTATCTCGTAAAAACTCCGCCGCCGCCCGTCCACCGTGTCCATCGAAGACGCCGTAAAACGCCACGACGTCCCGCGCGCCCTCCACCGGGACGTTATCGTCCAACACCGTCGCGTCTTCCATCGCTTCCCGGCACCCCACCTCGCCGTGTTCGCCGCTTCGCAGGCTCGGCGAGTACGCGCGCTCGAGTTTTTCCTCGCCATTCGCATCCTGCGCGCCGACACGCGTCGTCAGTCGTCCATCGTCCATCCGCGCGCGACTCGACGAGACTCGATTCAATTCAATTCGCGGTTTTGAATTCAACTTCAACCGCGTCGACGCCCGGCCGCGCACCTTTTCGCCGCTCTCCTGACGCGCGAGCGACATGACGTCTCTCGCGTCTTTCGCGCGCGCGTCGAGCGCGGAGACGCGCGCCGCGCGCGCGCGCGCGGTCGAACGCGCCGCCGCGTCGAATGCGAATCAACGCGCGCGCGTGGTCGTCGCGCGCGCCGCGCTCGCGCGATCGTCGTCGACGCGCGCGCGCGGTATCACTCGTGCGCGTCTCTTCGCGTGCGCTCGCGCGCTGGTTCGTCGCGCCGCGGCGCGCAGTGCGGCGTCGAGTCGCGTCGTCGGCGTCGAGTCGCGTCGTCGGCGTCGAGTCGAGTCGCGTCGTCGGCGTCGACGTCAAATTCAAATCTCGACGCGACGCCCGTCGGCGACGCGACGATGAACGTCGTTCATTCACAACGCGAGCGCACTATCGCGACGGTTCGCGCGACGCGCGCTCACTTCCCGTACTTTGACTTTAGCTCGGCGACCAACGCGACGTACGCCGTCATGGCGTCCTCCTTCGACGTCCCCTCGCGCTTTTTCCACGCGTCCCACTTCGCCTTGCCCTTAAAATCCATCATCCCCGGTCGCGCGGTGTTCACGTCTCCGACGTTCGCTTGCTTGAACAGCGCGTACAGCTCGAGCATCTCTTCGTTCGTCGTCTATCCATCGTTCGCGGTTTTCGCTCAGTCATCGCGTCGTCGCGTCGCGTCGCGTCGTCGCGTCGGCGCGAGCGATCGTCGTCGCGATCGGCGCACCTCTTTCACGGCCTTGATCGCCTCCGCGGCGGCGTTAAACTCTTCGAGCGTCGCCATGACGATCGATGATGGGTGTCGATGCGCGACGCGATGTGCGGCACACCGCCGCGCGCGCGCACGTCTCCGCGCTCCGATCGCGCGGGCGCGATGCGACGGGCGTGAGCGCGCCATGCGCGCGCGCGCGCGACGCGTCGGCGCGCGTCGCGTCGCGCTCGCGCGCGCGGCGATCGCGATGACGATGATGGCGAGCGCCGCGGCCGTCGACGCGCCGCCGTACCCGCCGTATCCGGAGTATCCCGAGGCGCCACCGGCGCCGGCGCCGCCGCGACCGCCGCGACCGCCGCCGGCGCCGCGCGCGCCGCACCCGCCGAGGTCGCCGCCGTCGCCGACGCCGAGGTCGCCGCCGTCGCCGCCGCCGCCGCCGTCGCCGCCGCCGCCGACGATCGCGCGAACCGCGGACGGGGCGGCGTTGGTGATTTTTACCGCGCTGACGCTGATCGTGGTGTCGGGGCTGGTGTACGTGGGGATCGGGTTGGGCGGCGCGCGGGCGCTCGGAGAGCGACGCCGCGGCGCGAGCGGCCGAAACGCGCGAGGCGCCCGTCAGTTGGACGACTCGGACTCCGAAGAAGAGATGACGCTGAGGGACGAGTTGAGAGAGTTCGCGAAGCAAGCGAAAGTGATCGTGGCCGAGGGCGCGCGGGCGGCCATCGTGCGCGTGCAGCGCCTGACGCACGGAGAAAGCGGCGAACGCGACGAAGACTGGAGACGACTTTCCGACACCAACCCGTTCGTTCGCTGGGTCAAGCGCCAACTGGCGGATGATGACAACGTTGACGACGGCGTGGGCGAGCCACTCATCGACGAGCGCGACGACGATTACGAAGACTTGATGGCTGAACCGTATAGATTTTCTGAGTTTGCGGATTACGTCGACGCCGTCGACGCGTCGTCCCTCGACGCCGTCGAAGACGCGGCTTTCGTTCGCCTTCCGCGCGCGCAACCCGAACCATCGTGGTTCGCGCGCTCACCGACGACGAACACGACAGATGGAACCCCATGACTTTGACGCGCCGCGTCGACGCGAGACGCCGTCGACGCCGCGTCCGCGGTTCGGCGGAACGCCACGTACACGCTATACTCATATGTACATTACACGCTAGCGGCATTCGCACTCACTCATCCACTCTCGCCACCTTTCTATCCTCAACCTCCCCCGTCACCGGGCACTGCACCTCGGTCCAACCGATCGGAAGCATCGTCGCGCGCGACGTCCCGTGCGTCGCCCGCACCACCCCCAAATCGTCACCCGCCGTCGTCAGATAAAACGACCGCGCGTCGCCCAGCGACAGCACCTTCGCTCTGACGACGTCCCCCGCCCTGAAGCACCTCTCCAGCTCCACCGAGTCCACCGCGTGCGCGCGCGCGTCTTGCCTTCGCACGACGCCCGCGAAATCCCCTCCCCTCGGCGCCCTTCCGTTCACCGCCGCGATCTCCACGTGCGCCGCCTTCTCGAGCACGCGCGTCACGCGTCCGAACACGACGTCCCCGACGCGCGGCACCACCGGCGCGCGCGCGCCGACGCCCGCGCGCGCGCCGCCGTCCTCGAGAAACACCTCCCCGCACGTCGTCGCTCGCACGCGTCCGCACGCGTCGACGCGCGCGCCTCGCGCGGCCTCGCCGCGCTCGGCGATCACGTCCCCGGGCACCGCGCGCGTCGGCGCCGGCATCGCCGTCGCGCCGGCGTCGGCGTCGCGGCGTGCCGCGCGCGCGACGACGCCGGGGCCGACGCGCGCGTCGCCACGCGGGGGCGAAAACGGCGCGTCGCCACGCGAGGGCGAAAACGGCGCGTCGCCACGCGGGGGCGAAAACGTCCCCACGTCGGACGACGGGTCGAGACCGGTCGACGACCCCCCCCCGGACGGACCCCCCCCCCTCGTGTTGAGTCCTGAACGGCGCGCGGGGACGGTCGGGAGGTGTCGACTCTTGGGCGCGACGGTTGGTCGCGTCGACCCGATTGGACGCCGGCCGACGGCGCGCGGCGCGCGACACATCGCGACGACGCGACCGCGCGGTTCGACGCGCGCTAAATAATTTACGACACGCGCGCACGCTCGACGCGCTCGCGAACATGTTCGCGATGACGATGACGACGACGACGACGACGACGACGACGCGCGGGGCGCGCTTGTCGACCGAACGACGCGCGCGCGCGAGCGCGGCGCGCGCGAGCGGATGCGCGCGCGCGGCGCGCGCGAGCGGCGCGGAAAAAAATTCGCGCGTCCTCGGACGCGCGATCGGGGCGACGGCGGGGCGACGCGCGCGCGTCGCGGGGGCGGTGTCGGTGGACGCCGCGCGGGCGACGCTTGCGGAAGCGGATTCGAACGCGGCGCGGTCGGTGTTCGCGCGGGCGAAGACGCCGGTCGCGGCGGCGGCGGTCGCGGTCGCGGGTTTGACGCTGGCCGGTCCGGCGGCGGCGGCGGCGGCGGCGGTGCCGGCGGTCGTCGGCGCGGACACGTGCTGGATTTTGATTTCGAGCGCGTTGGTGCTGTTTATGACCATTCCGGGCTTGGCGGCGTTTTACGCCGGTTTGGTGCGACGCACGAACACGCTGAGCGTGTTGATTCAGTGCTTCGCACTCACGGCACACATGAGCGTGCTTTGGTTCCTGTGCGGTTACTCGCTGTCGTTCAGCGACGTCGGCATGAAGGAGGGCGTCACGACGTTGGCGTCCTTCATCGGCGGTTGGGACAAGGTCGGCTTGGCGGGCGTCACCGCGGCGTCGGTCGCGGGGACGATCCCCGAAGCGCTGTGGGTGTTGTACCAAATGACGTTCGCTATCATCACTCCGGCGCTCATGATCGGTGCGCTCGTCGAGCGCATGAAGTTTAACGCCGTCATGTGGTTTTCCACGCTCTGGATGTTCGCCGTGTACTTCCCGGCGTGCCACATGGTTTGGGGTGGCCCGGGCGCGTTCTTCGCCGACATGGGCGTCCTTGATTTCGCTGGCGGTATCGTCGTGCACATCACCGCCGGCATCGGTGCCCTCGTCGCCGCCATGTACCTCGGCGAGCGCAAGGAGAACAAGATGCACCAAGGCAACTTGGTGCTGACGTTCCTCGGTACCGCCATGTTGTGGGTCGGCTGGTTCGGCTTCAACGGTGGCTCTGCCGGTGCGGCTTCCGCGGGTGCCGCCTTCGCGTGCCTCGCGACGCAACTCTCCGCGTCCGTCGCCGCGATCGTTTGGACCGCGCTCGATGTCATCGAGAACGGCAAGGTTTCCGTTCTCGGCACGTGCACGGCGTCCATCGCCGGTCTCGCCGCCATCACTCCGGCGGCCGGCTTCGTCGGCCCCGTTGGCGCTTGTTTAATGGGCCTCGCGTCCGCCATCGTGTGCCGTTTCTTCTCCACCACGGTCAAGGAGAAGTTTGGCTACGATGACGCCCTCGACGTCTTCGGCGTCCACGGCGTCGGCGGATTCTTGGGCACAATTCTGCTCGGTGTTCTCGCGCACCCCGCGCTCGGTGGCTTCAACGACGTCCCCATGATGAAGCAAACCATCGTGCAAGTTATCGCCGCCGTCTCCACGGCTGTGTACACCGCCGGTGCGTCATGGGCGTGCCTCAAGCTCACCGATAAGATCACGGGAGGCATTCGCGTCCCCGCCGAGGCGGAGGAGCTCGGTTTGGATGTGTACTCGCACGGCGAAACGGCTTACACGCCGATGCCTCCGGTTCGATAACCGCGCAAACCGCGCCTTGCTGTACCCTTGTTGTACTCTTGTCTTATTCTCGTCCATATTCCATCTTCTATTATTCGTTTACGAAGCTGCGCTCGAAGCGCCAAGCACTCTCAACAGGATAGCGCCAATACGTTGTCAATGGTTACCGATACCAATAATAAAAATCTACGTTTCTCAAATCATAACAACGAACTAAGCTTCCTCGTTCTTCCAATCTATGTCGTTCTCTTGCAAACGACGCTGCACCTTCCCCCAATTACCCTGCCCGATGTCCGACGTGTCGATGCCTCGCTTCTGCAACAGCGCGCGTCCCTTCGCTTCCTTTTGCGACAAAATCGCCGTTCCCAGCGTTTGTGGGATCCCCCAGCACACCGCGACGCACGCGAATCCGAGGAACGCGGGCGATTTCGTCAGCGGAACGTCATCCACGGCGGCGAGGGCGTCGGCGAGGGCGGGATTGGCGACGGTGAGCGCGACCGCGGCGTGCGCGACCAAGCTGGATGCGGATTGTTTCAACGACGCGCGCGCGACGACGCGCGCGCGACTCGCGCCCGCGCTGGGCGCGCGCGGTGTCTGCACCGTCGCGCGCGTCGTCGTTGTCGCGCGCGCGGCCAGCATGTCGAGTGCGATGCAAAGTGCGGCGAGTTGTTATTACGAGGCGAAAGATATCTTCGCGGCGCCATCGCCGCGAGTCGTCTAATCCGCGTTGGTCGATGACGCGGGCGAGACCGGGGCGGTCTCAAACTTCCCAGCGGTCGTCAAGTCGTCGACGAGCATGCAATACCCGGTCATCGCTTGCTGGGCGCTCATGCCCTCGAATTGCGACCAGGACGAGTACTTGGCGCGACCTCTTTGATCCATCACGCTCGGTCGCGGGTGGTTGCACGCGTCTCCGACGGTGGCTTGTTTGTACAAGCCGTACATCTTGAGGATATCGCTCACGCTAGCGTCACTCAGCGTGTCTTTCATCGCCGCACTCGCGGCGTGGAATTGTTCCTCGGTGACGTACGTGCGAATCGGTTGCATCTCTCGCTCGCCGCCGGGCGGCAGCGAAGCCGCCGGCTTTCTTTTGCTCTCGCCAAAGTTGCCTTCGAATAAAATCTCATAACTCGCGGCGTGAGAGATGCTTTGCGAATCGTGACCGGTCGAGCCGAATATGAAATCGAGCACGCTAAGGTACTTACTTCGGAAGACGTCGCGTTCGGTGTTGTAGCAGTGCATGATCGTCGCCGAGGCGATGGAGAAGAGGAAGATGTCGCCGCGGCGTCGCTGGATCCAATTCGGCACAAAGCCGCGGTAAACCGCCATCAACGCCGCGGTTTCGATCGCGCGCGACGTGCAATACATCGCTAACTCCATCCGACGAGACTTCTTTTCGATGAAGGTCGCTAAACCAGCCATGGAAACGCCCAACGTTAACGAACGACCGTCGCAGCTTCCGCCGAAGGCTCGATTCGCTAAATCCACTCCGCTCCACGCCGCGCCGACGTAGGACGATAGAAACAACGCCGAACGCGCCGAACCGACGGCGATCCTAGACAACAAGTCCGGCCCTTTCTCGCGCGACAGAAGCTTCTCTCGGTGTATCAACGCCGCCGGAACGAGGTACACGGGCGCGTACACGCTCAGCGTAGCCGCAAACGACTTCACCACGTGCGACAAGAAGTGCTCAGCGTTGGACGCGCCTCGGAAAAATATCATCCTATACAACTCCGCGCGATCGATCGCACCGGTTCCCGCACCGATCGCGCCGACCGCCGTCTTATTCGCCATCTCCCGCGCCGTCTTTCCCGCCGACCACGTATTCGAAATCGCCAATCTCGCGCACAGCGCGCGCAACTCCGAATCCCCTCCCGCCTCGCACAGCGTCCGCAGCGCCGCGTACTCCTCCCTCGTCTTCCCCCCGTGCACGTCCAGAAAGTGTTTATACGCCGGTTCCACCGTCTCCGGCCTCAGTATGAAGCACGACAAAATCACCGCCGCGCTCCCCACCATCAACGCGCAGTCCCCGTGTTCCATCCGCGTCGCCGCCGTCAACCTCTTCATCGTCTCATCCTCGCTCTTCTGCGCCACGCGCGTCAGCAGCACGATCGACCGCACCCATATGTACCCCGCCAGCCCGTAATGCGTCGCGCCCGACCCCGCGAGCATCAACGACGGCCCCGCGCACGCGCCCGCCAACGCGCATCGCCACGCCTTGCTCTCCTCTCCCCCGTACCGCCTTCGCAGGCCCTCGTCCGCGCTCACGTACGTCCCCGCGAACGTCGCCAGGAACGCCGCGTACGACGCGACGTCTCGCACCGCCTTCCGCGCCCTCCCCGCCGTCGTCCCGCGCCTTCCGCGCCTCGTCGCCGCGAGCGCGATTTTCCCCACGCTCAGCCCACCGCGAAGGACCGCGCCGAACGCCGCCGCGCGCGCGATCGCCGTGCGCGCGCGCCGCCGCGCGCGCGCGCGATCGCGCCGCGCGTCGCGCTCCACCGCGTCGCCCGCGGGAAGGTCGAGGGACGCGCTCGACGCCGCGCGACGGTGCGTCGGCGGCATCGCGCGGCGCGCGCGCGTGTGACGCCGCGACGCGCGGCGCGCGGATGCTCGGCGCGCGCGTCGCGGCGAAGCGCGCGCCGAACGGGACGCGCGACGGCGCGCGACGCGTCGGGGCGCGACGCGTCGACCGCGCGACGCGCGCGCGCGACGCGATGGATGACGACGAGAGACGCGATGGACGACGCGACGACGACGACGACGACGACGACGACGCGCGACGACGACGCGAGGCGCGATCGACGTCGATAAACATGTTCCGTAACTACGAACTGCGCACGGCGTACGCGGCGACGGCGTCGCGGACGCTGCCGATCACGCTGGTGGTTGGATTTCTGGGCGCGGGGAAGACGACGCTCGCGAGACGCGCGCTGGAGAATCGACAGACGCTGCGCGTCGCGGCGGCGGTGAACGATTTCGCGGCGCTGAACGTGGACGCGCGGTTGGTTCGACGCGCGAGCGGGGCGAGGGATGGCGAGGGAAAGGATGGGAGAGCGGCGGCGCGGGTGACGGAGCTGACGAACGGGTGCGTGTGCTGCTCGCTGCGAGACGATTTAGAGCGAGGGGTGATCGAGCTGCTGAACGCGGACGAAAACGGGGGGGAATTGGGGGTGTTTGATTACCTGCTGATCGAAACGAGCGGGTTGGTGGATCCGGGGGAGGTGGTTTCGAGGTTGGATAGGAACTTTGGGGCGCTGACGCGCGCGCGATTGGACGGCGTGGTGTGCGTCGTGGACGCGGAGATTGCGTCGGAAGGAGGACCCGAGGTCGAACGAGAGGTGTGGGACGCGCAGTTGGCGTGCGCTGACGTCGTGCTTCTGAATAAGATTGATTTACTTGAGGGAGATGAAGAGAGATTGGCGCGCGCGCGAGCCGTCGTGGAGGACAAGGCGCGAGGCGCTCGAGTGTTGGAATGCGTCGACGCCAACGTGCCTTTGACGAGCATATTAGACGTCGACATGGTGCCGCAACCGGAAGGAAAGAGCGGTCACGATTGGGGCGCGGGGCCGCTTCCTTACGTGCTCTCGGCGTCGGGCGGGCGATTACGCAAACCGAAGACGGAGGAACAAAAAATCGTCGTTCGCGGTCCTCTATCACTAGATCCGTCGAGGAAGACCACGCACTTTGCCGGTGGTTCGCAGAGCTCGTGCAACTCACTGGCGCACGAAACCACGTCACCGCTCGTGTTTGCGCGATTTCAGCATTGGGCGACGAAGATGATGCCCGCGGCGACGATTCGCGCCAAAGGCGTGTTGACTCTCGCCGAGGATGAAAACCGAGAGAGCTACGATTTCCACTTTTCCGGCAAGCGTCGACTCGAGCTCGAACCGAGCGTGGGTGAGCTCGTGAGCGCGACGAGCACGTGTTTGGTGGTGATCGGTGTGGGCTTGAACGAGGAAGAGATCATGCGAGACATTCGAGCGCTCGAGCAACCTTTACCTCTGTCGTGCGTCGCCGCGATTCCGAGCGTAAAGCGCGCGATGACGCGCGCGATGGCGAAAGACTTGAGATTCGAAATCGACGACTCGGTAGACGAGGACAACGCGCTGATATTATTTCGTCTCACCGGCGCGGCGTCGAACGGATTCACAGTCGCCGAATTGGAAGAGTCGCACGGCGTCGATTTCAACGCGATGAATCTCGATCTTCTCCGCGCCGTGAATTCCTCGGGTGATGGCTTATGTCTCGCGCCGACGACGGTACCACACAAACTAACGAAATTCGGCGCACCACAGCTTTGGCTTCGACTAGCTGCGGTGCACGGTTTCGAAGACTCTTACGACGACGTCGACGCGCTCGCGCAGGCCAGACTCGAAGACGCCTGGTCGCTCGTCCGAGTCCGCGCCACGAACGTTCTCGAGCGAGCCATCTCGCACATTCCGAAATGCAAATGCGGCTTCTAGATGTAGATCAGTAATACAACAAACTTCACGTGTACACAACGACGAACGAAAACGCGCCTCACTTCTCCTTTTGCGCGTCCTCTATCGCGTAGTGAAGCTTCTTCACCACGGCTTCGCCGTCCTCCCCCGCCACGAGTTCCCAAAGCTTCTCCCCATTCCTGTACACCTGCAGCGTCGGCATGCTCTCGACGCCACATCCACGCACGAGCTCCTGCGACACCTTATTGACGTCCACGAACGCGAATCGCACGTCGTCGCCGAAGAACGAAGCCTTCTTCTCGAGCTTGCCTTTGAGAAACACGCACTTTCGACACCACAGCGCCATGAAATCCACCACCGTCACGCGGTCTTCGCCCACGAGCGCGTCGAACGCTTCTCGGGATTCGATCTCGAGCAGCTCCTTCCTCGCCGCCGGCCCCGCGGCGCGGACGACGACGCGCGCGCGTCGCGTTGGCGCGCGTCCCAGCCACGTCAGCGCCCCATCGCGCGCGTTCGCGCGCGTCGCGCGCGTCACCGCCGCCGTCGTTCGCATCGCGGGCGCCGCAGACGACGCGACGAACACCGCGCTCACCATCGAAGCGCTCGCGCTCGCGTCGCGCGGTCAAGTGTCGCCGGCGCGCGCGATCGTTCGTCGACGTTCATGACATTAAATTTAAACAAACTGAAAAAACGCTCGCGAACGAGCGCGTCGCCGCGCACCCCGACGCGCGCGCGCGCTCGAGGGCGATGGGCGACGCGATGACGCGCGAAAAAGCGCTCGAAGTGCTCGAGCTCGGATCGTCGATCGCGGACGCGCGCGCGCGACGCGGTGATGGGTCGACTGAGGAAGATGGGGACGCGGCCAAAGTCATCCGGGCGAAATATCGCGCGCTGTGCTTGCGTTGGCACCCGGATAAGAATCCGGATGACGTGGAAAAGGCGAAGATGATGTTCACGGAGATAACGTGCGCGTATCACACGCTGACGACGGCGAACTTTGATCACGAACGGTGGGCGCGGACGTACGAGATACCGCCGCTGCAGCGGTTGGAGGACGTGCTCGCGTTGGCGCTGTCGGGGATGGATCCGTTTGAGATCGAGGCGATGTTGAGGGCGAGGGGAGAGTATAGACCGCATGTGAACTTTGGAGTGGACGTGCGCGTGCCGTGGGAGGCTGGGGAGCGGCCGGAGGCGGATTTTAATTGCGGGGCGTCGGCGTACTCAAAGACGCGAGCGCTGGGCGACGGCTCGGGAGCAAACGAGACGCGGCAGATGGAGCTCGCGTGGGCGGCAAAGGCTGTAGCTGGGGCGAGTGATGAGAGACCGTGGGAGCGAGTGGGTGGAGTTGGGTTCGACGCGTCCGTGGTCGCGCCGAAAAAGTCTTTGTCGTGGAAGGCGTCAGATGCCGTCGCGTCGCTCTCGACGGCGGAGGAATTGAACGACCAAGGCATGGCGCTGTACGCAAAGAAAAAATACGCTGACGCACTGGCGCTGTATGTCGAAGCTGCGCGTATGGAACCTGGGAAGATTGCGTACCAAGGAAACACAGCGGCGGCGGCGCTTCTCTACGCGAACGAACTTCGCGATGCGTCGCCGCAAAAGGCGGAGGTGCTTGAAATCGCCATTTCGGCGTGTGAATCCGCGATCGCGATAGATGAAAGTTACGTGCGAGGGTACGTACGAGGCGGGAAGGCTCTCTTGGCGCTCGGTGATGCGACGCAGAACGTCGGGAAATTGAAACGAGCTCGAGAGATGCTTCACAAAGCGCTCGAGCTTGATGCGGCAAACTCCAGCGCCAAGGCCGCGTTAAAAGATGTAGAGATTAGCTTGCAGTTATTCGACAGCGATAGCGATTGATGATTATTTGTGAATGGAATTCCATTACGTTTCTAACTACTTCTAGATTATTGCAAATCCATCTCGACGGGCGGATCGGCTTCATCGTCGCTTTGTTCGGGCAGAGCGGCGAGCGCTCGCAACGCAATGTCGGACAGGCGACCTCGCGCGCCATGGGCGGTGCCACCGGCGCGCAAATGTTCTAATGCTTCATCCATACCATTTTGCAAGTTAAACGCTCGATAAACGGCGCGCTCAGCTTGATGTCGGACTTCTGAAGACTTATCGGCCACGGCGCATTCGGCCAGGACGTTCATGAAACTCTCAAAATGAATGGACATTTCCGAAGGACCAGCCGCATGAATAATGACGCGAAATGCTCGTGTCGCGGCGTAGCGCACTTCTATGACTGCATCCCGCAAGAGTTTACTCAACACTGGCATGAGCTTACTCAGATACGGTGACGCACCTCCCGAAGTTGTCGCGGAAATGGCTGCAAGCGCACCAAGTCCGCGAGCAGCTGCGGCTCGACTCGGCGGACGTTCATCACTCGCAGCGCGAACGAGCGCATTAAGCGTAATTGATGCGTGATCATTCATGATGACTTGCCCGTTTGCTCGTGAAATCTGGCATAAAGCGTCCGCAACACCTTCACGATGCTCGGCCGCGCGACCATCGCCGGCGTTGAGTCTTTCCAACACGGCGGTGCGCTCTTCTGTTGGACACCACACAAACGCGCGGGATAGCGCCAAACTCGCGCAAGCTCGCTCGCCCGATGACGATGAAGCGAGCGCGGCGTATGCCGCGTCAACGGCGCGCGTCACATTGGGTGCTGCAATGTTCTTCCCGCCGTACGCAAATACGCCGGCGATGGCTTTATATGTCGATTCGCGAATACCGGCTTCAGTCTCATCGGACTCGACCGTACTGATCAAATCATTGACCAGTGCGTCTACACGAGTCTGCAGAGCCATCAACAAACCGATAGCGGTCGCAGCTTTCATGCGCACAGATATCTGCACATCGGATAGGCACTTCACGAACGTCGTTTGAAGCTGCGGAACGAATGGTTTCAACGCGATGCCTCCCTTGTTGATCAACACACCAAGCGATTCCAGGATCGCACTCTTCACGGCGCTCGGGTGCTTATCGCCAACGACACGAATAAGAGGGCCGGTAATCGCGATAATGTGCGCTTTCAAAGCCGCGGAAGTCGTACTTGAGACGGCAAGCGTCAGGCCCTTTGTCGCGTCTTCTCGAGCATCCGCGCTCTCTGCAGAGAGAACACCTTGGAGAAAGATTTGCACGATGGGCGCAAGACCTTTCGGAAGACAGAGTGCGGGGATAAGATATTCGTGTGATGCTTTGTTAGCGCGACGAACTTTGTCACGCGCGAGAGTCAAAGCCTTCGATACACACTCGACGTATTCTGGAAGCTCCTGTCGTGAAATAGTGGCGGTGACGTCTCCCATGGCGCTCCATGCGGCGAGCAGCACGGCCTCGTCGGTGTCAGTGAAGAGCTCGAACAACCTTTTTATCAACACCTCTGTTTCTGAATCTCCGTCGTAGCCAGGCGCGTTCTTGGCGTATTCACCCGCCAGTTTCGCTGCCGCGGCTCGACAACCCGGGTACTCATCCGTCATTCCGCGTTTTATTTCTGTCAGCAACAGGTGCGACGAATTCTCAGGAACAGCCTTGATGACCGCGAGCGCTGCAGAACTCGCCGCCGACCGGCTTTCTTCATCATCATCGGCCATGGCTTCGAGAAGAGGCGGGATCAACAAAGGAAGGTGGGGAGGCAAGGCGGTGCCTGCGACTTCTGCGAGCGCGCCGAGCGTTCGAGCTCCTGAAATTGACAGCGGCGGTTGCGCCAAATTCGGAAGCACGGTGGCAAGAATCTTTGGCTGCGCCTTAAGCACTTGCTTCAAGCCCTCGAGTACGGTCGGGCTCGAGTCCAGCTGTTCCAGGAGTGCCGGGACGATCTCACCCGCGGCGTGTCCGCCGCCGTGCTGAAAGAGTTTGTCGAACGCCGCGCCAGCGGCGCTACGTACCCTTTCATCTTCATCGCACAGCGCGTCTTGAACGGTAGGAATGACGACGTCGTAATGATTTTCGAGTTGAGAATCTGTCGCCGCAAATAATATTTCAGCCAAACCCAAGGCGACGCCTTCGCGATGCTCGGCGAGCTCGCTCTTTAACCCTTCTCGCATGATTGGCAAGACGGATACGAGCACGCGTTCGCCCAGCTTTCGCACGACATCGCCAAGACATCGACTCGCAGTCTGCTGACGATCGTCCGAACCGCCAGACATTGTTGAAATCACGCGCTGCATGAGTAAAGGTAATATGACTCTGAGAGTCTTCGGAGTGTTCGCGACGACGGTTTTCCAAATGTGAACTGCAGCGTTTCGCACGCTCAAAGTTCCGTCCGATCTAAGAATGTAAACAGCGGCAAGCAAGTTGTGATGACGAATTTCACCCAACGTATTACTGAGCATTTGTCCTTGTGCTTCGGTGGAGATGCCTTCGGCATCATCACCACCCTCAACGCGCACCTTGCCACTCGAGCCGATAATGCGGAACAACATCGAACCGAGAAGCTCAACAGAGGATTGGCGAATGCGCCAGTTATCGGAGACGATACCGTCTTCGATCGCCGGCAAAATCAAATCTAGCGAACTACCACTGTGAGAAAATTCTTCGACAAATACTCTGCCCGCGTTCAGCGCGGCTTCTCGAACGGGTTCGTCTTCATCAGCCAAGCCCTGGAGAACGCACGCTAGTGCGTCGACGAGATGTGCCTCAAAGACGTCACCAAGTGATATCGGTAGGAATCGCAGTAGAGTCAAGTGACCTTCTCTCACGGCCGATGATGCGTTGGCACAACCAGAAAGGATTTCTGGGAAGAGCGCGTCGAAGTGATCCGTGCTAAGTACGGCCAAGCACTCAGACAAACCTTGCGCGGCGCCAGAGCGCTCCACGCTTGTGCCGTCGCTTTGCATGGCGCGCATCATCCACGGGAGTAAGTCTTCAAAGTACTCTTCACCTAGACCGTTAATCAGTCCTGCGAGTGCTTGCGCGGCAACGCCGCGTACTTCTGGAATTGGGTCCATCAGAGCCTTCTTGAGCTCGGGGACGAGCATGGGGATGTACGGAGCCATGTCTTTTGGATCGGCGACGAGAGCACTCATGTTCCCAGCGATCTTAGCCGCTTTCTTCTTCATATCTGCTTTCTGTTCGCGCAAACCGCGAACCAAGACCGGTACGATGAGTGCGAGCGAAGGCGCGTCGACCACGTTCACGAACGTCGTTTCGAGCAGTACGTCCAAGCATGCTTTTGTACGTCTTGTGGGATCTTGAATAGCGCCGAGGAGATAGCTACTCAAAGCGATAATCTCTGGGTTGCGAATAACGTCACCCACTGCCTTGAGGGCTTGCGTTGCAGCCTCTACGACTTTCGGATGGGTATCAATCAACGTTTCGCTCAGACGAGGCACGATCTGAGGTAAGCACGCTCCAAGCTGTTTCGGGGCACAGTTTGACATCGCGCCGAGCAGTTGAACCGAACCTTGTTTCGTACGCCATTTGTCGTCATCGACCCCGCAAAGAAGTGCCGGTAAAACAAGCTTCACGCCTTGCGCAGATAAATTTGCCATGATTACGCGCGCTGCCGCTTGCGTGGCTTCGCGAACGGGGGCAGTAACGTCGCCAAAACAAACTAGAAGCATGGGCAGAATGTTCACGACGTATGGCTCAAAAAGCCTGCCCAACCTCGTGCAGAATAATTCAAAAGCCATAACCGCGCCTTCTCTCGATTCGGGATTCTTTTTGTCCTCGATCGCTACCTTCAGAGTGTCCATGATGTTCATGCCTTTGAGACTGCTCATACCGATGCCCTTGACGGCACCTGCCAGGCCAAACGCCGCGCCTCGCCGATCGGCATACGCATGGCTCGTCGTGAGTTGCTGCAGCAGAGCATCAACCAAAGCTTGTTGCTCTTCAGCACTGAGCTTCTTCATGAGAGGAGGTAAACAATCCGCCACTGAACGCTGTACAGCTTCGGATGGTGTGCTTAAAACCTCGAGCAAGCGAGTCAAGATTGCGCGAACTTTCTCATCCTCTTTGTCTAAGTGCACCGCAAGTGCGCCGAGAAAAACGATGACACCTTGTCGAACGTGATCCTCTGCTTCTTCCGATAGATTACCTCTACTTCCTCCTCGGTCGAAGTATGCTTCGTAAACAGCAAGTAGCTGTTGCGTGTGCTCTGCACCGTGTGCGTCAATCATCAAGCGTCCGGTTTCTACCGTCGCGGAACGCACGCCAGCGTCGACATCAGAGAGAACCTTTGTGAGAAATGTGGATACGAGCGGGAGATCACGGGCGCTAAGACTTGGCGTACAAGCGCCGAGTCCCTTGATGAGCGCTTCTCGCCCATACCCATGCTCACATGAGTTGAATTCGCCGAAAAGCTTCGGTAGTGAAATCGACATGCCGTTTTCTTGCGCAGCAATCGTCGCCGCAAAAGCTTCCACGGCACTCCCCCTAACGGAACCGCTTGCGTGTGTGAGAAACGGCAGGACATCCACAGGAGACGGAATCGTGTCTGAAAGTCCGCACAATACCCAAACCTCTTCAGCCGTCTGCTTATTTACTTCGTCGGCGTCGAAACGCGCAATAAAAAGCTTTGCAATCGCGATGTTAGCCGTTTGCTGTTCCATGGAAGCAAAATTCAGCGGCGCGTTCAGCAAACCTGATAGAGAGGCACCTCTAACCGCTCTGTACTCACTTTCGACACCGTCGACCAATGCGAGAACGTCATCGCTCGTGCGCAAGTATCGCGACACGTCTGACAGAATGGGTTTTGCTATGTTTACTAGATCTGGTGTCGCATTCGCGAGCGTGTTCAACAACAGTCGTACAGCGGCCGCGGCGCTCGGCAAGATTGGCACACCGTCTTCATCTTCACCGGCGTGTGCTGCAAGTAAACCGAGAGCATCAACGCGCAAACTCTTTGGAGCTTCAGGAAGAAGTAGAGCGTGCGCGATGACAGGGAACATCACGCCAAATATAGGTGCCGGAAGTGGATCTGGATCATTGTCCTCCAAGGCTTCTTGTGCAAGCTCAATTGCTTGTCCCAAGATGCGACTCTCGAATCCAACCGTATGCATGTCCACCGATACAGGTTTACCGTTCAAGCCGATCTCAACGGGTGCGGGCGTCCCGTTTAAGCTCATTGCCCCCAACCGAATGGCTAAAGCTTCGGCTTGTCGTTCCCGTGGAAACGAAAGCATCATCGCTGCCCCTCTCGCCGCGGCGCAATACACGAGTGCCTCTACTGCTTTCAGAACCGTAGACTGTGGGATGATTTTCGACTTTAACAGTGGAAAGACGTTCGAATACGCAATATCGCACACACACGCACGCGCTTTATGCCCGAGACCTTCTAAAGTAGCAGTCAAGACCTCGAGTCCATCAACAAACTTGCGGACGACTTCCTTGACTCGCGATCGAACAGTGTCTTCTTCGGCTAGCTGCGCGCGTCGCGCTGCTTCTCGTGGATCAATCGCTTTCGTCGAAGGCTTTGAACTTGTCTTCTTTGCTCCAGCTGATGCCTGGCTCGGTCGTAAAGAGACCACATTCGATTCCTTCTTCGGTTGTTGCGTCGATGTCGAAACCGCAGGCTTGTTCGCGGGATCTGTGGAGAGCGAGCCCGGTGCTGTGTTGTAGATGAGTACATCCTTCGCACTCAGGGCGTCGTGTATCGATGTATCGAGCATCTCTAACGCACGGGGCACGATAGTGTCCAGAACAACACGTCCAGTCTCAGTGCCCAGTCTTGCAAACGACACGATTGCTCTACGCGCCGACGAACGTTCCATGCTGGACTCGCTGCGCAACCCCTTGTCACCCATAATGGTACTACACACGATCGCAGCGTCCTCGACGTCGATGTTATCCCCCACGAGCGATAAAATTGCGGACCACGCGCCTCCACGTCGGCCATCAGACGCTTTGACGAGCGGGTGATGTGCAAGTAAGAGCATTTCGCCGATCAAATCATTCGGAAGTGTCAGGGCTTGCTCGTCTTCATTGAACTCGCAATATGCTATCAGTGAAGCACCGGCGTATTGCGACGGGAACGTGTCGTCCATCATACCCTCCCACTTTCCAGCCTCGGCCCAAGCGAGCCAATGTCGCAGCCCTTGGATCATTTTGACGGATGGTTGTCCAACAGAAATTGCGCCTCGCACAGCCTCTCTCGCCGCCGCTCGTGTTCGTGAGTGAGCGTGCACAGTCAAAAAAGCAATCGCTTGAATCACCGAATCTACCAACCCCATCTTCGCCGCATGTGAGGCGTGGAAAGCCATGATGGACTGACCCGTCGCGGCAAGAATTTCAGTACTCTCGTCGTCCAAGCGTGTCATGGTCGCAGGCTCAAAGTACGCCGCGACAGAATCCCAAACCTTGTTCGTCTTCAGCGCTTCAGCAGTAGATGGGTCTTCTGCTGCAACGCGCAGAAGTATGTATAGTGAGCTTAAGCCCTCGGCACGTAGTGCTAGCTTACCACTGCCCGCCACCGCAATCGGAGACAAGTTGGCGACGACGCCTGATAGCCCTGCCGGAAGCGCAGAGTTTACGCGCAAAGCCTGTGCTACGCACTGAAATGTCGAGCAGCGCTCCGTCGTGTCCTTCGAAGCCTCCTTTACCAGACTAGCGAGCGATTCTGGGCATTCACTCGCATGACGAAGCCATGCAGTTAGAGCGCTGAGCGCTGCGGCTTTCGCTTCGAGTTGCTTTTCCACGGTCAGTTCCGCTGAGAGAACACCGATGGCGTCGGCGCTGAGCAACTCTCTCGCTTTGCGGTCGCTCAACTGCGAACAGGACGCAATCACAGCGTACAAACCGGTGCGAGCGGTCCACTCCTTCGGTCGAGGTCCTGAAGAAAACTCGCTCGTGCACGGCGCAAAAATGTGCTCCTTGACGACGCTCGCATCGGCAGAACCATTCACGAGGGCGCTTACGATCTCCAGAGCCATCGCGCGACGATCTTCGTTTGCGTGCTTCGCCAGAGGCAGTATTACCGGCCCCATTTCCGCGCACATGTTGCTCACGTCCGCGCTCAACGTCTTCAACGCGCCGAGAACGGCGGGCAAGACAGCTTCGGGACTGCGACGCAACTGTCGAACGGCTTTTGGGAGCAAGGTCTCGTTGAGTTCTTCGCTCGTAGCATTCGTCAAAATGGACGCAAACGACTCGCTCGACACTCCAACTTTGGCGACTTTCGCGTCGGCGCCAAGCACGACGGTACAAAACACCTCCAAAAGCGCCTTGCGGATCTCGGCTGGTCGCCGAGAAGTCGTTTTGGCCACGGCGAACGCTTCGTGCGCCAACGCGCACAGAACCGGATTCGTCCCACCACTACTTTGCACAAGCTCGATGTATCTATCCAAAACCACATCCCCCCCGTGCGCGAGCACCATCTGTTTAAACGCCTTAGCCGAGAACGCCTTGGCGCCCTTCGCTCGCAGCCTCGCGAGCGTCTCCAGCGACTTCGCCAACAACCCATCCTCGCTCTCCAACGTCATCGCGCTCATCACGGCGCACATCAATCGACTCGCGACGTAACACTCGTGTTCACTAAACCCTCCCTTTTCCACCGCTTTCCCGCACGCCGCGACGAAGACGCTTCGAAATCCCGCGTCTCTCCCGCTCGCGGCGCTCGTCGCCGTCTCCATCGCCTCCCGCACCTCCTTCACCCGCCATCGCGCGTCTCGCACGTGAGCAAATATTGACTTTATCAACGTTTGCACGTCATGCGTCGACGCCAGTCCTGTTCGTCGCGCCGCAGCGTCCGTCAGTCCACGCTCGCGAGGTCGCTTTCGACACATCCGACACATCGCGTGCTCGTCTTCGTCGACGTCGTTTTCTCGTCACCGCGCGCGCGCGCGCGCACCTTCGTCCGCGATAACGTCTGTGATAGTTTCCCACGCCGCGAGGACGGCGGCGCGCCGCCGGAGCGGCGGGACGGCGAACGGCGAGGCCATCTTTGCGGCGATCCCTGTATCGGGTTTTGAGGCAGTTTGTTTCGTTTCGGCGCGACGAGCGTCGGACGAGCTGAGACTACAAAGACGCGCTACTGTACAGTGAGCTAAACCAAGCGCTAAGAATGACTAAGATGATTGAAGGCGTCGGACTCGACGTCGACGTCGGTCGCGTTCATGGCCATGTAATGACCCTCACTCAACTCGACGACGACCGGGGCGTCTTCTTCGGCGTCGACGACGCTCGAGTCCGCGAGCTTCGCCTCGCGAGCTTCCTCGATGAGGTCGACGTCGAATTTCTCGCGCACGCCGCGAGCGAGCGCGGCGAGCTTGCTCGAAATCGCGTCCAGCGTCGATTCGACATCCATGTCCGTGACTTCTCGCTTCGGGGTGTCGTCGACGTCGATGCGCATCAGTGCTACCATGCACGGCCGCAAGAAGTTGTCCTCGGTGTAATCGTCCACGAAAAAGTCTTCGCCCGCGCGCGCGAGCTGCGCATCGAGCGCGTCGACAAACCCGAGGTAAAGCTCCGGATAGTCGAACACCGCCGTCTCCGCGCACGAGCACACCACGTGCGCGAGATGTTTCCACTGCTCCAACGCCGCCATGGAGGACAGCCCCATCAAGAGAACGAAGGCGAGTTGAAACTCTCCCAACAACCCGCGCCAGCCGTCGTCGCCGAAGCACGCCACCGCGTGCGCCAGCCGCGCGTTCGCATCGATATTTATCGCCGACACCTCCGCCGGCGTCATCCCACTCGGCCTTTTCCGCACCGCATTCACCGTAAACGTCGGCGCGCGCTGTATGTTATCGAAATACGGCACCACTCCTCCCCGTTCGTCGCCGCGCGTCTCCGCCTCCGGGTCGCCCGCCACCACGCGCGTCCCGCAATCCACCCCACACCTCCGCAAGCTGTCCCGCGTGATCCATCCGCTCAATCCCATCCATCGCGTCTCGACCTCGGTCGGATACCACGCTAACCCTCCATCGAACGCTCGTCCTTCCCGCGTCGCCGCGCGCGCGCGCTCCGCGTCCTCCGCGCTCATCCCCTCTCCCTCCCCCAGCGTCTCCACCGCGGCGTCCCACCTCCGGATCTCCACGCTTCCCGGCGCGGCGTCGATGAACTCTCCCACGCGTTCGCCCGCGCCTCGCTCGTTCGCGTCGCGCACGGCGACGAAGTGCAATCCACGCGTCAGCGCCTTGACGCCGACGAAGCGTTCGTCGCACGTCCACTCCGCCGTGTCCAGCGCGAACGTCGCCCCGCGCGGGACGTCGACGGCGACGTAGTACCCGCGTCGATCGAGCTCGGCGACGCGCGCGTCGCTCGACATGGCGCGTCGCGCGGGGCGAAGTGCGGCCCGGCGCGCGCGGCGCCGCACACGACGACGCTCGACGCCGCGCGCGACGCCGACGCGCGGGATGGCGACGGGCGCCGCGCGCGCGCCTCGCGCGTCGATCGCGCGCGTCGCCGACGCGCGCGGCGCGCGGCGCGAGCGACGCTCGCGGCGGAATCTCGACGCCGAGCGACGACGTCGACGCGGCGTCGCGCGCGGGAGCGTCGCGGACGACGCGCTCGAGCGCGCGCGCGCGACGGCGCTCGAAGCGACGGCGACGATCGATCTCGCGAGCGCGGAGGGCGCGGGACGACGCGCGATGGAGGCGGCGCGCGCGGCGGGGGCGAGCGCGGACGCGGCGGAGGCGGCGGCGAGCGCGGCGACGTGGGACGCGCTGGAACGCGCGGCGCGGACGGCGATGGCGGCGTTTGATTCGGTCGTCGACGGTGGTGGGATCGATGTGATGTCGACACTGGTGAAGGCGCTGACGGACGCGTTCGAGGGACTGCCGGCGATCGATCGGGAAAGGTTTACGACGGACGGCGCGGCGTTCTTCGAGTCGCTGCCGAACGAGGCGAGCGAGCTCGCGAACGAGGCGGCGAGGCGCGCGGGGTCGATCGCGGTGAACGGAGGAGGTGCGGATTTTACCACCGGCGCTGGATTGATCGCCGGTCTCGCGGCGTTGGCGATGGTCGCGTCGCGACCGAAGAAAGGGAACGGCATGGACGAGTGGGCGGCGCTCGCGAGCCAAGAGGGCGACGTGGAGCCGGCTGAGTTGAGGCGGTACGACCCAGCGGCGACGCGCAAGTATTTCTCGACCAGACCGATCACGTTGTTGAAGCGTGGGATTCGATCATTCATCTTGCTCGGCGGTTTCAGCGCTAAGCTTTGGTTGGATCGGAAGACGCGAGGCGAGAACACGAGCGACGCGAAGCGCAAGGAAATCAACACCAAGCGCGCGACGCAGCTGCGTAACCTGCTCGTCTCACTCGGACCAACGTACGTCAAACTCGGTCAAGTTTTGAGTAGTCGTGCCGATTTGCTACCGGCCGAGTACATCGAAGAGTTGCGCGTGCTGCAAGATAGAGTGCCGCCCTTTGACGACGACTTGGCGCGAAGAATTTTGGATCGCGAGCTCGGACCCACCGCTGACCGGCTGTCGCTCGGCTCAACGCCCATCGCAAGCGCGAGCTTGGGACAGGTGTACAGAGGGACTTGGCGAAACGACGAGGGTCAATTAGAAGAGGTGGCGGTGAAAGTTCAACGCCCCGGGGCGCTTGTCGCCATCAGCCTCGACGTCGGCATCATTCGTTCTTTTGCCGAGCCGTGGCGAAAGTGGAACAACTTGAACTCCGACCTCGAAGGTCTGGTCGACGAGTGGGGGCGACGATTCATCGCTGAGCTTGACTATGAAGCTGAGGCGACGAATGGTGAGAACTTTGCGAAAGCCATGGCGTCGCGCTCCGATTTGGGAGGTGTCGTCACGGCGGCGCCCGTCTTTCGTCAGGCCTCGACTCGTCGTGTGCTCACCACGGGTTGGATAGAGGGCGTGCGTCTGCAAGACAGCAAGGCGGACGATACGGCGCAACTCTGCGCCGTCGCGCTCACATCGTACCTGGCGATGCTCTTGGATCTCGGTTACCTGCACGCCGATCCGCATCCGGGCAACCTGCTGCGTACGAATGACGGCAAGCTGTGCATTCTTGACTGGGGTCTCGTCACGCCAGTATCCAAGGATTTATCGGCGGCTATTTTGCGCTTCATCGCGCACTTGGTGAGCAAGGATTTCGAAGCCGTACCGGGGGATTTGGACGCGATGGGTTTCATCCCGTCTGGTAAACGAGAAGCGATGGAGGATTCAGGTGTCGCTCGAGCGCTTGGCTTGTTATTCTCTGCCCTCGCTCGCGGTGGCGGGGCGCAAGGTTTCCGCGACGAACTCGGTCTTCCGGACGAAGAGCGCATTAAAGAGATTCGCAAAGAGTTAAAGGGCGTCAAAGATCCCAAGGCGCGTCGCGACGCCTTCTTGGAAGCCGCGGGCACGGATAGCAAGGTGGCGCAGTTGACGAAGGATTTGGAAGGTGTCCAGGAAAAGTACGGAAATATTTTTCAGATTCCAGCCTATTTCGGCTACATTCTCCGTGCGTTCTCCGTCCTCGAGGGCATCGGGCTGTCTTCCGACAAAAACTATTCAATCGCGAACGAGTGCTATCCGTACGTCGCTCGTCGATTGTTGACGGACAAGTCACCCGAGACTCGACGTGCGTTGGAACAGCTCTTGTACGGCAAGGAAAGCGGCGAACACGCCGTTCTGAGTGTTAATCGCGTTCGGCAACTCTCTACCGCGTTCGGAAGCTACACATCGATCACGAGCCGCGCCAAGCCTTCGACGGAGCCTGAAAAGACTGGAGGCGCGCACAAGAAGATTTCGAGCAGCACCCGCGAAGCGTTGAAACTAGCGTTTGATCCCACGGGCGGGCCGATTCAAGACATTGCGCTACGAGAGCTCGGTCGCTACGCCGGGGCGCTCGCGTCCACGACAGCGTCGTCGGCGTTATCGGCTCCGCTCTCCGCAGCCGAGTCTTTCGCGCAGTCTTTCGCGCCCGCCGCTGAACTCTTGAGCAGCGCGCAGGGCACGTTGGCGCCACTCGAACGCGCGACGCACGTGAGCGAGGAAGATTTGGAAACCCTCAAAGTCGTTGACGAGCTTCGCAACTTCTTCAGCGGCAGTGATGGAGGGACGGACAAGAAGGAAGAAGCCAACGCCTTAACTCCGCCGGAGATTGATATGGAGCTCGTGCAAGAGCTCGTCGACCTTGCTCCGGAACTCGCCCCTGGTGCGCAGGCGGCGGCGTTGCGATTGGGCTCGGTATTATTCGACCAAGCAGCATATCGAGTCGCGCGCGCGACTCGATCAGATTAGAGCAGCATTTTATATTCATGAATTCTTTTTTACACCCGGAGTCTCATTCATCCGCTAAACTAAGTTGATGCAGTTGGACGCCGTTTCGCGCCCCCGCGTCTCGGCCCCAACGCCCAAGTCTGGGCTCTTGCCCCATACCCGCGAGAATAAATCGACCACTACTCGCGACCTGAATCGAGTTCACAAAGCCTCGAGCGGGTACGCAGTCGAGCGGCACGAGAGGTTCGCCCTCGTGAGACGTCTTCCACAAACGCATCGCGCCGTCACCGGCGCCCGAGGCGGCGAGATCCGTGCCTTTGGCGACGTGAACGGCACTGACCCAAGAAGCCATCTCGCCCACACCTCCATCATCGCTCGCGCTCATCCCACATGCCGCCTGCGCGGCGTCCCGTTGAGCCATCGCCCGGTCGGCGTCGGCATCGCTAAAACCTTTCGGCGCAACAATCTCTCTGAAACCGTGCACGTTTTCCCACGTCTGCGCCGCGCGCTTACGTTGCGTATTCCAAATCGCCACCGTGCCGTCTTGAGAGCCGGTGATCCAGTGGTCGTGCGCGGTAAAAGCACAACTCTCAGCCGGCCCGCCGCCCTCCGGCGGACGAAGCACCAGTTGAGAATCTTCGGGCACCTTCCAGAATCTCGTCGATCGATCCGCGCCGACGGTGACGAGACGCTCGCGACGCTGCGTGTCCAAGCCGATGCACCGATCTTGATGCCCGAAAAGCGTGTCCACGTAAGCCATGTCATCCAAAGACCAGACCTTCACCGTGCGATCCTCCGCGCACGAGAACAACTGTCCGGTGCCGTGGCGGAAACCGAGCCCCGTGATCGCCCCTCTGTGTCCCGCGAAAGCGGTGATGTGCGTCATGCTCCGTGTGTCCCACACGTGGACGCGTTTATCCGCACCACCGGTCACGAGAAGATTTCTCTCCCCGCTCACCGCGCAGCACGACACGACGTGCGCGCCGCACTTCGGCGGCGCCTGCGGCCCGCCGCCGCCTTGCGTCGGGTCCACCACCGCCTCGGGAGTCCTCGGAAACTTCGTTCGCTTCTCGGTCTCGATATCCCAGCCAAATATAGATCCATCCTTCGACACGCTGTACGCCGTTCGATCATCCTCCGCGAGCGCCACGCCCGTCACCGCGCGTTTATGTCCCCGCCACAGCCTCGCCGGCGCCCTCGTCGCCGTCGTCCGATCCGCGATCGACGCCCGCTGATGTCCCGACTTCCGCTGCGCGTCCTCCATCAACCGCGCCGCCAACCGCGTGTGCGAGTCCAAATTCTTCCCCTCCTCCTCCCCGTCGTCCTCGTCCGTGTCCTCCGCCGCCTGTTCCTCTCGCAACCGCTCCAGGTACGCCTTCGCCAACCGCACCCGTTTCTCCTGCGCCGTCTCCCTCGCCGCCGCCGCCGCCTCGCGCTGCTCGGAATCGCTCGCGTTTTCGTTCGCCTCCATCTCCTCCCGTCGCGCGCGCGCGAGTCCGTTCCGGTCGTCGCCGTCGCCGTCGCCGTCGCCGTCGTCCGCGAAATCGCCCTCGCGCGCGTTCGCGCCGTCGTCGTCGTCGTCGTCGCGCGCTTCATCGCGCGTCGCGCGCGCGCGGCGCTTCGGCGTCGTCGCCGCGCCGCGCCTCGGCGCGCGCTTCATCGCGCGTCGCGTCGTCGCGCCGTCGCGCGCGTCCGTCGCGCCGTCGGCGGCGGCGCCGACGCCGCGAACGCGCACTCGCGCGCGGCGCCAATATCGGACCGTCGGAGTTTGTATGGGCAAACAGTGAGCCTAGCACACTTTGTACCATCGGCGCGCGCGGTCGATCGTCGGCACAGCGCGCCCGGCGACGACGCCGACGCGCGTCGACGCGCCGAGCGACGCGACGCGTCGCGAGGCCCTGCGCGCGCGACCGCGCGACGCGGAGACGACCGGCGAGGGCGCGCGCGAGGGACGCGCGCGCGAGGACGCGCGAGGCGCGATCGGTCGCGCGACCGAAGGACGCGACGCGGGACGAGGCGCGAGACGCGCGGCGCGAGACGCGCGGCGACGATGACGCGATTGCGAGCGAGCGAGTACGGGGATTACGACGCGATGGTGAGCGCGCTGTTGAAGCACGAGTTTCTGCCCGAGGAGGAGGTCATGACGCTGTGCGATCGAGCGCGCGGGTTGTTGGCGGAGGAGAGCAACGTGCAGCTCGTGCGAGCGCCGGTGACGGTGGTGGGGGACATACACGGACAGTTTCACGACATGATGGAGATGTTCAAGATGGGAGGGCTGGCGCCCGATACGAATTATCTGTTTTTGGGGGATTACGTCGATCGCGGGTATTACTCGGTGGAGACGGTGACGTTGGTCGTCGCGCTCAAGGTGAGGTATCCGGATCGGGTGACGATCATTCGTGGGAATCACGAGTCGAGACAGATCACGCAGGTGTACGGGTTCTACGACGAGTGCATGCGGAAGTACGGACACGCGGGAATTTGGAAGGCGTTTACAGATCTCTTTGATTTCATGCCTCTGTCGGCGGTGATCGAGAATAAGATATTCTGCCCGCACGGTGGCTTGTCGCCGTCGATCGACACGCTGGATGACGTGCGTAAGATCGATCGGTTCGCGGAAGTTCCGCACGAAGGACCGGTGTGTGATTTGGTGTGGAGCGATCCCGACGATCGCGCCGGGTGGGGGATGAGCCCGCGAGGCGCCGGGTACACGTTCGGGCAGGATATCACGGAGCAGTTCAACCACAACAACGGTCTGAAGCTCATCGCGCGCGCGCATCAATTGGTGATGGAAGGGTACCTTTGGCACCACGACCAGTCGTTAGTGACGATTTTCAGCGCCCCGAATTACTGCTACAGGTGCGGTAACCAAGCGAGCATCATGGAGGTGGACGACAATTTGGGAACGTCTTTCCTTCAGTTCGATCCCGCGCCCAGGCGAGGCGAGGAGCAGCAGGCGGCGAAGCGGTGTCCGGACTATTTCCTGTGAGTGTTCGTGGTGTACAACTTCTTAGATTTACGATTACTAGAATACAGCGAAGAGGATCCAAAACCATCCGTCGCGTCGCGTCGCGTCCCGTCCCGTCCCGTCGCGCGAAGAACGCTCGCCTTCGTTCGCACTCACGCGCGCGACACCGTCGACGCGAGCTCCGACGCGAGCGCCGCGAGATTTTAGCGGCACTTCGGAATCGACGCACCGTCTATTCCACGGCGCGCGCCGTCGCGTCGACGCGTCGCCTCGACCGCGCTCGTGGCGGCGGCGGCTGCGCGCGCGTTCGACCGCCCATCGTCTCGCGCGACGCGTCCCGCGCGCCGACGCGCGGTCGAGCCGTGCGAAACGATCGTTCACGCGCGTGAGCGCGCCGAGCGTCGCGCCGATCGCGCGCGAGCGTCGCCGCGAGCGCCATGACGGTTGATTTCCTCCAGCGAAAGCGAAGCAAGCGCGAGGCGAAGAAAGCGCGCGCGCTCTCGCGCAAAGACGCGGACGGGAATCGAATCCGAACGAAGCGAGGGGTGAAACGACAGCTGCGCGGGATGTGCTCGAGCGCACCGCCGCTGCCGCCCGCACTGCAGGAAGAGGACGAGAAGCGAACGGCGGCGGAGCGGAGCGCGAAGCGCAAGGCGGAGCGAGAGCGGTTAGCGGCGAAGGCGCTGAGGAAAAAGCTGAAAGCGAAGGCGCGCGGGGAAGAGGTGGAAGAAGATGACGCGGATGGAACAGAAACGAACGGCGACGGCGTGAGTGCGGACGATGTTCCGGATTATTTCATGGATGCGATGAAGAGCATCGGGCATCGTCGCACGACGCCGGTGCAAAGACAATGTTGGCCGCCGGCGTGCGCGGGTAGCGATGTTTTAGCCATCGCGCCACCTGGAAGCGGGAAAACGTTAGGGTTTTTATTACCCGCCATCGAAGCCGCGCTGAAAGATCACAGAGAAAATCCAAACGTGGGAAAGAAACGGCCCGGGGCGCCGGCGGTGCTCGTCGTCGCCCCGACGCGGGAACTGACTTTGCAAATATCTGGCGTCTGCAACAAACTGAAGAAAGCTGTGCCGGTACGTGCGGTCGCCGTGTACGGTGGAGCGTCTCAGGAGGAGCAGGAAGAGGCCTTGGCTCAGCATACGTCGCAAGCTTTACTCGTCATCGGCACCCCGGGGCGATTGCTCGCCGTTCTCGAATCAGGCGCCCTGCAGTTGGATAGATGCGCGATGCTCGTTTTAGACGAAGCCGATCGCATGCTCGCCCTCGGTTTTGAAGAGCAGCTCTCTACGATTCGCGAAGCGCTGCCTGACAAAGACAGCGGCCGCCAAACTTTGTTGTTCAGCGCCACGTTTCCAAAGGCGGTGCGCGCCATCGGCAAGACGTGGCTCCGCAAAGGCTTTGAGACGGTGAAGATTGATTCAGAGAAGGCGACAGTGCCAAAAGACGACGACGACGTCAACGTTCACATGGCGATCGTGGAGCAGACGGTACACGTGTGCGCCGAGCACAAAAAAAGTCGCAAGTTGATGAAGTACATCACAAAGCTTCGCGCCGAAGACGGGCGCGCTCGTAGCCGAGTCCTCGTCTTCGCCAATCGCATCAAAACGGTGCAGTTCATCGCGGATTTGTGCAAGAGACACAATGAAAAAGTGAGCACGCTTCACGGAACGATGAAGCAAAACAGACGAGATCAGGCGTTGAAAGATTTCAAAGCGGGGAAGACTCCGGTGTTAATCGCCACGGATGTCGCCGGTCGCGGCTTGGACATCGCGGGACTAGAGTACGTGGTGAATTGGGATTTTCCAGGAAGCATAGAACAATATCGCCATCGTGTCGGGCGTGCTGGACGACAAGGCAAGAAAGGCGCCGCGCTCTCGTTCTTCACGCGCAAGTTTACACCGCTCGCGAGTGATTTGGTCAAGCTGCTCGAGAAGGATGGCCATTTTGTCGATCCCAACTTGCGAGTGTTGGCCAAAGTCGCCGAAGCGCTGCCGAAACCAAGCGCCAAGAGCGTCACGAACGCCGATCGCTACGATGACTCGCCCGCGGACGAGCACGGCGAGCTCGAACGCGACGACGACGACGACGATGACGCGACCGCGTCGGCGGCGAGAGACGGCGGCGAACGCAAACACGCCGACGACGTGCGAGGGAGCGATGATGAAGGCGACGAAGACATCGCCGACGCGCTGCAGCGAGAGCGTGAATCGAAATCATCGTGGTGGAACAACGACAAAGGGGGGCGCGGTCGCGTTTTTAAGACGAAGAAAGGCGACGTCGTCGCGACGAAGCGAAAAGTCACCGTCGGTCCTGGCGACGATGAGTTACAGAAGCGCAAAAAAGAGCGGCTAGAATGAATGAATCAATAATACACCTAGAAATACGCTTCACATGCGGAACCACTGACGCGCAAGCCCGATGGTCTCCGAACCGACCTCGCTCGCTGCGAACGCGAACATGAGCGCTAGCGTGAGCGCACCGCCCGGAAGCACCGGATCTAATACCGGCAAGCACCCCACTGGGTCGTTCTCGAGCGCACACTCGTCTCGCATTTGCCTGTGTCTATACACCATCGCGGGTGGAATCATACCGAACACGACTAAAACCCCGAAAGCGCCCGCGCTGTCGAGCGCGGCTAGGAAGACGCCCGGGCACGCGAGCGCGAAAATCACGGGAGGCACGAGCGCCAAGGCCCACGGCCGCGGATCGCGAATATCAGTCGTCTTCATGCCGTCCGCGAGGAAATCCGCGAGACCCCATCCGAATCCCAAGAAAGACGTCGATACGGCGAAGAATTCGAACCCACGAACGAGCGCCGCCGTCAACGGCGAAGACGCTTGCAGAGCGCCGATAGGGTCGACATCGATCGCCCCCGCGTCGACGCTTCCGAGCACGGCGGCGTCCCACAAGATGAACATCAACGCCGGTATCGCCGTGCCCGCGAGCACGGCCGTCGTGGCGCGCTTCCTGTCGCCCTCCAACGAAGTCGCCACGACTGGAACGACTTGGTGATACACGAACGCCACGGCGACGATTGGAATCGTCGCCGGCGCCGCGCTCCAATCCGACACGGCGAGCAGATTATCCACTGAAGTCGTTTCGCTCCTCGCGGCGAGCAGCAACAGCGGTACAAACGTCCCGACGACGCCCGCGAAGAGCGCCGAGTTGAACCGTTCGATTTTCGCCGGCGAGGCGAGGTACAAAAATGTCGACATCGCCGTCGCGTACGCCACCGACGCCGCGTTCGCCCCTCCTGGCACCTGCGGCCAAATCTCAACCGCGAGCTCCCCGACCTTTTGCACGTACGCCACGAGTAACGCGTAGTGGATGAACGCGAACGACGCCGTCGCCGCGTTTACGCCGGCGTCGCCGAGCGTCCTTCGACACATCGCGTTCACCGACACCCCGCCGCCCCGTCCGAGCTCGCACATCGTCCCGAGGTTTACTTCCAGCACGCACAGCCCGGTCGCGGCGAAGAAGACCCAGCAGGCGACGATGACGACCGTGCTCGGCACGAAGCCCGCGTCGCGCAAGACGAGCGGTAGCGCGAGCATGCCCGCGCCGAGCGTCGTCCCCGCGACGAGCGCCACGGACGCGCCGAGCGATCCGGCGCGGCGTCGCAACCCATCGTCGCCGCGCTCGACGTTGCTCCACAGCCGATCGTCGCCGTCGCCCGCTGACCGCTGACCGCCGTCGCCGTCGCCCGCGGTCAGCGGCACGAGGCGCCGGTGACGTAACGACTTTGGCTCGAGCTCGCGCCGCCGCGCGCGCCGCCGCGCGGTCGCGCGCGTCGCCGTCGTCGCGCGCGTCGCGCGCGTCGATGCGCGAAGCGTCGCGCGCGTCGACGCGCGGGCGAGCATGGCGCGCGCGCGCGCGCGTGTGCGGCGCGACGCCGTCGTCGCGGCGAAGCTTCGCGAAGACGGGCGCTCGCGCGTCGACGAATCGAACATCTATCGAGGCCGCCCGAGACATCGCGCGCGCGCAAACAATGCGTGTGTTTTACAAATTACACCGCGCCTCCCCCGTCAAGCGCTCGTGGTCGTCCATGATCTCCGCCAGTAGCGCCCGGACGTTTGTCTCGTAATTTTTCGGCACCGCGCACGCGAACACGCACGGCTCCCATTCGAGTTCGTCGTACACGTCCACGATCTCCATCACCTCCGCCGAGCTCATCCCGCTCAAAAACATCATCCTCGGCACCCCGAGCGCGAGTTTAGCCGCGCTCGCGTCCTCTCGCGGAAGCCGCTCCAACGCGCGTCCGAGCGGCGCGTCGAGCGTCGCCTCTTCGCACGCCGTCGCGCGCACGAAATCCGCGCCGATCTCGTCCAGCGTCTCGCGCCATCGCGCGACCTCGCTCTCGGTGAACCCGACGAGCAGCGTGGCCTCCGGTCCGAACCGCCCGTCGGCGACGCCTCCCGGGGCGTCGCTCGCCGTCGCGTCGATGGGGGCAAAGTTCGTCTCTTCCTCGACGCCCGCGCGCGTCGTCGTTCGCCGCGCGCGTCGCGCGCGCGTCGCCGTCGCGCGCGCCGTCGCCGTCGCGCGCGCGCGCGCGATCGCCGTCGCGCGCATCGCCGTCGCCGCCGCGCCGCCGAGTCGCGACGCGGCGCGACGCCGATGCGTCCATAAATCCGCGACGGCGTCGAACGTCGTAGAGCGCCCCCAGAAACGTCCATGTGCGCGACGACGCGTCGGTCCGTATGCGCAAACAGTCCGCGGGGCGAGACGCCCGCGACCGGGCGCGACCGCGGGACGACGGCGACGCGGGCGACGCGCGGCACTCGACGACGCGCCACCGCGACGCGCGAGACTCAGACGCGCGAGACTTAAACTCGCGCCGAACGCGAGCGCGGAGACGCGAGCACGCACGATCTCAGACGCGCGAACGCGCGCGCGACGCGAACGATGATGGCGATGACGGCGATGACGGCGACGCCCGCGATGGGGGCGAACCGCGCGATGCGAATGCGCGCGAAGGCGAGCGTCGAGCGCAACGGCGCGAAGATTTCCTTGACGACGCGCGCGGTGAAGCGCGACGTGCGCGTGGAGGGTGAGCATCGAGCGACGCGACGACGAAGGATGGGACGGGCGGGCGGGCGAAAAACCTAAAACCTGTGGGGATAGGGCGCGAGACGCGACGACGAGGCGCGAGGAGGCGGCGAGGCGCGAACGCGCGCGCGAAGGGCGGTGCGCGAGTGGCGTGATAAAGTTGTGTGTACTGACGGCGCGTTTGTTTCATCCCTCGCAGCGACGGCGGAGAGCTCGATCAACCAAATCGGTTTCAACACGCCCCCGTCCGCGGGCGCCGCCCCGAAGTGGGACGCCATCATCGAAGTCGGCGGCTCGCAGCAGTTTGTTTCCGAAGGGCGCTTCTACGAGTGCCACTCGTTGAAGGGCGTCGAGCCGGGCTCGAAGATTGCGTTCGAACGCGTGCTCGGAACGCACGACGGGAACGCGCCGAACTGGGGCCACCCGTACGTGAAGGGCGCGCGCGTCGAGGCGACGGTGTTGGAGAACTTTGACGCGAAGAAGGTGATCGTTTTCAAGTACAGACCGAAGAAGCACTATCGCAAGAAGAACGGTCATCGCCAATCCATGACTCGTTTCCTCGTCACCAAGGTTGTCAAGGCGTAAGCCGAGACGCCGACGAGGGACGCAGATTCTTTGGGGGGTGGAGCGACGACGCGAGCGCGGGTTCGAACGAGCCCGCGCTCGTCCAGCGTCGCTCGGTTAATCTGATAATTAAATAGTCTATCGCGGCGCGGTGTGTACGTTGAACTCGATTCGTTTCGCTAGGAAATGTCTCTTGTTATGTCACTGGAAAAGCAAAACACGAACGTCCGTCTCGCCTCGCCTCGCGTCACACCGCGTCATGACGACATCCGCGCCTCGTCTCGCCGCGTCGCTCTGCGAGCGGCGAGCGTCGACGCCGGCGTCGACGTCGTCGCGCGTGCCCGCGCGAACGCGCCGCGGCGCGCCGCCGCGCGCCGGTTTCGGCGCGGCGGTCCCCACCGCGCGCTCGGCGGCGGTTTTAGACAAGCACGTCCCCATCGACCGCTACGCGGACGGTTTACGGCAGCTGCACGCCTCCCCCGACGTCTTCGTCGTCGATGACTTTCTGAGCGCCGACGCGTGCGCGGACATAATCGCTCGGGCGAAGGCGAAAGGGGACATGACGCAGAGCCCGGTGGTGTACGCCGGGTGGACGAACGACGTCGAGGCGTGGACGTCCACGGTGTCCAGTGGACCCGCGGTTTGGATCGGAGCGCTCGCGATGTTGATAGGATCGGCCGCGTTCGGGCAGTCCGGCCTGGGGTTGCTCGGCGAGGGCGTGGTCGGGTACTTGGGCGCCGTCGGCGCGGCGTACGCGGCGTCTCTGGCGTACGTGAAAGATAAGGAGCGAGAGCTCGGGGATTTGCGAACGAGCACGAGCACGGCGTTGGACGCCTCTGGGGTCGGTGAGCGTGAGTTGATACGAGCGACGGAGAGATTGCTTCCGGGGACGTCGTGGACGACGTACGAGGCGCCGACGGTGATTCGGTACGAGCGAGGCCAGAAGCTGGCGCCGCACTTCGACGCCAATCGCGGCGCGGCGGTGGAGGACGCCAATCGCGGCGGGCAGACTTTAGTGACCTTGCTCGTCTACTTGAACGACGTTGATGAGGTGCGCGGTGGCGGTCAGACCGTGTTCGGGCGGTTGGGTGACCTCGCCGTGCGACCGGCGAAAGGACGCGCCTTGGTGTTCTTTCCGGCGAACGCCGACGGCGAGTTCGACGACCGCGTCGAGCACGAGGGCACGGAAGCGAACGAAGAGAAATGGATCGTGCGCATATGGGTGCACCAAAACGAGGTCGGAGGACCCCCGAGCGGTTTGCCAGACGACTGGAACGATGAACGGGGAGTCGTCGCTCCATGAAGTGTACGAGGTGCTCATCGCGCCGCAGCTGCACGCTCGATGCGCCGAAGTCTTGGCCGCGTGCACGTCGATTCGACGAACAGGATGTGTGGCGGAACTCCGGATGTTTGCCTTGGCCGACGAGTCTCGCCGAAAACGCGAGATCGATCGGCGTCCGCGCACCGTGACGGAGGCGCTCCATAGCCCACCATCCCGCCTAGTAGCCCACCGGCGCCTCATAGCCCACCATCCCGCCTTGTAATGTACATACAACACTCGTTGTTTTTGATGCAAAAGATTTCCCGACGGGGTTATCGCTTTTCCCGACCCGAAAAGCCAAAAAGTTATCGCTTTTCCCGACGGGGAATCGAACCCCGATCTCCACGGCGCTGTGTTCACGTTTTCTCACGTTTTCTCGTCTCACGTCGTTCGACGTGACGCCTTTGACAGCGTGGCATACTAAACCATTATACTATCGGGAACACTCATTCGTTGCAGGAGTCACCGCCGGCGTTGAATCCGGCTGAAATTCATCGGGTTGTCTCCAACCCGTATACATGCAAATTCGCCCGATAGCGCTCGCCCCCAGCCGAGGTCTCCACGCGGCGCTAATGTTACGGGTGCTCTGATCGCGCATCGCGTGATTCTCGCGCATCGCGTGCGATCTAGGCTTTAATTCGTGCATATTACTGCACTTTTCGCGATTCGCGTGTGAATCGCGTCCGCGCTAAAATCGAACTGCAATCGCGATCGAGGTGCGTGCGTATTATCCACACGCCGACCTCGCGCCGGGACCTCGCGCCCGGAATCGCGCGCGCCGCACACGTCGACTCGGTCGCGACCTCGCGACGCCTCGCGCACCAACCAGCCAACCAGTCATGCACGCGCGCGCGTCTTCGCTCCGCGCGTCGTCGACGCCGAACGCGGCGGGACGGATGACGACCGCGAGGAAGGGATCTTCCGGAAGACGCGCGGCGACGCCGACGCGCCGCGGTGGGCGCGCCGTCGTCGCGCGCGCGGCGTCGTCGCAACAAAACGTGATGCCGGCGAACGCGGAAAACAAACCGGTCGCCATCGTCACGGGCTCGTCCTCGGGACTCGGGCTGTACACGGCGAAGGCGCTGATCAAGAATGGATACTTCGTCGTCAACGCGGTGCGCTCGCCGGAGAAGATGCAGGTCAAGGCGAACGAGCTGGGGCTGGACGAGTCGTCGTACGCGATCATGTACCTCGAACTCGGTGACTTGCAGTCGGTGCGCGATTTCGCGACCGAGTTCCGACGATCCAAGTACGTGAAGAACTTTCAAGCGCTGGTGTGCAACGCGGCGCTGTATCTCCCGAACGCCACGGTGCCGTCGTACACCAAGGATGGGTTCGAGGAGTGCGTGGGGGTGAATCATCTCGGTCACCACTTGTTGTCTTTGCTCTTGCTCGACGATCTCGCGGAAGCGCCGGACGCGAACATGAAGCGTTTGATCATCGTCGGGTCGGTGACGGGCAACACGAACACGCTCGCCGGTCAAGTGCCGCCGCGCGCGGGTCTCGGCGACATGTCGGGCTTGAGAAACGGCTTCAAGAATAGCGACCGTAACCAAGGCGCGTTGATCGACGGCACTCGCTTCATCGGCGCCAAGGCGTACAAGGATTCCAAGCTGTGCAACATGCTCGACATCAAGGCGTTCGCCGAGCGTTTCGGCGAATCCACGGGGATCAAGTTCAGCACGATGTACCCGGGATGCATCGCGGATTCCAACTTGTTCCGCAACCACACCGCGTTCTTCCGCTGGTTCTTCCCGATTCTTCAAAAGAACGTCACCAAGGGTTACGTCAGCGAGGAAGAAGCCGGCGAACGCCTCGCCTCCATCGTGTACGATCCGCGATACAGCGAGCAAGGCGCGTACTGGGCCTGGAAGGGTGGTGGCGACCAGCTTTGGGACAACTACAACAACAACAACGACGACACGCGCACGATTGCGTTCAACAACAAGCCGTCGAAGGAAGGCAGAGACATGGCCAAGGCGAACGAAGTGTTTGATATTTCCACCGAGCTCGTCGGCTACAAGCCCACCGCGCTCGACGGCTTCGCCAAGTCTTTCGATCGCATCCTCTCCGGCGCCGGGAAGAAGTAAACGAGCCGCGATCCCGCGAGATTACCGCGGCAAGTTGGCTTTTCCCGCGTCCGTTTCGACGACGCAATATTTTTCACGATTCGCGCCTTCCATCCTGTACAAACAACTTCCGGCGCGAGACGACGGCGTCGCGACGGACGCGCCGCCGCCCTCTCCCAAAACCATCCATTCGCACGAGCACACATTAATGCGAGTTTAATAAGCGAACGAGAGACGGAACGAATGAAATTCATCGCGATAGATATCACTACAACGCGCGCGCGCGCGAACCAGTCATCAGGAAAAGACAACCTCTCGATTCTTCTTGTCCTTTTTCGACTTTTTTGAAGGATTCTTCTTCGATTCCGCCTCTACCTCCTCGGCCTCGACGCCCGCGTCCTCGCTCGCGTCGCCGTCGACACCATCGCCGTCGTCACGACCACCGGCGACGAAATCATCGTCTAAATCATCCCCCCCCAACCGTCGTTTCTCCCCCGTCTTCGCCTTCGTCGTCTTCGCCCCCGCGAACGGTTTCGAGCATCCCGCCGCGAAGTGTCCCCGCTCCCCGCACCGAATGCACGTGTCTCCCTTGTGCGGGCAATCCTTCACCAAGTGATCCTTCGCCTTGCATATCTTACACTCACCTCCGTTCACGTACACCCCGCGCTCGTTCCTCGGGCAGCTCTTGCTCAGGTGTCCCGTCTCGCCGCACACGAAGCACTTCGCGTGCGCGTAATTCGTCCACGCCGCCGCGCAGTCTCGCGCCGCGTGATCGCTCGCGCCGCAGTTATAGCACGATTTCTCCCCTCGCCGCATCGTCGCGCTCCCGCCCTTGGCCACGCGGCAGTCCCGCAGCGTGTGTCCGACGCCTCGACACCCGAAGCACGTGACTTTGCTCCTCCAGATGCCCCCGTTCGACGACGGCGCGCGCGCGTCGCCGCGTCCGCGTCCGCCGCGTCCGCCGCGCGCGCCGCGCGCGCCGCGTCCGCCGCGTCCGCCGCGCTGCGGGCGCATCGTCGCGTCGTCGCGTCGGTGAGTGCCGCCGCCGCCGCCGCAGTGCGCCGCGCGCGATGACGACGCTCGACGCGCTCGTCGCGACGTGCGCGCGACACCTGCGGCGCGCGGGCGCGGCGAAGCGACTCGAGGCGTCGCCGCGCGCGGTCGAGGAGATCGCGCGCGCGGTGTGCGCGGTGTCGATGGATGACGTGGGATTGCGCGCGCTGCGCGCGTTCTCGCGGCGCGCCGAGGCGCGGGACGCGCGGGACGCGCGCGAGCGCGACGGCGAGGCGTCGACGACGTCGACGCCGCGGGCGACGTCGACGCCGCAGGCGACGGTGACGTACCTGCGGTTGCACGCGGAGGAGGACTTCACCGTCGGCGCGTTCGTCTTCGAGCGCGGACAGACGATACCGCTGCACAACCATCCGGAAATGACGGTGCTCATGCGGTGCCTGTTCGGGGAGACGCGCGTGAAGGCGTACGATTTGATCGACGACGCGCCGAGGTTGTCGACGCGCGACGCGCACGCCGCGCGGGGGGGGGAACACGAAGCGCGCGAGTGCGTCGACGAGGTGATGTCGGCGGCGAACGGCGCGCGAGGGGCGACGAGAATTTTGTATCCGAGGAGGGCGAACGTGCACACGCTGTCGGCGCTGTCGGCGTGCGCGGTGCTCGAGGTGCAAACGCCGCCGTACAGAGTGGGACAGGGACGGGATTGTCATTATTTCGAGTTGGTGCGCGACGGCGCGAAAACGGGGCAGAATTCGATTCTGCGGGAAACCGCGCCGCCTCCCGACTTCGTCTGTGGGACGTTTCGCGACGATGAAGATGACGACGTAGAGTTAGAGTAGCAAACGGGTATCTAGAATGAATTGAATTGAATGTAAAATGAATGTGTTTCGAGTCTCAGCGAAGAAACTCGATTTCGTACTCTCTGTCGAGGATGACTATGGGAACCTGAACGTATTTCGGCGCCGTCTTTCCTCGCCACCCGTTTGGGAAAGCGGACACGAGTTCGGCGAGAAATATTTGCGTCATGACCGTCGCGAGAGAGATCCCAGGACACTGGTGCTGGCCCATGCCGCCCGGATAATACGTTTCCGAAGAGACGTCGTTTTGCTTCGCTTCGTGCGTCCCTGGAACGAAACGTTCAGGCTTGAACGCGTCCGGGTCGGGGAAGTTGGCTTCGTCGCGAAATGGAATGCGTGGGTCTGCGGTCAAAACGTAACCGGCGGGTACGTCGAACGAGGCGAATTTGCGAGGCGACGGGTTCACTCTCAAGCCGCCCGCCGTCTGCGGCATGACTCTAAGCGACTCCTTCGCCACCGCGGACGTGTACTGCATGGACATGATGTCCGCCAAAGTACCGATGCGACGACAACCGTTTTCATCGTCGCAGCACACCCGCTCGAACTCGCGCAAAACGGCTCGCCGCGCGTCGTCGTGCTCGCCCAGCAAAACGCATGCGTGTCCCATGAGAGCGGCGGCTTCGATGTACGAACCCCAGACCATTAACACGCACGTCGTCGCGATGCGATCGTCGCTGAACACTTCGTCGAACTCGTCCACGGCTTGCGAGTATTGCTTGTAAAAGAAGTACTCTGGGCGATCGAGTTCGCCGCGCGCTTTGACGCCTCTGTAATGCGCCTCGACGTACGACGTCAAATCCTCCAGCGCCAGTTTTCCAGCCTTAAACTCCGACGACCATTTTCCGAGCGAAAGTAATCCTCCGTTGTACGCTTTCATCGCGTCTTTGTACTTTGCCTCGGGCACGTGACCGAGGAAGAGCTCAAACAACAAATCGAGCGCGAAATCCACGCACTCCGCGCCCGGCCTGAACGACGACGTCTCCTTCCCAGATCGCCGCGCTACGTCTTCCACAAACTCCCTCGTCCTTTCCCCGATCGCCGGCGCGTAACTCTCCAGCGCCGCGCGTCCCAGCACCTTGCCGAAATTCGCGCGCGTCGCCGCGTGTCTGCTCCCCGTCATGCGCAGCGCCCCGTACTCGGTGTGCAATTCGCGAAACGTCTCCGGCAGCGCCTCGTCCGCGGGGAGCTCGCCTTCAAATTTCAAAAACTCTCGAACCGCCTCTCGGCTTCCGAACACGATCGCCGGCTTGAAAAACAAAGCCGTCTTAAAAATCGGTCCGTACCGCTCGACGCGCCGTCGCACGAAGCCGTTCGAGTCCGCGAGGTACTCCAGCGTCTCGCGCACGCCGAGCGCGCCCACGCGTCCCGGCGGCAGCGTCGCCCCTCGCTCGCCCCTCGCCAGCGTCCCGATCGCCTGTCCGAGATCGAACGCGTCCGCGGACGTCGCGCGTCCCGAAGCGCCGTCGACGTCGGACGTCGCGCGTCCCGAAGCGCGCCGCCGCGCCGCCGATTCGCGCGCCGCGCCGCCGACGCGCGCGCGCCGCGTCGCCGCGCGCGCGTCGTGCGACGCCACCGCGCGCGCCGTCGCGCGCGACGCCATCGCGCGGCGTCGACGAATGTCGTCCATCGCGTCGTCGCGTCACGCGTCGACGCGATGGACGACGCCGCCTGGCTCGCGCGGTGCGACGGCGTCATGCGACGCGCGGGCGTGGACGAGGAGGTGCGCGAGTACGTCGCGAGCGCGCTGCGAGAGGCGACGCTCGAGGCGGCGGACGAGGGACGCGCGGTGACGACGGAGGCGCTGATGGAGCTCGTGCAGCCGGTGCTGGAGGAAAATATGGACGACGGCGACGTTCGAGCGATGTGCGCGCGAGACGACGGGACGGCGGCGACGATGGCGAACGCGACGTCGACGAGGGAGGACGTCGGGACGTCGGAGGGGTTGATTTTGGACCTGAGAGGGATCATCCTGGCGTACGCGGCCAAGGTGCTGCTGCGGCCGACGAACTTGTCGTTGACGCGAGGGGCGCGATACGGCGTCGTCGGGCATAACGGCGCGGGAAAGACGACGCTGTTGACGCGAATCGCGGCGGGCGATATCGCGGGGTTTCCGACCGGGATCAAGTGCGTGTTCGTTCGACACGAGGTGCTGGTGACGCTGAGCGCGTCGGTGGTCAAGTTCATGGCGGATGAGGCGAACGAGTTCGGGGGGGCGGACGCGAGCGCGATCGACTCGAGCCTGCGGTCGGTCGGATTTGACGACGATATGATGAAAAAGAGCGTGGCTGAACTGTCTGGCGGTTGGAGGATGCGATTGTCCATCGCGAGAGCGATGTTGCAGCGAGCGGATTTGTTGCTCCTCGACGAGCCGACGAATCACTTGGACGTCAGCGCCGTGGAATGGCTGGCAAATTACTTAGTCGCGTTGGAAGGGACGACTGTGATGTGCGTGTCGCACGACTACGAGTTTTTGCGAAAGATTTCTACGCACATTATTCAATTCGATAAGCAGCAGCTCTCGACGTTTGACGGCGGCTTCGATGGGTTTCGGGCGCAGCGCCCCAATTTGGTGCTCCCACGAATGAAAAAGGACATGGTGGACCAAATCGTGGCGACTTCGAACGAAAGTGGAGTTATCGTCGACTCTGGGCAAAACGAATCGAACGGTCGTCGTCGCGCGGCGAGCGAGGCGAACAGGTTAGAAAACACCGCCGGGTTAGTCACCGCCATTCGAGGCGGCGACACGTCATCGGCACTGGCCGGAGGATCATCGAGGATGAGCTCAGCGCGCGCCGCGCGTGAGCAACCTAGTTCGGCGGCAATCGTGTTCCCCGATCCCGGGCCACTGGATGGCATCAAGAGCAAGACGCAAGTCGTCGCGCGTCTTGAGGACCTGAGTTTCGCGTACCCAAACAATCAAGTCTTGAGCGGCGTGTACACTCGAATGTATCTCAGCAGTCGCGTCGCCGTCGTCGGTGCGAACGGCGCGGGTAAGACGACACTCATGAAAAATATCGTCGGTGAGCTCGAGCCGACGGGTGGCTCTATCTGGAAGCACCATAACCTGCGCATCGCTTACATTGCGCAGCACTCGATGCACCACTTGCAAGCGCACCTTGACATGTCGCCCAAGGAGTACATCCAAACTCGTTTTTACCAAGGCCGAGATAAGGAATTAGCAAAAATGTCCACAATGTCACTCACGGATGATGAAAAAGTAGAGCAGCAGTCGCGTGGAAGCGTGTGCGAGATCCTCGGGCGCGCCGTCAAGGGAGGCGAGCTGTGTTATGAGGTGAAAAAAGTCGGCGACAGAGTGGGCGTCACGCACTGGGAACCAAAACGATTCCTCAAAGCGTCTTACGTCGTGAAGATGTGCAAAAATTACGACGAAATGATGAAAGCCATACAAAGTGGGATGGACATACGTCCTCTGACAAGTGGCGAGGTTTATTCTCATTTGCGCGATTTTGGCATATCGCAAGAGCTCGCCGACGGGAAAATTAAGCGCATGTCTGGCGGTCAGAAGTCCAGACTCGTGCTCGCGGCCGCGATGTGGACGAAGCCGCATATTATTGCATTGGATGAGCCGACAAACTACTTAGATAACGAAACGTTAGCAGCCCTGACTGCGGCGCTTAGGCGTTTCAAGGGAGGCGTGTTGACAATCAGCCACAACGCATCCTTTGTGGGAGACGTGTGCTCAGATACCTGGCGTGTATATCAAGGCAAGGTGACCTCGAGCGAGGATGAAGCTCGCGGTGTCGGTGCAAGTCGAAAAGGTGGCGCGCGACGTCGGCGTGGGGAAAAGAACGGCACCAGCGTAGATGAGTCCGGAGACGCGACGAAGACGGACGGCAAAATCGTCGAGGGTGACGTCGATCGAAGCGTCTCAGGTGTGCTCGTCTCACGTAAAACCGCACTAGACTTACGATTTGAGCAAGTTTCTATGTCCGTGAACGGTAACGAGCTCATCAAGGATTGCGTGATGGAGCTCAACGTCGGACGGCGCTACGGTTTATTAGGCCCGAATGGGTGCGGCAAGTCCATGCTTCTGGAAGCCATAGCGAAGCGCGAACTAGAAGTACCCGCACACGTTGACATATATCATCTGCGCGAAGAAGCTGAACCGAGTGAGCGAAGCGCGCTCGAGGCTGTTGTGGACCATATACGCGAAGAAGTTTCGCGCCTGCAAGCCATCGAGAGCGAAATTCTCACGACGAACGGGCCCGGCGACGAGCGCCTTCAGGGAATATACGAGCGTTTAGAGGAACTCGATCCGGTTAAATTTGAAACTACGGCGGCGGAGCTTCTCCACAATTTGGGATTCGATAAAGTCATGATGAATCGCGAAACAAAGGCGCTGTCTGGTGGTTGGCGAATGCGCGTCTCTCTCGCGCGCGCTCTTTTGGCGTCGCCGGCGTTACTTTTACTCGACGAGCCGACGAATCACTTAGATTTGAGCGCGTGCGTGTGGCTCGAAGATCATCTGTCAAAATATAAGAAGTGCCTGGTCGTGATTTCGCACTCGCAAGACTTCCTCAACGGTGTGTGCTCGCACGTCATCAGAGTCACAAACAAGACTTTGAAGTACTACACGGGCGACTTCGATACGTTTCGCGCCACGCTCGCGGCGGAAGAGGTTATTCAGCAGAAGCAGTACGAAAAAGAGCAAGCGGATATCAAACATCTGAAAGAATTCATCGCGTCTTGCGGTACCTACGCGGATAAGATGAAACAGGCGAACTCGAAACAAAAGATTCTGGACAAGATGGAAGCCGCCGGGTTGACGCCGTCGCCGACGGCGGAGAGAACTTTCGAATTCACGTTCCCAGATTGTGCCAAGCTCGCACCGCCAGTACTTCCGTTTAAGAACGTTTCCTTCCGATATCACACGGCGGATCCTTCGCTCGGTATGCTTTTAGAAAACCTGGAGTTCGGAGTGGATTGCGATTCTCGAATCGCGCTCGTCGGCCCAAACGGTGCGGGTAAGTCGACAATTCTCAAGCTCATGACGGGTGACATCGAAGCGAGCGAAGGCGAAGTCGCGCGACACCACCACCTCAGCATCGGGCGGTACCATCAGCACAGCGTCGATGTGCTGGACCCGCGCGCGTCGCCTTTGGATTTCTTCTCTGGGACGTATTATGACATGCGAAAACCGACGGACGAGTGGCGGTCGTATTTGGGCAAGTTCGGCATCAGCGGGCGTTTACAAACCAATCCCATCGCCGCGCTTTCGGATGGACAGAAATCACGTTTGGTATTCGCCATGATTTGTCTCGGTAACCCAAACATGCTTCTTCTCGACGAGCCGACGAATCACTTGGATCACGATTGCATCGACTCTCTCGCAGACGCCATCAACAAGTACAAAGGCGGTCTAGTACTCGTTAGTCACGACTTTAGATTGATCGATAAGGTGGCGAAAGAGATATGGGTGTGTGAAAACAAAAAGGTGTCCGTGTGGAAAGACTCCATTCGTTCATATAAAAAAACGTTAGAAAAGGCGTCGATTAAATAGCAAGTGAACGCGTGTTGAAATTTCATTCTAGAACTACTAGCGTACAGTACCACCATCATCGTCATCATCGTCGACTTCCCCCCGCGCTGTTGGCCGCGATCGCCGCCGTCGCTCCTAAGATCGCCAGTCCCGCCGCCGCGATCGCCCCCGCGCCGACCAATCCGTCCCTCGCCAACGCTTCTTCGCTGGCCTCGCGCAACGCCGCCGCCTGTCGACATTCTGGGTCACACTTCAGCGCCGCAAACGCCGCTTCGCGCGCGCGCTCGTAATCCCTCATCCCGTAATACGCCACGCTTCGCAAGTAATGCCCATCTCTGACCTCCATCGCGTCGCCGAATTCGACTCGCCACCTCGCCTCGAGCGTCGTCGTCTCCGCGTTCGCCCCGTTGCTCGCGCCGCGCTCGAGCATTTGCGTCCCTCGTCTCAGCTGATCCTCGACGCCGCTGTGGCACAGCGCCCACACCATGTTGAATCGCGCGCGCCGCACCTCGGCGTCGGTCGCGCGGTCGGCGTCGCGAACGACGACGTCTTTCGAGCGCGCCAAGATTCGCCCGTACTCGGCGATGGTCTCTGAGACGAACGCGACGTCGCATTGCGGGAGATCGAGCGCGCGCGGGGACGCGCCGGTGACGGCGCGCTCCACGGTGTTCGCGACGTCGCGCAGGAAGTCCATCGGAGGGCGCCGCGCGGCGTAATGCGGGGCGATGGCGGTGCTGGATTCATTCGCGGCGGCGCGGCGGGCTCGGGACTCGCCCGCGGAAGCTCTTCTCAATCGTTTCGCGTTCGGTTGTGTTGCTACATGTAACTAAAGTATGGATATTTGTTTCAGATCGTAAACCACGTGGCTCGATCTCAAGGCTCGGCGGCGAGGAGCGCGGCGGATTCGGGGACGGCGTCCCGGCGCGCTCGGCGGCGATGAGCGACCGCGGCGACGAGGACGGCGATCGAGGCCAGAGCGGCGGCCGCGGCGACGACGTTTTCGGTGTGCGTCGTCAGGTGCGACGAAGCGGCGTCGCCTAGGCGAGCTTTTCGCGCGCGGTGCGCGTGACCGTGGGCTCGGTGCGCGCGGCGCTGCGCGACGCCGATGCGCGCCTCGTCCTCAACGTCATCGTCGCCCAAGCCCGGATTGAGCGTCTCGTTTCTATAGTACGTTTGCTTTTGGACTGATCCCTTCACACACGGAGCGTCAGTCGACGTCGCATCGCCAGCCTTCGTGACGACCGGGTAGACGGATTCAAAGAGAAGACCGCAAGTGCCGAACTTGTGTTCGCCGATGCGACCGCGCTCGAGCCTGAAGAATCCTTCGTCGCCCCACTCTGGGCCGTAAGAGTTTTTAATTTCCCAGTATTTGACCCCGTCGTCCGTCGTGCCCCACCCAACGACAAGTGCGGCGTGATTGATGGACTCAATACCACGACCAAGTGGCTTACAGTCATCCAACATGATGACGCCGCTGCCGTATGCCTGCAGTTTGTTTGCGTTGATGCCAACGGCGACGGGACCTCGCTCGAAGATCGCACGATAAAGCGGTTCTTCGCCGGCAACTTGCGCTAAATCACACATAGCCGGCGTATCGTAAACTTTTTTGACGGACGCGTCGCACTTGGCATCCGGAGCGTCGTCTCGGTCACCTGGTACTTTCGCGTTGTAATCCGCCTTGGAGCTGATACCGCCGTATTGCCCGATCCATTCGTACGCGGTGTACATGTTCCCGGTCGAACACCCGTGATCAACAGCATCGCATGCCATGAGCTGCTTCACGCTTAACGCCGGGGCGTCGTCGCCCTTGTTTATGACTGCGATTCGGCTCGCGATGGAATCCGCGGTGACAAACGCCCAGCACGACGCGCACAAGTCCTCTTGATCGTGCACCACACCGACGACGTTTCCGTATCCATCTGGCGGCGTGCGCCACGAAAAGGCGGCCGGAATCGGTGGGTCCGCATCACCCAACGGTCCACTATCGTCGACTTCTCCGTGGTCTTCGACATGTCCACGCAGCCGGTTTCGCTCGCGCCTTTGAGTGCGGTCGCGCGCGCGCTGCGAATGCTTCCGTGCCACAGCGATCTCCGCGGGCGACTTCAACGCCGCCGCCTCGTAGCCCACGCGCGCGGACGTCGAGCTAACCTCATCTTCCGAGTTCCCCAGCATCGTTTCACCAAACTGTCGCCTCGGTTTATACGTCAACACCCTCGCGGCGAATTCTTCCTCCGTGAGATCGCTAAACTTCGTCTCTTTCAACTGAAACTTGTGCGCCGAATCCGCGTTGTGCGCCTCGTATCGCACCATATTCGCGTAGTAGACTTTCTGTCTGCGCAACGACGCGGCGCACGCCGCCTCGCTCGCGGCGGCATCGCAGTAATTCTTCGCATACTTTTCAACGTAGCGTTGAAACTCGCGCTCGTGGCGCAGCCCCGGGATGATTTTGCGCGGGTCGTTCGGCGCCGCGCGCGCCGCGCGCGCCGCGCGCGCGGGTTGCGATGTGAATGCGAGCGCGGTGAGCGCGGTTGCGACCACCGCGGGCGCTGACGCACGTTCGCGCCTTCGGCCCATGACGGCGCGTCGTTCAATGATGGTGATGATCAGCAGGGATGGTGTTACACCACTGCGAGGGGCCTTCGACGCGCGGTGAATAAGTTTATTACATCACTCGTGTTGCGTCCGGCGCACTCACGACGAGGATCTGCGAGACGAATGACGACGACGGGACGATGTCGATCGCGCGGATCCGATCGCCGCCGCCGCGCGATCGGTATCGGTATCGCGCTCGGCGCGACGAGAAGACGGCGCCCGGCGAGCGGCTGTCGCCGCCGCGGGCGCGGAATGGCGCGGACGAAACGCAGCGGCGACGACGTCCAGGGCAAGGAATGTAAAGACCAATGAGCAACCGAACCATTGGATTCGGTTGAGCGCGTTGCTAGGGTCACGGAAGACGGAGATGACGGTGGAGAAGATTTTTCGAGTCGTCGTCACCGTGGTGAGCACGAGGACGTCGAAGTGCGTAATCGTGTAATAAATGAACACCTGTCCGACAGCGCTGGCGAGAGAGTACACGAGAACGGCTCTCGCGAGCGCAACGTGCGCCACGCACGACCGCACGCCACTCGTGAGCTGTCCAGTGGCGAAAGCAAAGCCCAAGGCGACGACGAAACCGCTCAAATTTGTGTACAACATGCTCTCGTACACGCTCGGCTTCGCGCTCGCACCGGCTCGCGGATTCAACGCCTTCGTCGTGCGCTTGACGCGATCTTGCAACCCACCCGTTACGGCATCCATGACGAGCGAAATCGCGATGAGCGACAACCCGTACGCGCTATCGTTTCCGCTCGTCTTCTTCGCGTCGGCGCCGAAATTGAAAATCGCCACGCCCAGCGTCACGAAAACCACCTGCGCGTACTGCGACGCCGTGAACGTGCGCCCACCGAGCACCATCCCCCCAACCATCACGGGCACCATCTTACACGACTTCCCGAGCACTTGCGTCGGGTACGACACGTACCGCAGCGCCTCGTTACTCGCCGCCATCGCGAGCGTCTGCGACGCCCCGCTCTGGAAAATCTCCCCTCGCGCCAATCGCGCCCCCGAGCCCCCGCACGCGCCCAGCCCGATCGCGGCCACCATCACGTTCACCAACCGCTCGCACGCGAGCACGAAGAACGTCGCCGCGAACCGCGCGCCGCCGTATCGCTTCTTGTACACGTCCTCCTGCGCGAGCGCAAAGTAACTGAACGCGACGAATATCCCCACCACCGCCACCGCGCATCGCGCCGCGCGCGCGGACATCGACGCGTCGTCGCGTCGACCGCCTCGACGCGTCGCGCGCGCGCCGCTCTCGCGCGCCGTCGGCGTCGCGCGTCGCCGACGGCGGGCGTCTTTTCACGTACTAAAAGCAGTATCACTGAAATACCTGACCCGAATGTCCGAGTACATAAAACAACGCACATATGACTTACACGGCGCTAAACGCGCCTCGAACGCGCGACATCCCTCGCGACGTCGCGACCGCGGATCCGCGTCGACGCCGACGTCGGCGCCACCGCGCGACGCGCGACGCCGACGGTGAGCGCCTCGACGCGAGCGCCGATCGACGCGAACCGCGCGCGCGCGCCGTCGAGTCGCGCGCGCGGCGACGACGCGACGGGATACGCGAAGGCGCGCGCCCGCGAGCGCTTATCCACGACGGACGACGGACGACGCGAGCGACGCGCGACGGACGGCGCGCGAACGGACGAGACGCGGACGCGGTGACGACGCGCGCGACGACGCGAGCGATGGCGATGGCGACGACGACGGTCGTGCGCGCGCGGATGCGAACGGGGACGCTGGGGAGGCGGGAGACGGGACGCGCGCGGGGACGACGCGCGAACGGAGACGCGGCGACGCGCGCGGGAAGGAGGCGCGACGTCGCGTGGGTGCGGGCGATGAAAGGCGCGGGAGATGGACGACGGTGGTTCGCCGCGGACGCGGTGCAGACGGAGATGGATGACGTGGAGCTGGCGAGTCTGCTCGCGGAGACGAGCGAGGGCGCGGAGAGCGCGGCGGCGGCGAGCGAGGAGGGCAAGAGGAATAACTTTGGGTACGTTTTGGCCGCGATGGTCGTCGTCTTGCTCGCGGCGGCGGGGTTGACGTACAAGGATGAGCTGTTCGCCTCGCTGGGTGCGTTTACGGATTACATCGAGTCGCTCGGGCCGACGGGGTACGCGTTGTTTTTGATGGGATACGTCGCGCTGGAAGTCTTGGCGGTGCCGGCGTTTCCGCTCACCATGTCCGCTGGAGCGTTGTTCGGCACGTACTCGGGCACGTTGCTCGTGACGACGGCGGCGACGATCGCGGCGGCTATCGCTTTTTTGATTTCCAGATACGTCGCGCGCGACAAGGTGATGAGCCTGGCGGAAAAATATCCCAAGTTCAAGGCGATCGATAAGGCGATCGGAGAGGACAGTTTGCGCGTCGTCGCCATCATGCGTCTTTCACCGCTGATGCCGTTCGCTCTGAGCAACTATCTCTACGGCTTGACGTCGGTGAAGTTCAGGTCTTACGTCGTCGGTTCCTTTTTCGGAATGATGCCTGGAACGTTTGCGTACGTATCCGCGGGCACGGCTACGAGACAGGTCGCCGAGGGCGCGCTAGGTGGAAGTGCCGTCTTATCAACTCTCTTTGGCGTCGGTTTGGCGATCTTTAGCGCCGGGTACGTCGGGAAACTAGCAACAAAAGCAGTCGAAGAAGAAACCGGCACCTGTTTTACGGAGGACTGCACGTTGGATCAAGACAGCTTCGATGAAGACTCGACTTGATCCGCACACTCGCAACTATTATTCTCGCAGCTGCTACAAGTAATCTTTCAATATCCCGCAAACGACATGTAAAACAAGACGACGACGACAAGTGTCGATGAATTACAGCCTATCTAATCCTCAATCCTCGCGAGCGGCGCTATACCAAGTCGGACCCGCGGCGAGCGCCATTCGAATCGAGCAGCGGTGCACGCCCTTCTTGTGGTGCGCACGTACGCTTCACCATCCTCGTAACGCGAGTCACGAGCGTCACAGTCATCACAAATCCCGCGGCGACAAGAAGGGCAAGGCGGACCGCCATGGCGTCGTCGTTCGAATCGAAAAACTGCATGAACGAACGTCCTTGCTGCGCCGCCCCGCCCATAAGAGCGCGATAGTAATCCCTGCGAAACGTCGCACCCGGAACGCACTCTTGCGCGCGCGCCTCTTTCTCGTCGACGATCGGGTAAACGCTCTCGAAATACATACCGCAAGTTCCAAGCCCTTCCGCCGTCACGGGTCCGCGTTCGACGCGAAAGTAACCACCTTCACCCCAGTCCGAGCCAAAACTATTCTTCACCTCCCAGTACTTGACAACTTCACCGTTAGGCATCTTTTCTTCGCCCCAGCCCGTGAGTAAAGCGGCGTGGTTGATGGCCGTGTACATGGTCTCTGACGTATGCGGCGCTGGAGGACAATCCTTCAAGCGCAAAATACCTCTGTCGTACAACTGAAACTTCTTGTTGGCGTTGATCCCGATCGCAACCGGTGATTTAGACAACGCATGCATGAGCTCTTTCTCGCCTCCACTCAGAGAAAGCTCGCAGTAGCCGTGCACTTGCGCTACCCGCGGCCAGTCGGGTTTCTCGCTGGCCATGCACATTTGTTCTTGCACCTTCTCCAGCGTCACGCCCGGTTCAACCTTCAGCGCCGATTCAAAGTGAGGTTCGGGCCTCGTTAAAAACTCGGGCGCTAAGTCATCGTTCGCATCGCCGATGGGTCCCGCGTGCGCCTGAACTTTCGAAAACCACGACTCAGGCTTCTTGCTGATGCCGTCGAGAAGGCCATTGAAATTCTTATTCGTCGCGATGCCGCCTTTTGTCTCGATCCACTCGAAAGCGGTAAACATGTTCCCCGTGGCACATCCACTGTCATACGTGTCGCAGTTGATGAGTTCGTCCACTGCCAGTTCCTCGTGCACGGGCGTGACCTTTCTAATCACCATGAGCGACTCGAGAATATCGGTCGTCACGTACGCCCAGCAAGAGGCGCAGTCTTGCTTTTGATTATGCACGCGGCCCATGACGTTGGGAACGTCTTTCCAATTGAAACGCTTTGGAAACTCCGTTCGATCGACGTCCGATTGCCCCAACATTCCGCTCGCGAAGTGACGCGCAAAGCGCTTGGCGTTTTGATGGTGCGAGCGCAACTTGGACATCGGACGCGCGCTATACCTGAGCTGCGATGCCTGAAAATCTTCCGAGTCCACATCCGCGAATTTGTTAAGCCGCAACTTGAACGTATTCGACGGATCGGCGTTATGTTGCGCCACGATCCTCTGATTACGTCGGAAACTCGCCTCGGCGCGACTCAACGTCGCCTCGCACGCGCGCACGTCTTGCGCCGCCCCCCCCTCCCTTCGACTGCAGTACGTCTGCTTACTCTTCCCGTGCAATCGCATGTAATGCTCAAACTCCGTCATCGTCATCTCGAAACCATCGCTCGCGTCTTTCGCGCCGTCCGGCGCCGCCCCGAGCGCCGCCCGCTCGCCCTCCGATCGAAAGTGCACTCGCTTCGCGTTCAAACTCGCCATCCCGCGCGCCGCGCCCCACCGCGCGTCGCGCTCGATCCCAAGCGCCGCTTCCGCGACGCCGCCTCCACCGCTCTCGCTCGATTCCGCGCCGTCGTCCGCGCCGACGCGCGCGAAGCGAGCGACGACGCACGCCAACACCATGCCGAGCAGCGCCTCGCGTCGTCGTCGCGTCGCGCCCCTTTTCGCGCGGTCCTCGCGCGTCGTCGTCGTCTCGCCGTCGCGCGTCGACGCGCGCGCGTCGCGCGCGTCGCGCGCGTCCGCGTCGGCGCGCGCGGCCGCCGTCGCCATCGCGCGCGTCGCCGAGTCGGGATGGTGTTGGCGCGCGGACGGACCGCCCGCGGGAAAATCGCGATCGATAAATGGGCCGATCGGATGCTCGAATGCGCGAAATCGCGGCGCGCGAATCCGAGGCTCGAACGGGACGCGACGCGACGCGACGCGACGCGATCGGCCGCACACCGCGGCGCGCGACGAGGACGCGCGCGCGGACGGAAGCGCGATGAGCGCGGCGGAGAGAACGCCGATGCTCGGCGCGCGGCGCGATGGCGCGACGCGAGGGAGAGAGGCGGGAGAATCGCGACGAGGACGAGGACGGGGCGCGTGGGTCGATCATCGACGCGCGTTCGCGGCGCTCGTGGGCGTCGTGGGAGTGGTCTTGGCCGTCGTCGCGCGACGGGGGGACGCGGGCGCGCGGTCGGTGGCGTCGGACGCGATGATGGGGGCGACGGAAGGTGGAACGACGGGCGGCGAGTCGCTCCGCCTCCGAGAGGGTGTTGACGCGGCGGACGAAGGAGCGCGGACGTTTGAGCGCGCGAGGACGATCGATGGGGCGCGAAGCGCGAGCGAGACGAGCGGGACGGTCGACTTAGACGCCCTGAATGAACGGCTGTCGGGATCGGTGTGGGACTTTAACGAGGCGAGACCGAGGACGGCGGCGGAGAAGACGGCGGCGGGGACGCGCGAGGCGCGGCCGCTTCCGGCATTAGGGCAGACCACACGCGGTGGGCGCGCGAACAGAGACGTAGCGGAAGGTGAATCGCGCTCGTCGTCTTATTCGAAGCAAAGCGAAATGAACAGAGCGGGGACGGTACAGCCGGGCTTGGCGTTGACGGACGAGGCGATTTACGATCCCGCGTTTGTCGACGATGAGTACGAGCACGGCAAGCGGTCGGGACGAGAGCTGGTGAAGAGATTTTTAAACCCGCCGATGTTGAACACGACATGGGACACCGGTCGAATGCGTCGGCTCGGGCGTACCCTGTACCTCGACGGCAAACCATGGTTGATGCGCGCGGTGTGTTACTCCCCCGTGCCGGTCGGATGGGACCCAGATTGGTTTGAGCCGTATGGTGACTTTTTTACGAATGACTACGCGGGTATATTTGAGCGCGACATACCTCTCATGGCTGCTGCGGGCGTGAACACGATGCGCATCTACACGTTGAAGTTTTCCAAGCGGCATAGGCAATTCTTTGATTTGGCGCACCAGTACAACATATCAATTCTCGTCGGCTATGACTTTGAAGACGGTACGAAAAGCTTCTTTAACACCGCAGAGACGATGGAGAATACGCAAGCTGAACTACGCAAACTTGTACGATCGGCGAAGCATCCGGCCGTGGTCGGTTGGATTGTCGGCAACGAGTTGAACGGCCCGTGGAATTTGTACGTGTGTGATAGCGATTTGGCCGAAAACTTTGGGGTAGGCGGATGTCAGTTTGACGATTCGATCGAAAAGCTGATGAAGTCGATCAACATGCTCTGCGGGATGGTCCGATCAGAAAACATGCTCTGCGGCACAGCCATAGCGAACGTAAATTTGCCAAAGACTAAGCAGCATCTGGTGGGACGCCAGCTGTGGGGAGCTTTGAGTTGGATAAAGTTAGCCGATCGGTACATGGATCAAATCGACTTTTGGGGCGTTAACTTGTACACGCGGCGTTACTTTTCTCCAATGGGACTGTTTCAGCGATACCATCTGGTGAGCAAACGTCCGTTTTTGATTACGGAGTATGGGGTTGATGCCTTTAGCCTCAATCCAGAACTGGATGGTCTCAACGGGTACGACACGATGGGGACCGAGGATGAGGTTTCACAGGCAGATTGGCTCTCTACGATGGTAGAAGATATAGAGCGACACTCCACGGCGTGCAAATCGGGTTGCGGAGTTAGATTTACGTCCGGGGGGGCCATCATGGCTTGGGTCGACGAATACTGGAAAGGCAAAGCAGTGACTCCTGTGCCAACCAACGACGAGCGCATTCCAACGATCACGCGAGTATGCCCATCGCTGAAAGAATATTTACATTCTCCGTGTGGATACATGTCCCCGACGCAGCCTGACTTGTATGTGTCCGAGGAGTGGTTCGGAGTGATGGCGGTGAAGAAGAAGTGTAGCATAAACAAAGTGGACCTACTGCGACCAAGAGCTGCTTATTACATGCTGAAGCTGCTTTGGAAGGACGGGGGGAGCTGTACTATATTCCACGGACAAGATAATCAGCCAGCCTACAATATCGACATGTATCCAGACTGCTCGAAATTTATGAAAAGTTATCACAACAGGACGATGCACTTGTTCATGCGCGCCGAGGCGGAGGCATTCCACGGAATCAAGCTCAATCCGAACGAGCCGACACCGATTTATGCGCACTTCGAGAACTTTAGTGCAATCTTGACGCATCCAAAGGGGTTGATCAACCCGGTTTCGACAGCATTGCAAAGCACTTTTTTGACCTGTCACCACATGCGACAGATTCATCGCAAAAATAACAGAGCGTGTCCGGAGCCGCCGACAATATTTACAGAGTTGGAGACGTACATAGAAGATCAAAAAGAGCGATTTGAGCAACCTGGGGACACGAGTTGCCCCGACCGCGAATCCGTCGATGCCTTAAAACTTGAGGTTGAACTCTTGACGGTGGTATACCTAGCGATCATCTTGTACTTGGGCGTTGCTCTCGCCATTCGTTGGCGTATAACGCGTCGATACGTGCGAGATGCATTAGTCTCTCTTTCTCGATCGAATTTCTTGATCGTTCGACTGTTTATTGCGGACGATCGCGCGACGGCGGATATCCAGAAACGAGCTGTACGCGCGTTGGGTACGCCTTCCAAAGCGTCTCGGCAACTCGTCGGTGAACTCAGCAAAGAATCTCCACCTGTCGAATTCGAAGAAGATTCTCTCACTCGTCTTGGCCCGGAGCCATCGGGAGCAAGCTCCATCGAGCGTGATATTGAGCAGTGGAAAACTAGGCTTGCGCCCATCGCGCAAAGTCTCGGTGATTTATTTGGATTCCAAAACGGTAGCGAAGGCGTCGCAAGCATACGAGAAAGCTGCATCGATAAGTGCGCGATGCTTCTTTGGAACACGTCTCAACTCCAAGACGCGCCGAGCTCGAACAAATCAGACTGGGCCGCGCAGGCTCTTCATCAGAAAACGTTTGCGAGTTATAAGCGATACATGAGTTACACTGGCATAGATTTTTCTCCGCGTGGAACTGAGACGCTGGCGTCTTCGATGTTGAAGGGAAGCACTGATGCGAAGCTATGCCAGCTTGTACTGTTCGAGCTCATTTACCAAGAGTCTGCCAATTTGAGGTTTATGCCAGAGTTTATGATGTTTGTATTTCACATCATGGCGGCGGCTGTCGTGAACCGAGGCACCATGTGTTCGGCTGTACCCGACTCCGGTTTGGCTTTTGAAGCGGATGATTTTCTCACCTCAATTGTGAGACCGCTATACAATTTCCTCGCATTGCACATGAAAAGTGCTGCTCCTTTGCATCTTCGCATGGGTTACGATGATATGAATGAAACATTTATTGATGTCTCAAAGTTGAAGCGTATGCTGAACATAGACGCTGAGATGGGCACAAGCTCGTATGCTAAATTCAGGCATTTTGTGCGCACTGCGGGAGCCGCTAAGGAGAAAGATCAGAGTTTGAGCGTTGTTTTCAGAAAAACTTACAGAGAGCATTTGGGTTGGATGACGATGTATGTCAACTTCCATCGCATTTTCGCGCTCCTGTCGTTGATGATGCACGTTATGATTGTGCACGCATTTGTGAAATTTGCAGAACCGGCAATGTACTCGACGACGGCGCTGACGGCAGCCGTATTTGACCTGATCATCGAGTCGAGAGTCATTTTCTTCGACCGAATTGCGTTGTTCCATAGTCGAGTAGAATCAGTCGGACGCGCCGCTTTCGCTATAGTAGTTCTGCTACTCGGGATGGCTTGTGCCACTGACTTCATCAATGTGAAGACGTTTGCTGCAGTCGGTTTCCCCTACGCTGTGCTGGTTTTGGCCAATATCTCTGGCTACCAACTCACTTCCGGTGACAAAACGGACAGATATTTCACAGAGAAGGTGAACAATCCCATATCAAGCAAAGACCGACGGTCGTATATCATCTTCTGGGTCGTCACCTTTACGTTGAAGTTGACCCTCGATTATATTTTGATGGTCAACCCCCTCATCGCACCAACGAAAGCGATTCTGGAACTCGATCTGTACTGCTGGAATTATAACTTCGCAGGGGCTGACTGTGATGCGTACGACTATAACGAGCTCCTCTCTCCACAGCTAATCGAAATGACTCGTTTGGCGAGACGATATGGATTCAAGGCGCTCATGTTATTCGAGCGATGGATGCCGAGTGTATTGCTGTACTTTGGTAACACGTTCTTCTACTTCATCACGACGCTTGGCGTCGCTAGCGCATACAAGCGCTACAAGAACACAGGTATTGCCAGCGGGTGGGCACGCACAGTTCTTGATATGCCGCAAAACGTGGATTTATTTGCGGAAAAAGTTTTGACGTCTTCTCCCAAGCCGGAACCACCTTCGGACTCTTCAACAGCATTGTGTTCAGAAAGCGTTTCGGATGCCTGGTTCTCTTTCGCGAAAGCATGGAACGAGATCGTGAAGTCGACGCGCTCAAGAGACCTCTTGAGTAACGAAGAGACCGATCTTCTTTTGTTCCGTATCCTGGATGGACCCACGAGCGAGAGCTTCTTCGGCTCTCGGTACGTCGTTTTCCCTATCATGCTCAGTGGCTCTTTGTTTAGTGGAATTGGCGTTCAGCGCAATGAAAAGATGCGGTTTGCGTTTTCGTCATCCGTGATTGCGCAATCGATTGACTTGCTCGCTTTCATCGCTACCTGTGTCCTCGGAGTTGTCGACGCCAGAGACCGTGTGCAGTTTGTAGAATTGCTCAAGTCTCTCGTTGACCTCATGTCGCTGAGCTTGAGTGAGCATTCCCATGCGATAAAATGGCTCGGGTCGCTGCGCGAGCAATCGGCGGGACTATTGAAGCTGTTGCGAGTTCGTGAAGATGACGAAAGTGCGTTTGATACCAGTCGAATTCGCTCGCAGATGGAAAATTTGCTCAAACTCATCAGCACTGAGATCGCAAAGGACCGCGAGAATGAGCGCGCAACGCACAAAGAAACGAACGTACTCTTGGTTAAAACGTGCGAGAAGCTTCAGCAAATCATGGATTTTAATGCTCTCGATTCGTCATCAGCCAAAATTCGAAGTGCGGCGTCCTCCAAGGCTGGATCGTACGTCATCAAACAAATGGATCTGATGCTCTCTACGGCGAACCCCGCGGCCGAACCTTCTTTGGACGAAGCGAAAGACATCTTTCGATTTTTCGTGTCAAGCCTCGGCGATCCTGCAATGAAGAAACCAATGACTGTTCGTCAGATGCCGATGCTGACGACGCTAACTCCGGTTTACACCGAAGAAATTCGCACTTCGTTGGACACGTTGACATCAACAATCGATGGCGAATCCGTCACGGGATTTCGCTTCATGGTCAGCATGGCACCGTCTTCGTGGGAAAACATGATCGAGCGCACTGGTGTGAAGGTGAAAGACTCAAACTACGAGCACTTTTTTGATCGCGCGATGTTGGACAAGAACACTGCTTTGTCCACATTCACCGATGAGGAAAAACGTCTGAGTGAAGAAACCATGAACTGGGCGAGCGGCGAAGGTCAAACTTTATATCGTACGGTGAGAGGCTTTGCCTCTTACATCGATGCCCTACGATTATTGGCACGTCTGGAAGGCGTCCCTGAAGATGAGATTGAACCATTGGTTCGTGCAAAGTTCGAGCACGTCCTGTGTTGCCAAGTCTACAACTCACCGGGATATACGATGAACGGTGAAGTGGAGGCGCTCGTGGAACAATTCCCGCATGTCACGGTAAATTATGTCGAACAACCGAGTGGCGACAATGATAACTTCGCAATTGCAAAGCTCAGTCGCGGCGCAGACGGAAAGTTCAAGCGAACGCATCGTGTTCAACTTCCTGGGCATCCAATTGTTGGCGAAGGCAAGCCCGAAAACCAAAACATGGGATTGGTCTGGTCGCGTGGCATGTATGTGCAAACGATTGATATGAACCAAGATGCACATCTCGCAGAAGGGTTAAAACTTCGTAACGTTCTGAGGTTGTATGGATCCGACGAAGACATAGTGCTCATCGGCTTTACCGAACAACTGATTTCTGGGCGTCAGGGGTCAGTGTCGAGTTTTGCGGCCACTTCTGAGACGGTCTTTGGGACTTTGTTGCAGCGTTTCATGACGAACCCTCTTCGTGTCCGCCTGCACTACGGCCACCCTGACATATGGGATGGTGCATTCATCCGCTCAAGTGGTGGAGTCTCTAAGGCTTCTCGAAGACTGCACTTGTCAGAGGACGTGTACGGAGGTATGAATGTCGTGCAACGGGGTGGCAAAATCGAGTACGTGAACTTTACCACCTGTGGCAAGGGACGAGAAGTTTCATTCGATGGTAACAACCAATTCAATAAAAAAATCGCTACTGGGAACGGTATGCAGCTTATCTCGCGTGACTTTCATAGACTTTCAAAGAGCATGGACATTTTCCGCTGCTTGAGCTTTTTCCAGTCGTCGGTTGGGTTATTCTACACAGAATTCATACTGTTTACATCCATGGCCGCCTTTGTCTTGTGTAAGACAGTGATCGCAATGTTTAGCATTGAAACGTATTACACAACTGGCGATGCCTTCGATAACGTCGGTTTCCACCAAGAAATTGGCCTTGAAACACTGTATCCATCGCAATGGATGCTTCAAGCGAGCTTGGTGATGGCCTGGCCTGGTATGTTGCACGGTTGGATCACCGGTGGTTTAGTAAAGATGGTCAAAGATACCTATCACGGTATCGTTACGGGATCGTTTGTGTACCACATGTTCATCGCCAAATCGAGAGGCTCTGCTATCGATGGCTCGATCACCTCTGGCGAAGCGTCGTACCGCGGTACCAAACGCAGTATGAGTATGAACGCCTCTTTTTCCGACCTTTACATGCAGTACGCGGTTTCACACATCATTCCATCGATGTCGACTTTAGCGATGACTCTTCTGCTCACAGAACTATCTACGTTCAGCGCAGGGTACGTCTTTGTGACGACAACTTGGCATGTATGGATCGCCGTCATTCTTTGGATGTTTTCACCTTGGTTCTTTCATCCACAGAGTTTCAAGGAGGGTATCCCCGCGATAAACTTCACTTCTTGGCTATTCTGGCTTGATCCCTTTAAACTTGGCAATCAAGGAGCAGTCAATCAAGATGGCACTTGGTGGATGTGGCAGGCCAAGCGTATGAAGTCACTACGCGCCATGCCGAGACATCTCAAGATGGAGTACATCACGTTCCGCATTCTCCCTGTCCCACTCATCCTTATGGTGTGTAGTACGGCGGCAGTCCGTGTGAGCGATTTCGACGGGATTCCGGCTGTACGAGGCGTCGTCGTTGTCACTGCAGGTATCGCCGGATTGTTGCTCACCGGAGTCTATTTCATGAGTACGTCGCCGTCGTTCTTCTGGCCGCAGCGCGTAATCGCAATCGGGGAAAGACTGGGTCTCACATCCAGCGAGGTCGGTAAACGCAGCGTCATCTTGATGTACAATATGTGCGTCCGAGTCTTTTTGGTTGTGTTCCACATGAAGCTCTGCGGACGTTTATTCAGCGAAACGCTCGATACTGAACAGCGCCAGAACAAAATCGTTTTCGCCTTGGCGGCATTCTGCACGGTGCACTGTGTCGTTCATATATCCTCACTGATCTCCGATATTCCACTGCCTATGTTCAAGCACATAGCTCGAACGATGCGCATCTTCAGTGACTTTTGCTTCCGAGATGTGGATGAGGTGATCGGATTGGCTCTGCATATTTGCCTCGCTCTGCTGTCCCTCGTGCCAATTTCTTACGTTCACGCAAAGATGTTGTTCAACAGAGCATATGCATCTGTGCTAGGCGTCGAAATGCGCCGCCGCACTTTGGTGACGACAATCAATCGGGCGATGACGTCGCGTTCGGTAAAAACTTGGTTTCTGTCGTCCAGAGTTTTCATCCGGAAGGTCCTCGGCCTGAAATCGACGCCTGTTCGCTATGCTAGACCGATGCCGAGCACCATCCCGGATATGAAGGAAGATTTGACATCAGTGGGTGACATGACGGCCAACAAAAACGAGAGAGTCACCGAAATCAAACGTAGGATCGAGCCTATTGCTTCACACCTCGCGGATATGTTCGGTTTCCAGAAGAGCGCGAAGGACTCTACATTCACGAATGAGGAAGTCGACGTCCCGTCAAACCTCGCAAACAGCGTTGACAGTTTATCCGTCTGGCTTGAGCAATTACTCACACAAAAAGAAGATGTATCGAGTTACTCAACCGATTACTTGGATCGATACTGGAACGATGTTGTACACGAACTTCACGCGCATTTATTCCAGAACTACAACAACTGGGGCGCGTACACTGGCATGGTGGACTCCGTCGCTTCGCACGCAAAACGCATCGCTCGTGACGATGATCAGGATTCTAGAGAAATGCTACTTTCGGTGTACATGTCTGACGCAAACAAACTCTGGACGCGTGCAAGTCGCGAACAATCCGTCGCGGTCGAATTGAACGCAAAGCTTCACCACCTGTGCCTTTGGTTTTTGATATACGGGGAATGTGCCAATCTCCGCCACATGAGTGAATGTCTCTGTTTCATCTTTCACGCGGCACTTTGCTCACTTACGCTTGACGATAGGCTTCCCGGTGAAGGCGAAGAGCGCATCATGTGCAAACCCGTATCCGCAGACGTCATGCCTTACGGTGAAAAGGATTTCCTTCGCACCGTGATCACTCCGATTTACACCTTCTTAAAGCGAGAAATTTCTGATCGTGCCTCTGCGCCCATTTCGGAGCGCGTCATGTACGACGATGTCAACGAATTTTTCTGGCAATACGACAGATTGGTGCGACTTCTCCCGCCGGAAGAAGAACCCGACCGCGGCGAAGAAGAAACTGATTACGTTGGCGTACCTCGAAACATGAAAAATCTTTCTAGAGATGCCAGAATGTACGAGCACCTGCGTTCATTCATGTCGCGCGCGATGGCTTCAGGCGATTCCTCAGCCGTTCTCACCAATGTTTTTTTCAAAACGCATCGTGAAACCTCAGGTTGGTTGAGCATGTTCGTCAACTTTCATTCCATCATCTTGTTCCACGCCGTCGCATTCCATTTATCGACCGCTTACGTGTTCGCGCACGGTTGGAATTGGTCGTACCTCTCGACGTCGATGGTGACGCATGCGTTGCTAAAGTTTGGACAGGAAGTCGCGGTAATCCGGTTCCGTAACATTTCGCAAGAGTCTTTTGGCGACTGGATGGTCACCTCGACAAGAGCTGGAATGTTTATATCGGTGCCAATGTTTTACGTGCTGGAGCGTTCGCTTCGCGCCGATAACAGTACGAAGTACTTTGAAGGTTTGGCGGCGGTGTACGCACTCGCAAACAGTGGCCTGATGTCCTCTATGGTTCGGCGCCAGCCATTTGTTGGCTCGCCGACGCAAATGGCGACGCCTGTCCGCGAGCGCATTATTTACACTCTTTTCTGGCTCGTCGTGCTCTCCACAAAGATTGCGTTTGGTCACTTCCTCCTCATCACTCCTCTGCGCGAGGCGGTGAATGCGCTGAAGAAAGGGGATCTGTGCTGGAACAAAGAGAGCGATGAGTACACTTCGTGCATCAACCTCGAAGGCGATGCGCTCGTCCAAGCGTTGAAGTTTAAGCCAAAAGTCACGTACTTTACCGAGCTTACAAAAGACGACGACGACTACGAAGAAAGCGATATCAATCTCGCTTACTACGAGCCCATTCCCGAGCGCCGGAGAAGTTTGCTATTTTCGCACGCCGGTGGTGGCGATTTCACTGGCGCATCTTGGGGAGACGAAAGTCAGTTTTCGATCGCTTATGACGTGAACTATTCCGTTGATCCATACAACGGTCAATATCGGGGATGGAGTAGCGCTGCTGCTAGTCCTTCATCGATGCCACATTCTAGGTTGGAGTCTACGGTATCTGACATCGTGGACGCTGCGTCGAATGTCGTGAGCAGTGCAATCGGCGGCAAAAAGCTCAGCCTTCCAGCCCTCGGTTATATTGGTGAAGAAATTGAAGGTCAATTACCGGAAGCATACTACGACGTGCACGCGTCTCAATTTTTGATGACTGTCATGGTAATCGCGCGGATGCTTCCAGCCGTGGCGACGTACTTTTGCGATACGTTTTTGTGGTACACGTGCTACGCATCAGTCTTCACAATTTTCCTTCAGTGGAGAGGAAAAGTGTCGCACGCTCAACGATGGGCGAACTTTTTGAGAGACTTTCAACAGATTCCAAATCTATTCTGCGAAAAAGTCTTGAATAAGTCGTGGCCAAAGCCAGTCATTTTGACAGGCGATGCCACCACGAGTGGTAACGCTTCCGGCGATAGCGACGATGATGCATTTGGTGCCAAAGAACAAAGAATACGTTCGGGCGGTGGCTACGGTGGCGGCGATCTTCACGAAGGTTTACTTGATTCTGTTGCGCTAACCGTTGTAGAAGATGAGGTCCTTATGGAGTCTGGTGTAAAGACCGCCGCTCCAAATCCAGCTGACTTCTTACCGGAGGCGATGGATGTCAAATGGCAACACTTTTCGCGTGGGTGGAATTCGATTGTCGATTCGTTGCGCGCACGTGACCACATCACAAACAAGGAGTGTACCGACTTGAAGTTTGTTTTCCTCCAGGGTCGTGATATTGAGCAAATATTTGACGCCCCGGAGTACATCATACTGCCCCCGATGCTCACCTCTTCAGTCTTCTCGAGGGCAAACTTCAATACTGGGACAATGGCGCAGTACCCTTCTTTCGGCACGACGCTGATCCAAACCAAGGATTTGCTTTGTGTGGTGATGACTGAAGTGCTTCGAGTCGTCTCCCCCGGCGATTCTTCGCTTTTGATGCGGGTCATAACCGACTTAGCCGCGATAGAGGGGGAGCAAATGTCTCAACGTCGCCGCGACGACGTCGGTGGCTATATTCAACTCCGTGACTCCATCATCAAGCTTCTCTTAACGTTGCAAGCGATGAGTGCGTCGACTGATGCGACTCCCATAATCGAAGATTATGAAGATCAAGATGTTGAAGGTTCAGAGACTGAAAGTGATGATGAAGAGGCGCAACTCCTTCTTCTCGGCGATACAGCCGGCGCCGAAAGAGCTCGATTGAGGAAGGAGCAACGAACAAAACGGCGACAACTCAGGGCTATCCGCGAGAAGGAAAAAAATCGCCAGAAACAAATGGTCGAGGCAATCAATCTCGAGATGAAATTTGGCTGTACCGGTATTATTCCCAAAGAGAAACGCAAAAAGATGAAGGAAAAGAGCGGTCTGTTGCGCGGATGCTTCGTCGTTCAAGAAAACTGGGACGAAATGAGCGCAGAGCAACGAGCTCTCCTGGACGAAAGCGAAGAGCGACCGAACATTCGTAAACGTTGGCGAAGAGGTCGCCGAAAGCTCATCAAGTGGTCGAATATCCAAACTGATGCAGATATCGACGCGCAATCGAGCACGCTCGCTGAAGCGTTACACGAAATACTTCTCGCGGTTCGGAAGATCTGTTCGTTTGCCATGGAAAACGATGGTCGTTGGTCGAACGCAAACAATCAGAGAAAGTATCGTGTGTCGCAGCTTTATTCGCAACTTCTTGAAATGGTGCGCATCGATGCGCTGCGTGACACTGAGCATGTGCGAGTAGTGTCCGCCTCCGCGACGCTGGTAAACAACCGGAAGATTGTCGATTGTTTGTTGAATTCAATGAACAACATCAATCCTGGTGGTGAGCCGCGTAATCTCGAAGCTCGTCGGCAACTTATGTTTTTTGCCAATTCTCTGAGCTTTGCGACGCTGAAAATGCCCACCAAGTTGCGTAACATGCGTGCGTGGACTGCGTTCACGCCTTATTACGCTGAAGAGGTTTCTTACGTGAAGGATGAATTGATAAAGCCTCTTGAAGATCAAAAGACGCTGCTGTCCATCATCCAAGCAACGTATCCAGATGAGTACGAAAACTTCAAAGAGCGCGTTGGGGCCTTGGCGTGCGACGACGCCACAGTGACTGAGAAGTACTGGGAAGAACTCCGCATCTGGACGAGCGACCATACGCAGTCGCTCAGTCGCTGCGTGCGTGGTGTCTGCAGTTATGGGGCAGCGTTGCGCTTTCTTGCGCGAGCGGAAGGGTACGACGAAGATGAGATTGAGACATTGGTCTGCGACAAGTTCGAATATCTCGTGTCTTGCCAAGTGTACGGAAATATGCTGAATGCTCCACAAGGTTCCGCTGATAGACAGAAAGCGGAGGATATAAACGAGCTCATCTTGAATCATCCAGAGCTTCGAGTGTGCTTCGTGCAGACAAAGTCTGACACAAACGACACGTTCGCTTCGTGTCTCGTCGGATGCGATCGAGAAAATAGAACGTTATCTCTCGCGTGCAAGGTAGAATTACCAGGAAATCCAATAATTGGAGAAGGAAAACCTGAAAACCAAAACCACGCCGTCATTTTCAGCAGAGGTGCTTACCTGCAAACGCTGGACATGAATCAAGATGGCTACTTCCCGGAGGCGTTGAAGATGCGAAACTTGCTCGATGTTTTCTCTGAGGACGTTGTCCTCGTCGGCTTTCCTGAGGTGATATTTAGTGAGACTACGGGCGCCGTCGCACAGTTCGCGGCGATTTCAGAGTTCATTTTCCAAACGTTTCAACGTTTCATGACGTGGCCACTCATGGTGCGCTTCCACTACGGTCACCCCGACGTGTGGGACAAGGCATTCACCATGACAAATGGTGGCGTGTCTAAGGCCTCAAAGATGATCCACGTCGCCGAGGATTTCTTCGGTGGCGTGAACGCGATCGTTCGTGGCGGCCGAGTGTTATTTGAAGAGTTCATCGAGGTGGGTAAAGGAAGAGATATGGGTTTTACATCCGTAAATGGTTTCGAACAAAAGATTTCAGGCTCTGCGGGGACAATCTCAATGTCTCGTGACGTTTACAGACTACACCGCTCGATGGACTTTTTCAGAATGATGTCTATGTACTTTAGTGGCCCAGGCTTCTTCATTAGCGTTATGCAGACGGCTTGGTGTGTTTATTTGTACATTCTAGTGCACGCCGGGCTCGCGATTGCAGATCTTGAAATCTATCGTGTCTATCGTTATTTCAAAATGACAGAGACACAAACAACACTGTCGCTGTCTAAAGAAGAAGGTGGTTATTACAACTCCATTTATGCGATCCAGCTAGGATTACTAACAGTCCTACCTCTCTTCTTGAAGATGGTGATGGATAGAGGATTGCGCGATGGTATCGAATACACCGCCTCGTCACTTGTTCGTGGTTCGTGGGCGTTCAACATTTTTGCCATGACGACGAAAGGTTACAATTACATGGTTGGTCTCCTTTTCGGTAAAGCGCAGTATATCGCTACCGAGCGGGGTTTTGTGCTACAAAATGCGAACATGGTGGTACTTTACGGCTTGTACGCCAAGTCTCACCTGTACTTTGGTATGGAAGTGTTGCTTCTTTTACTGTTGTTTCACGCGAACACGGTGCTTCCAAAATCACTGCTGTACTCTTGGTCGGTTTGGAGCTTTGGTATCTGCATCATCATAACGCCCTGGTGGTTTTCGCCACAAAGCACGAACACTTACTGGATGCGAAATAGCTGGAACGATTGGCGAGACTGGCTCGATGGTACTTTCGACAAGCCCAAAATCGCGAATGGTTCCTGGAAAGAGTGGCACTCGACGATGAACACCAACTATCGAAACAGAATTGGTTTATTCAACAAAGCGGGCGTCTTATTCATGAGTAGTTTCGGACGTGTCATCCTCTTGCTTGTTGTGATTGGTTCTCTGCACGGCAGCGCGCTATACACAGGGCTGACGCAAATGGAACAGTTCAGCGTGAACTCGGGTCGCATCGCCGCTGCGACGATTGCAATGGGCTTCGTCGTGTTCTTGTACACATCTGCGATGAACTCAGTGGTATTCGCACGCGACGCGTGGTTACAATTCCCCGACAAACTGTGGAAAATTAGCGTGTATCGCGGACTGGTACGTCTGGGACTCTTCCTCGTCTGGAATGGGTTGTACTTTTTCGCTTTGCACGTCGAAACCGGCAGCAACAGCTTGTTCCGCACGTGGTTCATGACTGGGCTCGGCGCTTGGTGCGTCGTGGCGATATTCATCGAGGCGTGCTCCTTCGTGAGTGACAAGAGTATCATTACTTTCGGTGAAAGCTGGCTTCCGATGAAAACAGTGGATGGCGAACCGGAACCTCGAGGAAACGGTGTGCGTCGCGCGTTGCAACCATTTGTGTACCGCGCGCGACGCGGCTTGGCCGCAGCGCGAGGGTTTTCAGACTTCTGGTACAAAGAGATGGACAAGTTCTTCGGTTTAATAATCTTTACTATATTGTTCTTCATGTCGCTGCTGCCCGTGGCGACGATGCAGACTGTCCTCATCTGGAACGAGGCGTTCAGTGACATCCTCGCAAAGAGAATTGGAGTGCAGGATACCGTGTCTTCGATTTTAGATTAGCGGAAGACTTCGATAACCGTAGCGCGGTGGTCGAGGTCTCACATAGCGTACTTCAAACTGTAAATTGATATTAGAACTTTAGTCAGCCTTCTTCGCCGGAACCGGCAGCCGTTCGTCGCCGCCGCGCAGGGCCGAAGCGACGTACAAGAGCAAAACTACATTCACCGCCACGATCGCAAACATCCCCGCACACGTCGCTCGTCCACTCTCAGTCGCTAAAAATGTCGCTCCGTATCTCTCGTACGCCGCCGGACACGTCGTCCGCAGCGTCGTTTTATACGTCGCGTACGGCACCGCCGCGAGCGCCGCCGTAAACCACCCCAACCGCCGCAGCGCCGCGCGTTCGTTCGCGCTCGCCCGCCGCTCGCCCTCACCGTCCGGCATCGTCCGACGCGTTCGCGCGCGTCGACGCCGCTATCCGCCGTGGATCGCGCGCTCGTAAAACACGAACACGACGAGCGCCAACACGCACGCGAAGCCGCCGACCAGAATCGCGAATTCGCGCTGCGAATCCTTCTCCCTCGCGCGCCCGCGCGCCCGCGCGTGCGCGCTCGTCCGCGCCCGCGCGCTCGTCGGCGCGAATTCCTCGTCCGCCGGCGCCGCGGCGTCTAAACCGACGAGCTCGCGGTGCGCGCGTCGTCGTCGCGCGCCCATTGATGCAGCGCGGCACTTCGCGCTCGCGCGCCTTCGCCGACGATGTCCGACGACGACGAGGTGTGCACGCGAACCGCGACGGCGAGCGACGGCGAGGGGACGCGCGCGGGAGAGAGCGGCGCGATCGCGGCGCTGGGCGAGACGAAGACGTCGAGGCTGATGGAATTGGAAGCGCGACTCGCGGAGAAAGATTTCATAATGGAACCGAGCGCGATCGATGACGTGCGCGCGTACGTCTCCGCGGGAGGCGCGCCGAGCACGGCGATAGAGCTGCTGAGCGAGAATTACCGAGGGTACGCGGCGATGACGACGCTGGCGGTGCACTGGTTGAAGGTGACGGCGCCGCCGAGACGGGGCGCGAACACGTCGCCGATCAAGGTGAGCGCGGCGGTAGAGACGCGAGGCATCGATAATGGCGACGGTGACGCGACGAGAACACCGACTGGAGGGATATTGACCAGCGGAGCGGGGAAAGGGACGCCGCGGGAGCGCGCGGCGACGATGGAGACGGAGGCGCGATTCGATGAAATGTATTTTTTGGAGGCGCTCGTGAGAGAGAAATTCGACGCGAATAAGGCGGACGCGGTGTTCCAGGGACGACCGCCGGCGTGGTTGGATGGGCTGTTCAAGAGCGAGCGCGGGCGGGCGGTGTTGTTTTCTTTGGCGGAGAGTAATCCAAACTGTTTATTGATTTCGTGCGCGATTCAGCACGCGTGGCAGCGCGGCATGCGACACGAAGTGCGCGCGCTCGGACCTGCGGCGGCGGCGTATTTTAGCATCTTTCACGAACTTCTCGCCGATCACGTCAAGGGAATCATCGAAGCCGGTGATGACGACGAGCGACGAATGGACTTTGAAGAGCGGTTGAAGAGCATGTGCTGTCAGTCCATAGGCACGTACGTCTTTGGCCAGCTCATGCTCGCGACTTTAGGGCGAGACACGGACAAGGCGACGACCAAGAGTTCACAGGCGATCGCGGCGCGATTGTCGGAAGAGATTGAAGAGGCGGCAGCGAGCTTGCACGGTGCCGCAACGGTTCGCCGTCTGGCGCCTTGGCTCGCGGCGTCCGCGGCTGACGCTACGGCCAAGTACGCCACGGCTGATTTGCTCAGCTCGCGTCCAGTGGGCACGAACACGTCATCGGTTGGGCAAATACGCGACAGTGGGGCACTCGCGGCTGGGGACTTGAAAAAGCTGCTCGACTTGTACGTGTCGAGCGACGTCAAGAAGAAGCCGTCGGTGGCGCCGCTTCGGCACCCCGACGTCCTTTACAACCTCATTTCGGAAGCTTTTAAATGGACAGTTGACTCGGGCGCGAATCGTTTACGCAGCGAGTGTTTCGAGCTGATCGCTTTAGCCGCAAGCGATGACGAGACGAGCGTGGATGAAGTAAAAGCGGCGTTGACTGAAGCCGTGGCAATCGTCGAAAACGCGAAGCGGGGCGAGATGCCAGAGCAGACGAGTGTCGATAAAGTGTTCGCTATCCCGTGCGCGACTGCAGGTATCATCGCCGCCGCGCGCTCTGCGCTCACGAATGAAATGTATCATCGGGTCGTTCAAGTCGGGAACGCCAACTCTGTTTTCGTGCACGTCCTCGGGGAAGTGGCGAAGAAGCACATTGGGCTGCAAGGCGTGGTGCTGGAGGCGCTGAACGCGATCATTCAATCATGCGGAAGTTCACACGGCGCCGAATTGGCTATTTCGCTCCTCGACCTGGGTTGCGAACTCGTCGCTGCTGGCCACGTGATGCCGACGATCACGGCTGCGGCGAACTCGTGGCGTCGGACGTTGGATCCGTCTCAGATTCGATACTTTGCGAACGAGGTGTTGGAGATCGCAGGTCCGCCGTACAGCCGCGATTTTGCCGTTGTCATGATTCGATTGCTCGACTCGGCGAATTCGCGCAAACGGATGTCCAAAACTGTGGACGATTTCGTGGAAGACGTGCGCGTGAACAGACGAAGTTTTCATCCTCCCCTGTCGCTGGCCGAGGTCGGCGTTCTCGACAGCCTTTCGCGATGAGGGCGACTTGTAATGTGAATAGCTTCGCTTAATGATTAAGAGATCTCTTCTATGATGTGTGTGTTAGTGTGTCGTGTACAAAACTTGAACCTCCCCTTTGATTCGTTAGCGACCCATGCGGCGGCGCAAAAAAGAGGGGATGCCGCCGCGAGACGCCGGTTGCTCTTCATCGCGTTCGGATTTACCGTTGCTCGGGATTTCCGTCTTCGTGTTCCAGCCCATGATGGGCGTGCGGCCGTCGATGGCGGCCGGGGCTTTCTTTCCGTTCGATCGGGACGCCGGCGCGGCGGTTTGAGAAATACCCGCCGACGGGGAAAACCCGGTGGCGATGAGCGTAATAGAAACTTCACCATCCGTGGCTCTGTTGCCATCCTTCACGACGGCTCCGAAGATAATCAGCGCGGACGGGTCGACGAGATCATAGATGACCTCAGCGGCTTCGTTGACTTCGTGCAAAGTCAAATCGCTGCCGCCGGTGATGTTCCAAACAATGCCGGTGGCGCGGTCGATGCCCAAATCGAGCAACGGGGACGAAATCGCGGCTTCGGCAGCTTCGCGCGCGCGGTTCTTGCCGCTCGCACGACCGATACCCATGAGCGAAGAGCCAGCGTCCGCCATCACGGCGCGCACATCCGCGAAATCGACGTTGATCAAGCCCGGCAAAGTAATAATATCGGTGATGCCGCGGACGCCTTGGCGAAGAATATCGTCGGCGAGCAAAAACGCATCTTGCACCGGCAAAGACGCGTCCACGGCGGCGAGCAAGCGATCGTTAGGAATAACGATGAGCGTATCCACGTTTTGTCGCAAACGTTCGACGGCTTCCATCGCTTGGTTGTATCGCTGACGTCCTTCAAACTTGAACGGCATCGTCACGATGCCGACGGTTAAAATACCGGCGCTCTTCGCCACTTGCGCGACGACGGGCGCGGCGCCCGAGCCCGTACCACCGCCCATACCCGCCGTGACGAACACCATGTCAGACCCAGACAAAGCCTGTTCGATCGCGGCTCGGCTCTCTTCAGCCGCCTTTTGCCCAATCTCCGGGTTCCCGCCCGCGCCCAAACCTCGCGTGAGCTCCGCGCCGATCTGCAAGTGGTTTCTCGGATCCGCCACCGCCGTCTCCAGCGCCTGCGCATCCGTGTTCACGATCCAGAATTCCACCCCATTAATATCCGCGTCCACCATTCGGTTCACCGCGTTCGATCCACCGCCGCCGACGCCGACCACCTTGATGGTCGCCGCGTTCGTCGACGCGCGCGTCGTCGTCCCGCTTCTTCGCGTCATCCTTCGCGCGCCCGCCCGCGCGCCGCTCGCGCGTCCCACCACGCGCGTCCCCGCATAGCTTTTCGACCTGCGTCGCCGTCGTTCGTCGTCAGTCGCCGCGCTTTCGTCGTCGCGCGTCGGATCGATCGTCCCGCGCGATTTCAAATATTTATCCAGTCCTCGGTCGTCGTCGTCGGTCGTCGTCGTCGGTCGTCGTCGCGCGTCGTCGTCGCGCGTCGCGCGTCGGTCGGGTCGTCGCGCGTCGCGCGCACCCGCACTGCTGCATCGTCCTCGTCGCGCGCGCTCGGCGTCGCGAAGTCGCGTCGTCGCCGCGTCGACGCGGCGCGCGACAGCCCTGGAGTCCCCCCCCCTCGGTTCGCGACTCGTCGTTTTTGAAATGCGATGCGACGCGGTCGACGGACCGACGCGCGCGCGCCAGTGCGCGACGGATGGCGCGCGTCGACGCGCGCGACGCGCGCGAGGACGCCGCCGGCGCGCCCGCGCGCGCGCCCGCGTCGAAGGGCGTCCGGGAGATGACGGCGGGCGAGCGGCGCGCGTTCGTCGCGGCGTTGGTCAGGGCGCGCGCGCGCGACGGCGCGCGAAGCGGCGCGAGCGCGAGCGCGGACGCGACGAACGCGGGCGAGGACGACGGTGATAAAGGCGACGGACGAAGCGCGCGATGGCGAGGGGTGAAATCGCGGTACATGGAGTACGAGACGCGCGCGAGGGAGACGACGGCGAGCGGGACGACGACGCGCGGGACGCGGCGACGGGACGGAAGCGCGGGAGAGGCGCCGGCGTGCGCGAGGAGGGAGCGGGCGGAGAAATTGGCGGGACGACACGCGCGGGAGCGCGTGGTGGCGGAGGCGATGGCGCGACGGGCGGAGGAGGAGACGTTTAGGCCGCGAACGCACGGCGAGGGGAGACGAGACGCGGGAAAGCGGGCGTCGTTGGAGAAGTTGGCGGCGCCGAGGACGGCGTTGTGGGAACGATCGGCGAGCGTGAAGAAGGAGAAAGATGAGGCGGTGTTTGCGGAGAATTGCACGTTCGCACCGAAGGTTGGTCGAGGGCCGAAGACGCCGTCGACGAAACCGGCGGCGGAGCGATTGTACGAGTACGCGGAGAAGCGATTAGAGACTAGGGAGCGCGTACAGGCGCGCGTGGTGGAGGAAGAGATGGAACTTTTGACGTTCAAGCCGACAGTTAACGTCAGGACGAGCGCTGGGATTCGAGACAAAGTCGCCAAGACGCCGCCGTTGCACCGGCGCGTCGCCGACGTGTTGCGCGCCAAAGAAAACGTGAGAACAGAGGCTCGTTTAAAGGTGGAAGACGAACTCGCCAAGGCGCACACGTTCAAGCCCACGATCAATCCGACGAGTGTGATTCTCGCCATGCAGCGTGCCGAGATTCAGAAGGCTATGGAAGATGATGACGACGCCGGCGACGAAGCGCCAACGATTCACCGCAGACGATCGTCGGCGTTGGACGGCGAGGATGAAAATCTCACTTTTGCGCCTAAAATCACGCGCGAAAGCGAGCGCGTGGTCGACGAACTTGAGCGTCAAGGCAAACTAGGCGCCGGCTTCCTTGAACGACAGCGTGACTTCAGCGAAAAAGTCGCGCGGCGCGCCCAGGAAAAGCGCGCTATGGTCGACGACGAATGCACATTTATGCCAGATATCGGCAACGCCGCCAGCGTGTTGCGCCGAGGGCGGCACGTGTACAAGTTGCTCGAAACGCCCGAAGAGCGCTCGGATCGATTGGCGGTGAAAGACGCCGAGCGTAAGCGTGCCGCGCAACGCGTCCGCGAGCGAGAGCACTACGCGCAGTTTACGTACCAACCCGAGTTGAATGAAAAGTCGTACGAGCTCGCGCCTCACGGTAGTACGATCGACGATTTGGCGCGCGACGAGCGACGGGACTTGGCGCGACGACGCGCGCAAGCCGAGCTCGAACGTGAGTTCCGAGAACAGCACACGTTCGAACCAAACCTCGATCGGTCGAATGAGGCCCGAAAGGCTCGCGATACGAGTCAGTTCGCGATGGATTACGGCGTCGGCGGCGATGCGGTGAGCGCTCGCATCGAAGCATACCGGCGCGAAAAAGAAACTGCGCTCGAAAATCTCCGTAGGCGCGCCGAGTATCGCGAGTTGGAGCAGTGTACGTTTCGTCCCGAGTCCATCGCGCGAGAGCCTCGCGCCATGGGCTCCCCGTCCGCGTCGAAAGTCAAAGGTATGGATTCGTTTTTGCGCAAGCAAGCCAAGGCGCGCGAGCTCGAAGAAGAAAAGCGCGAGCGATACGCCAAGGCTTTCCTCGAGAACTTGGACGATTTCGACCGACGGGGCCGACGGACGATTCCCGAGCCGTTCACCGGCGCCTTCGCCGAAAACGTCGTCGAAAAGGCTGAGGCTCGACGCAAAGCGTTGGCGGAGGAGCACTTGCGGCGCGAGTTGGAGGAGTGCACGTGGGAACCGGCGACGAATCATTCTCGCAAGTCTACTAGTATTAAATAGAAATTCCTAGCTATCCTAGCCTATTGCACGGCGGCTTTTATGGGTGTGATGCCGTCGAATACGATCGCCGCCCGCCTGTCAATCTCTCTCGCGTCGACGTCGAACAGCGCCGCTTCGCGTCGTTCGCACGCCATCGAAGCGCACGCGACTCCTATCGCGATGGCGCGCATCTCATCGACGCCTCGCGCGAGCGCGCCGACCGCACCACCGACCAATGCGTCGCCCGCGCCGATGAGCGACGCCACGCTCTTCACCGCGAAAGCGGGCACGTGCGCGTGCTCGGCGTTCGACGCGTCGCCGTCCGGTGCGGAGGAGACGATCACGCCCAGCGACCCGAGCGTGAGCACGACGCGCTCGCACCCGGCGGCGAGCACCGTGGCTATGTCGCTCGCCAACGCATCGAGCGCATCGTTCGCCGCGTCGAACTCGAGCTCTGGATTGAACGGACACGGCGACATCGGCGAGCCCTTCGCCCAACTTCTCCGCACCGCATTCGCCAGCTCGCGAAGCTCCGCCGCGTTCGGCGAGCACCACCTCACGCCCACCATCGGTCTCCCCGCATCACCGCTCTCCACGATCCTCACCGCCTTCGCCACCGAAACCGGTTCGAACCACGTCGCCGTCGTCGCCGCCGCGCGCCGCGCCGCTCGAATCCCCCGCGCCGACAGATTCCCATCGATCACCACCACTCGCGCCCCCCTCGCGTCGCTCGCGAACTTTTCGCACCACTCTTCGTCCACGTCTCGCTCCACGACGTCCACGTCCGCGACGCTCGCCACGATCTCGCCGCTTTCGTCCGTCACCGCGACGACGCGCCCCGTCCTCGCGCCCGCGCGCGCGCGCACCCCCGCCCCGTCGTCCCTCCCTCTCGCGCGCGCGCGCCACGCCTCGCGGACGCTCGCGCCGTCCGCGTCGTCTCCGCACGCGCTCACCAGCCTGACGCGCGCCGCGCTCGTCGCCGCGCACGCGCACGCGACGTTCAGACCGACGCCGCCGACGCCGCGGTCGACGCGACCGCGCGCGCTCGTCCCGCGCGCCGTCGCGCCGCGCGCGCGCGCGTGCACGTCGACGACGACGCCGCCGAAGACGACGACGTCGCGCGCGGGCGCGCGGACGACGCGCGCGAGGCGCGCGAGGCGCGCGCGCGCGACCTCGCGCGCGGACGTCATCGTGTGACGCGCGGCGGCGCGCGCGACGCGACGCGGCGAACGCGCGCGACGCGGCGCGGGCGATGACGACGGCGACGTCGACGCCGGACGCGCGGCGGGACGCGCCGCGCGCGCGCGGCGACGCGAACGCGCTCTCGCGCGCGTGCTTCGCGTGGGTGACGCCGTTTTTGCGACGAGGACTCGACGCGCACGCGGGACGCGCGGCGCGGTTGGAGATGGGAGATCTGCTGCGACCGCCGGAGGCGTACGTGGCGAGGCGGAACGCGGACGGGTTCGAGCGGGCGATGCTGGAGACGCTGGGGAGGGTGGAGCGCGAACGCGCGGCGGCGGCGGCGGCGGCGGACGCGGACGCGGACGCGGACGCGACGACGAGGAAAGAGGCGAAGGCGAAGGCGAAGGAAGGGTTTTTACCCGCGCTCGCGTCGCCGCTGTGGCGCACGTTCGGGGGAGTGATTTTGCAGGGGACGTTTTTTAAGCTGTGCAACGACGTCGTGCAGTTTTTGCCACCCGTGGTTTTGAGCGGCTTTTTGCGATACGTCGGGAATAAACCGAATTTCATGTCCGACGCGTTCGGGGCGTCGGTGACGGGGAACGGGATCGGTTGGTTGTACTGCGCGCTGATGTTTTCATTGGCGGTGTTGCGCACGCTGTGCGAACAGACGTATTTTTACTACGCTCAGGCGAGCGGCATTTGCATCAAGGGCGCGCTCTCGACGGCGGTGTATCGGAAGACGATGCGCTTGTCTAGCGCGGGGAGAAGTGGGAGCACGACGGGCGAGGTGTTGAATTACATGCAACTCGACGCGCAGCGCGTGGGCGATCTCATGCTGTTCCTAAACGTGCTGTGGAGCGGATTGTTACAAACGATGGGGTACATGGCGCTCTTGTATTCGTACATCGGATGGAGCGTGTTCGGGGGATTGTTCATCATGCTCGGTTTGATTCCCGCGCAAAAATTCTTTTACGGGCTGATGTACCGCTACCGCAAAAAACAAAACGTGGAGACTGATCGGCGAGTGAAGCTTGAAAATGAGGGTTTGAGTGGGATAAAGATTTTAAAGCTCAACGCGTGGGAGGAATCGTTGCGAGAAGAGGTCGCCGAAGTGCGCAAGCGCGAGATGATTCAAGCGACGAAAGTCGCCAACGTTGCCGCGATAAACACATCAATCATGTCGGCCGGCCCAGTGATTGTGTCGGTTGTCGTTTTCTCGCTATACGCGGGAGTCATGGAACGACCGATGGACGCCGACATCGTCTTTCCGGCGTTGACGCTGTTCAATCTGCTTCGATTTCCGATTTTGTTCTATCCTCGATGCTTGGCGCAGTGCGCAGACGCCGTGTCCTCGCTGCAGCGTCTACAGAAGTATTTCATGCTCCCCGAAGCGTCGGCGACGACGAAGACTGTGGAGTTTGAACGCAAGGACGATTTTGACCAAGTCGTGGAGACTACAAAGGTTGGCAAGAAGGGCGACGTCCTCGCGCGCATGACGCGCGGTACTTTTTCTTGGTCCGATCCGGACGTCGAAGTGAAAGAGAACGAAGCGGAGAAAGTAAGTGATGCGAAAAAAGACGAGATTGTCGACAAAGTCAACCCGACAGTTCCTTTTTTGCGCGACATCAACTTCGAGCTCAGAAGAGGTGAATTGACCATCGTCGTCGGCGCCGTCGGCGCGGGGAAGACGGCGCTTATATCCGCGCTTCTCGGCGAAATGAGCGCCAGAGACGGAGCCAGTGTCACAATCGATGCAACGGTGTCTTATGTCGCACAAACTGCGTGGGTACAATCAATGTCTCTCCGTGACAACGTGCTCTTCGGCAAGCGATACGATGAAGAGAAATATCATCAGGCGCTCGAAGCGGCGTGCATGGAGGCAGACATTAACCTTTTACCGAACGGTGATGACACTGAAATCGGCGAAAAGGGCATCACCCTTAGTGGCGGTCAGAAGCAACGCACGGCGATCGCGCGCGCGGTCTATGCTGACGCAGAGATCGCTATTTTAGACGATCCTTTGTCGGCTTTGGACGCGCACGTGGCTAAGGATGTGTTCAAGCGCTGCATCCGTGGCGTCTTGCGATCCAGCGCTGTCTTGCTCGTCACGCACCAGCTGCAGTTCACCGAGTTTGCCGACAATATTCTCGTCATGAAAGACGGCGAGGTAGTTGAATCGGGCAAGTACTCTGAACTGATGGACAAGGGGCCGGTATTCCAACAAATGATGCGATCGTACCGCGGCACACAAAAAGCTGAGACCACGAAAGAAGAAGTAGTCGATACCTCCGTATCAAAAGACATGAAACAAACGATGTCGTTGCAGAAAGACAAGGCAAAACAGAATATCGAGAAGCGCGAAGAAGGGTCCGTGAAGATGAACGTGTACAAGGCGTACATCAATGCGATGGGCGGAAGGTTTTGGACGTTTTCATTCTTGATGTTCATCACCATCGCTGAACGCGCTTTGAGCGTCTTCACCAACGTCTGGCTCGCGTACTGGTCGCAACAAAAGTGGAATCTCGGTCAAACGGTCTATCTTGGTGGATATAGCACGATCGGAATTGTCTCAGCGTTCATCGCTTGGATTCGAACGTTTGCCTGGGTCGTGGCTGCGCTCACCGCCGCGACGGGATTACACTTGAAACTCTTGCAGTCGGTGATGGACACGCGAATGAGTTTCTTTGACACCACACCGCTGGGCCGCGTAATTCAAAGATTCAGCAAAGATACCAACGCTCTCGATAATATCATCGGACAGTCGGTATCTTCCGTGATGTCGTTTGGGCTTTTACTCTTCGGCACCATCGTCGTCATGGGATGGATCATGCCGATACTGCTTCCTTTCATGGTGCCGATCTTTGCCGTTTACTTTTACATTCAAATGTACTACCGACCTGGTTATCGCGAGGCCAAGCGTTTGGACGCCATCAGTGGCTCGCCAGTGTTTGCCCACTTCGGAGAGACGCTAGGCGGTTTGAGTACAATTCGTGCCTTTGGCCATCAACGTCGTTTCATCACGGAAAACGAGCAGCGAATTGGCGCTAATCAAATCGCTGATTACACTCAAAAGTGTTGCTGCGAGCGCTGGCTCCCAGTGCGTCTCGAAACGATTGGCAACTCGCTCACTCTTGTCGTCGCGTGCGTTGCGGTGTATTCACGAGATTCGCTCGACGCTGCGCTCATCGGTTTGGCGGTTACTTACGCCATCGACATCACCGGTGTTTTATCCTGGGTGATTCGCATCGTGTCCGAGCTCGAATCGCAAATGGTGAGCGTCGAGCGCATCGACGAGTACACGAGGCTGCCGTCAGAGGAGGAAACAGGTGCGATGGCGGCGCACGGCGTCGTGGAAGAGCCGCCGCCGGAGTGGCCTTCGCAAGGGGGCTTGAGATTTGAAAAGTTACAGATGCGATACCGATCCGAGCTCCCTCTTGTGCTCAATGGTATTTCGTTCGAAGTCCAACCGGGGCACAAGGTGGGAATCTGCGGTAGAACCGGCAGTGGGAAGAGTTCTCTGCTCGTCGCGTTATGGCGCCTGTGCGAGCCCACGGCCGGTTCCATCTGGCTAGACGGTATCGATATCTCTACGATTTCGCTCAAGCGTTTGCGGTCGTCCATCACTTGCATTCCCCAAGATCCCGTTCTGTTCAGCGGCACAATTCGTTACAACCTCGACCCGTTCAACGAGTACACGGATGAAAAGCTGTGGTACGTTTTGGAGCACGTCAAGTGCAAGGACTTCATCGGCAAACAAGGCCTCGGTCTCGACGCCCCAGTGGAAGAATTTGGAGGCAACTATTCCGCCGGTCAACGACAAATGCTGTGTCTCGCGCGAGCGATGCTGCGAGATACCAAGGTGGTATGCCTCGACGAAGCCACAGCGAGCGTTGACACCGAGACGGACGATAACATGCAAAAAGTCATCGCGACGGAATTCGTCAATTGCACCATCTTGACCATCGCCCACCGCATCAACACCATCATCGAAAACCATCAAGTTGTCTGTCTCCAGGCTGGTAACCTAGTCGCCATGGACTCACCGTCCGCGATGCTCGCCGATCCGAACTCCATCTTTTCCCAGCTCGTCGCCGAAACCGGCGAGGCGTCGGCGAAAAATTTGAAGCAACGCGCCGACGCCGCCGAGGCGGCGAGAGCGCGGAACACACGAGATATCGAGCGCACACATTTGGATAGTCACATCTGCTAGTCACTAGACCATTCTTTAATGCGCACACGCGCCATTTTTTCCGCCGGAGCGCCACACAGCGACGCGGCGCTCGCGAGATGCGAGACCTCATTCGCCTCGCCGCTCTCTCGCGCGCCGCCGCGCGCTCATCGCGCGCTGTCGCCTCGTCGTCGCGCGCATCGCTCAACGAAGACGACAAAGACGGCGGGAAAACGATAGAAATCATCGAAGCTAATCTGGTGCGTGCGCGTGATGTCCCGCTCGAAAGCAACTTCTGACGTCCTGTCGTCGCGCGCAGGACCATAAACGCGGCGAGTACTTAAAAAACGACGAGAACCACGTACGTCAAGCGCTGCTGACGACTCGCAAAGAGGCGCTGAGTCTATATCGCGCCGTTATACGCGCGTCGGTGTTCTTCGTGTGGCGGGACGAGCGCGGACGGGTGTGGCGCGACGTCATACGCGATTCCGCGAGGAAAGAGTTCGAGGCAGGACGACTCGAGCGTGATCCAGAGATGGTGAACAGGCTGTTGCTCACGGGACGCGATGCGGTGGATCAGGCGGTGAGTAAGTTTTTAGAACGACGCGAGGCGATTCAGCGGGAGGAAGACGGAGGCGACGGGAAAGGTTCTGTCGGCGGTTCGTTCGGCGGTTCCCTCGGCGGGAGCGTGTACGGGAAGTGATCTCTCCTTAGTCATTAGTTGGGTAGATGATGAATAGGTCGTGGCGAACGCCGTGAGTGATCGTGATCGTGATTGTTTTGGATCATCGATCGTTACGGCAACTGCCTCGTTGTTAGCGTGGATACCAAATTTAGAACGCTCGGCGCACAGTCTTTACTCATCGTCGTCGTCGTGCGCGGCACGGCTTCTCGCAGATTCAATTCACTCGCTCGTTCGCGTTCGCTCGCGTGCGAAACACGAAGAATGTCTTCGCTCGACCCGTCCCGTCCCGAGAAGACGAATGGACAACGCGCGCGCGCGGCGTCCCTCAGATCCCGACTCCATCGCTTGCGCACCGACGTCCACGACGTCTCAACGCGCGCTAAATCGCGAGATGTCGATATCACCATCGACGCCGACGCTACGGCGGCGGTAGAGCTCGTGTATGACGCTTACGTGCGACGAATCATCGATGACGCCAAAGAATCACTCGCGACGCTTCGCCGCGCCAACGAGGCGAAAGTGCGTCGACTCACGATGGACGTGCGCGCGTTCGCGACGACGGCGCGCGGATTCGATCGCAAGACGGCACCAAAGGTGTGGAATTTCCCCTTGAGCGCGACGCGCGAGGCGAGGGAGATGAGAGGGGTCAAGGCGAGGGTGCTTCGTCGCGTCGAGCTCGAGCTCGAGTCGCAGCGACGCGCGAAGGCGACGACGAACGACGATGATTCCTCCGGCACGGCCTCTTCGGCGACGATGCGAGTGCGAGAGACTATGTACGCGTGCGCGGACTTGGTGTATCCTAGACGGATGATGACGCAGTGTCACACGTTGCGATGTCGAGCCGCGTCTGCGCGCGAAGAATTCAACGCCGAGCACGCATCGGCGCTCGCACAGCGAGGCGAGATAATCGAGCGTCTACGCTCGATCGATCGCAGGGTGTGCGCCGCTCGTAAATCGTTTCCTGATGTGAATAACGATGATGCGCTCGTTGCCACCGAAGCGGACACATTGACGGAGTGGTGGGACTCGGCAGCGATGCGAGCAATCGTCGCCGACGGCGACGACGCGAGCGAGTGGCGCATCCAATCGCTCGCTGGGAGCGGGAAGGCGGAGGATGGCGGACCAAGCGAAGGTGCGGGGACTGATCAAACATCAATCATGCATTCGGACGAAGGCGTTGCAAACGTTCTGAAAACGATGATGGGTGATGATATCATAGTGGACGAAACAGGGCGCATCGACGCGGAGGCGTGCGACAAGCGCCAGGATTTCGAGAGCACGGCGGCGGCGACCGCGCGCATCGAACGTCCCGAGTTTCTCGCGCCGAGCGACGATGATCGTGATCCCGAAGAGTTGCGAAAACTGCATTCGCTCACTGGGGATCAAATGGGCACGCTGGCGACGTATCAACAAATGTTGCAAAACAAACGTCGCGCTCGAGACGAGTGGAGAGTGGCGACGCGACTCGCTCTGAGAAAGTTATTTCAAGAGGCGAGCGAGATCACCGGCGCGTACAATCAAAGAATTCGAGACCTCGCGATCGAGCGCGAAAATACCGAGTTTGCGATCGTTATGTTTGACTTGCGGCGCGCGCGTATAGCTCGACGGCTCCACGAGCGCCATCTCGCGGGCGATTTCGACGGCAAATCCGACGAGGAGGCAGCGCGCGTTCGAGAGGCGCTCTCGGATGTTCATCGCGCGACAGAAATCGTGCGTGAGTATGCGGCGAACGTTGAGGAAACACAGCGACTGTTAGATTCGGCCACATTCGCGTTGAAGGCGGCTCAGCGTGCGTTCAGACGCGAAGTGCAAGATCATCCGGCGAGCAGCGTGCATTTGGACGCGCTGCAGGCGTTGTATCAACGTCAAGACGCCATCGCACGCACGGTTGAAGAAGCCGCGAGTAAGAAGATTCCTGTTTTCCCTCAAGGGTTAGACGATCGGTGGTGGGGATTCCTAGTGTTGGCGCGCGCGAAACGCGCGACGCTCGAGCGCGAGCTCCGAGACGCCAAAGACGCGCACGCGCGCACGACGGAGAAGATGCGCGCGCTCGAGGCAACCGCGCGAGAGCTGGCAGACATCGCCAATCGGCACGAACACGATCGAAAGACGGCGCAATCGGCACGATGGACTCGAGCGTATGACGTCGATTGCGCCGCGCATCTCGATCGCGGATACGTGGAGATTCCATTAAAATCCACCGCCGACGCGCTCGAGCGAGACGACGTCATCCTCGTGCCCAAGGCGCGCATCGACGCCATCAACGCAAAGCTTCGTGAATCCTACGCCGCCAAAGCGCGCGCTGAGCGCGCGAACGCGACAACAAGAGATGAAATCGAGCGTGTGAAGTGGGAAACGCGCGTCCTTCGATTACGGTGCGAAGACGTCGACGCCCGAGCCGTCGAAGTCGCCCTCCTCCGCGTGAGCAAGCGTCTTCAAAGCTTCCTCTTCCACACCGGCCCTCAGGCCTCATCCAGCGCAGTTTCCGCTCGAACGCGAGAAGACATCAGCGAAGCCGCCGCCATCGCCGCGCGTCTCGACCGCAACGCGCGTCTTCACGCGGACAAGACGTCTCGCGAGCGTCGCGCGCTCGACGATTTACGCCTCTCGCGAGCGCGTCTTCGGCGCCAGCTCGACCGCTCGCGAGACGTTCTCTCGCGCGCGTTCGCGGCGTAACGACGATTTCTCATTTTTTCTCGCGCCGATTCCGAGTCCTCGACGCGCGCGTCGTCCGATGACCGCCGTTCGTTCGCCGTTCGTTCGCCTTTCGCTCGCCGCGCCGCGGCTGGTCCGCAAACCCGAGCGCGTCTCATGGTCGCCGCGTCCCTCGGCGCGGTGCACCCGCGCGGCGCGCCCGCCGCGGGCGCGGGACGGAAGAAGGACGCGAGTCGCGGCGCGCGGACCGGCGCGCGGGCGCGCGCGACGGCGACGCGCGCGACGAAAGGCGAAACCGTCGCCGCGAAGCTCAAGGGCGTGAGCGTCGTCGTGGTCGGTGATGACGCCGACGCGAACGACGTCGTCGCGCGAGCGCTCGCGGTGCGGTTGGCGTACTCGCCCGTGAGCGTGCCGGCGCTGCTGGAGAGCACGATGGCGAGAGGGGCGGAGGAGGGGATGACGATGGACGACGACGACGACATGAGCGAGGACGCGAAGGCGTTGGTGCTGGAGAATAGCGCGCACGAACAGTTGGCGACGTTTTTGAGGCTGTGCGTGGCGACGTGCGGGGGAGGACGGGGCGCGACCGCGCGAGGGGACTGCTGGACGTGGTTGTTCGGGGCGATAACGGTGTGGGTGGACGCGGAGGGGGCGGACGAGAGCGCGCCGCAGCGGCAGGCGTACGAGCTGAGCGAGGTGCGCGTGGTGGTGAAGAAAGGGGTCGCCGTCGACGGTGAAGCCGCGGCGGATCAGGTGTTGGCGGGGATCGACGCTTTGGTGGACGCGGACGATCAGTTGTGCGGGAAGAAGAATTTGTACGTGCGGTTCGGATGTCGAGGCGACTGGCCGGATCTCAAGCCGCCGGGCGAGTACGCGGGCGATGCGGCGGCGGCGCCGACGTGAGCGCGCACAATGTCGCTCGCTCGCGCGTATCTGCCATCATTAGCAAATCCGCGTCGTCTTTTGGAGTTCGAACGTACTAGCGCGCCGTTCATTAGTCGACGTTTCGAATGAAAACTTCTAATATTGGTTACACGACTCCTCCTGGAATCTCGACTAATTACTGCATGTCATCCGGCAGCTCGGCGTTGCTCAAATCAATCTTCGGCCGCGCGAACATGTTGCGCGCGTTCACCTTTTCGAACAACTCGAAATCTTCGCGAATGCCGATGCTCGGCGTGGAGTCCACGACTTTGTATTGAATCTCCGTGGACGACTTCGTGTCCGGTTCCGCCACGCGAAGCTTGCCAAAGTTACCTATGCCTAATCCAGCGTACCAGCGGTACGTCTTCGGCGACGCTTCCCACGGGTTGAACACCGCGCGGTCCACGCATCCGCGCTCGCCCGAGAGGTTTTGGGCGAACACGGTGCACCCGGTGCCAACTTCGACACCCGTGGCGAGATCTTCCGTGGCCAAGTACACCTTATCCGTCGGACCGTCGAGCTTGAAACAACGTTCGGACATGGCGTCTAGGTCCTTGGTGAACCGAACGCGCGGCTTGGTCGGGTGCAAACAGTTGTCCAGGACGACGCAGTCTTCGAAACCGACGTAATACACGTCGCCCTCGCGCACGTCGCTCACCGCAATGTGTGCCTTGCGTCCGATCGCGTACTCAAACGCCGTCGAACCGGTATTCGCGCACGTCATCTTCACCTTCAACGCGTTGTGCTCGAGCGAAATTTCTTGCGTCAACTTGAAGTTGTGATTGAACGCGGCGCGACTCGAGTCGTCGTCCGTCAACTCGAGCGTCACGAACGGGCACGACGTTCCATCGCTCGACGCGTACGTCCCCGTCTCGCCGATTCGCCATTCCATTCGGTTCGCGAATCCGTCCTCCGGCATCTTCGCCGCTCCCACGGACCCCGGTCGTTCGCCTCCCGCGCCGAATTGCGGAAAGCACACGGGGTTTCCCCCGTCCGTCGGCGCGTGCTTTTTAAAGCTCGCATCATCCGGCACGTACAGCACCTCCCCCCCCGACGCCAGCACCCAGCTCGCGACGTTTCCTCCCTTCAAATACACGTCCACGTACGACCCGCTCGGGTGCGTCAGCGTCACCTTGGTCAGCGACCCTCGTCCGTCGCGCACGCGCACGAACGGCGTCGCGCCGTCCGACAATCCAAACTCCTTGTTCAGCGTCTGCGTCACCGGCGAGTCCCCCTTCGCGTCGCCCGAGAGATCGGCGATGAACGCCTCGACGTCCGCCGCCGTTCGTCCCGCGTCCGGCGGCTGCGCCGCCTTGGCGTCGTCGCGCGAATCGCGGACGAATTTCGGCGTGTCCTCGAGCTTGGCGGCGACGCGCGCGGGCGCGCGCGCGCGTCGCGCGGTGCGACGCGCGCTCGATCGGGCGTCGCGGAACGCGCGCGAGGCGCGCGGCGCGACGGCGCGAGACGCGCTGAGCGACGACGCGAGCATCGCGCGCGCGCGGGAGTGACGCCGTCGGCGGCGGCGGCGGCGCGTCGCGCGCGCGCGAAACCGTAACACGACGCGCGCGCGCGCGCGCGCGCCCGGGACTTTAAATTTATCGCCTTTTTACACATGGAGATCCTATATAATAGGGTTTCGTAAGCCTAGCGGTTATGGCTCAGTTGGTTAGAGCGTCGGTCTCATAACGTACAGCTCTCGAAGCTCAAACACGACATCAACACGACTGAGATCATAAAGATCCCACTTCCCCTTCCCCGACGAACGTCGGAGAGCGATCCGAAGGTCACCGGTTCGATCCCGGTTAACCGCATCCCGGTTACTCCCGGGATCGTGTGTACAAACGCGACTTACTTTTTACTCTTCTAATAATGTAGTGTGTTATTATCACGCATCGGCTACGGCTCACGGCCCGAACGCGCGCTCCGCGCCTTCGAGCGTGTTTTGCAACAAAATCGCGATGGTCATCGGACCGACGCCTCCCGGCACGGGGGTGATGTGGCCCGCCACCTCGGCCGCGGAGTCGTACTCGACGTCACCGACCAAGCGGTAGCCGCGCTTTTTGCTCGGGTCGTCCTTGGCGTTGATTCCGACGTCGATCACCGCGCACCCGGGCTTGAGCCAAGACCCTTTGACCATTTCCATCTGCCCGCACGCGGCGATGACGATGTCGGCTCGGCGACAAATTTCCTCAGGGTTCGGCGTCCGCGAGTGCACGATCGTCACCGTGGCGTCTCGACGCTGAAGTAAAAGCGCAGCGGGCGTGCCCACGACGTTCGATCGCCCGACGACGACGGCTTCTTTACCCGCGATGGGGATGCCGGTGCGCTCGAGGAGTTCGATGCAGCCGCGCGGCGTGCACGGCACGAACAACGGTTCGCGACCACGCTGCGACAATCGTCCGATGTTCAGCGGGTGAAACCCATCGACATCCTTTTCGTAATCGATCGCCCCGAGCACGCGCTCCTCGTTGATGTGCTTCGGCATCGGCAACTGCACCAGAATGCCGTGTACGTTCGGATCCGCGTTGTACGCCGCCACGACGGCGAGCACCTCCTCCTCCGTCGCGTCTTCCGGCAAATCCGTCCCGAACGACTCGATCCCCGCCTCTTCGCACGCCTTTTTCTTCGACCGCACGTACGTTTGCGAGTCTTTCCGCTCACCGACGAGCACGACCGCCAGTCCCGGCGCCTTGCCGGTTTTCGCTCGCATCGCCGTCACCTTGTCTCGAACTTCGTCCCGCACCGCCTGCGCGATCGCCTTCCCGTCGATGATCTCCGCCGCCATCGCGCGCGCCACCATCGCGCTCGAGCGCTGTCGTCGTCCGTACGCGGACGCGCGCAGCGACGCCGGCGCGGGCGCGCTCGACGACAGCCGATGCGCCGACGGCGCGGCCGCGGCGTCGGTGCGACGGAACGCGGATTGGATCGCCGCGCGCGCGCAGGCGGTGCGCGAGGACGTCGGGGAGATCTTCATCATCATGCGTCGCGTGGTCGCGGCGTTCGAGGCCGAGCGCGGCGCGGTGTGCGGGCGCGATTGAAACGGCGCGCGGTTTGAATCGGACGCGCGCGGCGGAGGTTGGCGAAACGTTCGACGACGTCGTAATTCAAGTGGTTAGATGGATCGACGGGCTATAAAATCAATTCGAGCGCGTGCCTGGCGACGCTCACCGAGCGCCGCCTTCGGATTCGAGCGTCGCGCGCTCCGCGGCGATGGTCGCCTCGAGAAACGCCTTGGCGGCGTCGTCGACGACGTAAGAGTACTTGCCTCCACCGCCGTTGAGAACGAATTCCAACGTCGCGAGCTCGGTCGGGGTGACGCCTTGACCGTCGAGCATGTGGTCGTGGAAAAGCTTGACGTCAGCCTCGGTGAGGACGCCGTTGGCTTCCATCGCTTCGTCCATGAGCAACAGACTCAGGTTACAGTAGCGCACCTTGCTCACCTGGCGGTAGAACCCCTTGGGCGCCGCCGCGGAGCCAGACTTGGTGAGCGTCTTCTTCACCGTCGTCGTCGCCGCCTTGGCCTTCGCCGGCGCCTTGGCCGTCTTCTCCGCCTTCGCCGGCGCGTCCGCCGCCGCCGAGCGTCGCGTCGCCACCACCGTCCTCGTCGGCGCCGCCGTCCCATTCTCCAAAGCCTCCCGCACCACCGCTCTCGGCGAGTACATCGCCTTGCGCTTATCCTTTCTCGTCGGTTGACCGTCGGCGCGACCGGAACGGTCGACCGCATCGACGACGGTGACGAACTTCTTCTTGTTCGCGCCAACCTTGAACTTCACCTCGCCGTCCCTGAGCGCGTACAGCGTAAAATCTTTACCCGTCCCGACGCCGTCGCCCGCGTGGAACTTGTTCCCTCGCTGACGAACGATGATCGATCCGACCTGCACCTTCTCCTCGCCGTACTTCTTCACGCCGAGGTACTGCGGGTTGGAATCGCGGCCATTCTTCGTCGACCCCGTCCCCTTCTTGTGCGCGCACTCGATGACGGCGCGACGCGGCGCGCGCGCGTCGACGCGCGCGGGCGCGATGCGATCGAGCGCGGTCGCGACGGCGAACCTCGACGCGAGGGCGGAGGCGGCGGCGATCATGTCGCGCGCGCGTGTGCGGACGACGACGCGATGGCGATGACGTCGAAGAGGTAGTAGGGCTAGGGCTTAGCGCCGACGACGCGCGCGAAGCCGCGGCGGAGCGCGAAGCCGCGGGAGATTGAAATAATCACGTTAACTAAGCGATACACGGTGTCTAGGGTGATGATGGATGGATCTACGACGCGCGCGCGCGGGACTGGGACGCGCGCGAGTTAACGAGCGACGCGCTCGACGCCCGGCGCGGAGATGCCCTCCTCTAGCGCGGCGCGAACGACGGCGCGCGGCGAGTACATCGCCTTGCGCTTATCCTTACGCGTCGGTTGACCGTCGGCGCGACCGGAACGGTCGACCGCATCGACGACGGTGACGAACTTCTTCTTGTTCGCGCCAACCTTGAACATGACTTCGCCGTCTCTGAGCGCGAAGAGGGTGAAATCCTTCCCGGTGCCGACGCCGGCGCCGGCGTGGAACTGCGAGCGACGAAAAGCGCGCGCACGGGTCAGCGCGCGATCGAAACGCGAGAAACGCGCGATTTTCGAATCATTCACCGCGTTCGACGACCCTCGCGTCGGCGTCGCGCGTCGCTGGACCCCGCTTTCGACGCGTTCGCGGAAACCCTGAATCCGAGGGTCGCGCGCGTCGCCTCGCGCCCGCGGCTCGCGCTCTCTCTCTCGCGCGCTCGACGCGCACGCACCTTGTTCCCTCGCTGACGAACGATGATCGATCCGACCTGCACCTTCTCCTCGCCGTACTTCTTCACGCCGAGGTACTGCGGGTTGGAATCGCGGCCATTCTTCGTCGACCCCGTCCCCTTCTTGTGCGCGCACTCGATGACGGCGCGACGCGGCGCGCGCTCGTCGACGCGCGCGGGCGCGATGCGCAGAGCGACGGTGGAGAGCTTGGACGACAACGCGGCGTGCATGGTGACGATGACCGTGGACGCGGGCGTCGGTGTGTGCGGCGCGATGCAATCGTGGGGGCGTTCATTTTGTTTGTGGCTTATCCCGATGAATATGCCCTAGGGCTTGCGTCGGCGTCTCGTTCGGGCACTATGTCGATTATTTATTTCAAATGAACACCTAAAGCGGCGGCGACGGCGGACTTGGCGGTTTTCTTCGTGCCCGCGGCTTTGATGACGGCGTCGGCGTCCAAAGCGAGCTCGGCGCGGTACTTGCGGACGAAGGCGAGGATGCGGTCGGCGACGGCGGCGGAGGCGCCTCCGGAGGCGGCTTTGACGAGACCGCCGCAGAGGTTGAGGCAAATCTCGCGAGTGATGGCGGCGCAGCGATCGACGGGCGCGTCGGCGGAGGCCAAAGCGGCTTCGTGGATGGAGATCTCCTCCACGGCGCTCGCTTCGGCGGCTTGGGCTTGCTGCGCCTCGAAGACGCGACCTTGCTCGGTGAGCTCCGTCGCGGCTTGTCCGGCGGCGGCGGCTTCAGCTTCCGCCTCGCGAAGTTTGCGCAACAGCGCTTCACGCTTTCCGATCGCTTGTTCTTTACTCGCACACACGAACTCGCACACTACGTTGGCGATCTCGTACGTGTCGTCCTCGCCGAAAGCGGCGGCTCGCTGCAGCAGCCAGTTGACCACGGCGGCGGGCGTTACTAAATCAAGAGCTAATAATCGTTCGATGGCGATCGGGCCCATCTGCGGGTGGCCTCGCCAGACCCCAGCCGCGGCATCGACTAATACCTCACCACCCGCCTTCTCCACCAAGTCACGAATAGGAAGTGCGTAACGCTTGAGTAAAACGTCGTGATGGGTAATGCACTTTTGCCCGCGCTCGAGCGTGGCGACGGCGAGAGCTCGGAGCAAGACGTCCGGGCTCGCGCTGGCCGCTTGCGACTGAATCCAACCCAAAACTTCGTGTCCTTCCTTCTTGCTAGCGAGCATTTCTTTCAACGCGCCGAAGACGGGTTCCTGCGCCACCGCGTCGACGTACTCGGCGTTGATGCCAGCCTGCCCTGGAAGAAGCGGATGCAGCTCTTCGATGAGAGACTTTTGCACGCGCTCGAAGAAACTGAGCTGGCACAACTTGCGCAACACCTCCTTGCAGAACGTGCGTTGCGGGGCATCGTCGGGCTGCTCCATGACGTGCTTCCAGCTCGACCAAGGCCACACCAAATCAAAGCACGAGATTTGGTGAGCGAGCCAGCTCGCGAGACGATCGCGAGCGCCGACATCCATGCGGTCGATCGCCCTGAACATCGCCCCGACTGTCTTCGCCATCTTGGGCGGGAACGTCGGGATGATTTTACACAAATCTTGAATGATGATGTGATACAACACCGGAGTGAAGGATGGCTTCGGCAACGACAAGAGCTCGGCGAAGAGGGTCTCGGCGACCATGAACTGACACTGCTCGGGCTGGTCCGCGGGAAGCGGAAGCGATGCCAGCTGTTCAGTCACCGGAATTGTTGCCGAACGGCGATAACCCGGCTCAAACGCCCAAATCGTGTCGATGATGTACTCTTCCGCAACGAAGCGTTCGAGCGGGCCCCACGCGTCGGCGTTGCCGGTTCCCTCTGTGAAGCTCGGTTCCAAAATTCTGCGCGGGAAAAGTCGTGAAAAGCGTCAGTCAGTCATCGCGAATCGATCGAGCCATTCAAATCTCTCCACCTCGCGAAAAACGCTTGGCTCGGAAAGTATTTGGTTTTCATATCAGCACGAGGTCAGGGGATTAACGAGATATACATGTAATCTTCATCGCCATCGAACGAGAGATGCGCGTCGCGCGTGCGAATGAACATACCTCAACATGGATCGACCCGGATACTTTGCCGCCGCCTCAGCGTGGTTGGTGAATGTCTTTTCCGGGATTTCAATCCCGTTCAAGGAGTGCGCGTTCGCCGTGCTCGCCAGCTTCTCCACAAACGGCTCCGCGATGGCGGGAATGGACGCGATGTGCCAGCGCCCGTCCGTGCGCGCCGCACTGAGACGATTGCACATGTCCACGAACCAATCGACTTCGATGCCGTCCGCGGACTTGATGATGATCGACGCCGCGTCCGAGTTCGGCGTTCTGATTTTGCAATACGCCTCCGCCATGTCCAAAAGCGCCTCAAAGTCGTTTGAGCTCTCGGATTTTGAAAAGAACTCACCCCCCCACGGAAGCGCGGAAAGCGCGACGTAGGCGAGCCAATCGGCGCGAGGCTGCCACCCAGCCGCGCCTTTCTTCGCCGACGCTTGCGCCGAGGACAACAGCGACGCCAAATATTCCATCACCTCCCTTCGTTGCACGACTCCGACCGTGCTCAGCATCACCAAAAACCGCGTCAACACTCGCGCTCGCACTCGCTGCGTCAGATCATCCCCATTCAAGCACTCCATCAGCGCCTCTCGCGTCGCTTCAACCACTTGCGCGCCGAACTCTCTCGCCTCCGCGTTGATCAGTCCCGCCAGCGCCGCGTACACCGGCGTCTTCACCGGCAGTTCCGTCACGCACTCCATCACGAACGCCGTCGCGCGATCTCCCAACACCGGCACGTCCCTCGCGATGTCGCTCGACAGTCCCCCGAGCACGTCCATCGACCCGTCGCAGTGAATGATCACGTCGCGCAGTTCGTCCAAATCCTCCGCCGTCGGTCCATCGCCGCCGTGCGTGCCGTCCTGCGCGCGTCCAGCGTTCGCTCGCGTCGTCAGTCGTCTCATCCGCGTCGCCCGCGTCGTCTCGTCGCATCGTTCGCGAGCGACGCGCCGCGCGCGTTCGGCATCGCTCGCGTAAAGATCCGATGCAATCCGACTCGCATCCGCGCGCTCGCGCGCTCGCTCGCTCGCATCCGCGCGCTCGCGCGCGCGTCGCGTCGCGCGTCGTCGCGCGCGCGACGCACCTCGCGTCGACCGCGCTTCGCGCTCGACATCGCGCGCGTCGCGCGTGTGCGTGTGACGCTCAGGTTAACGCGCGGCGCCGTCGGCACACGCGCGCGCACGCACGCGCACACGACGCGCGCGGTCGAGCGCGCGCGCGAGCGAACGCGCGCGCGTCGTCGCCGCGCTCGAAGCGCGCCCGAAGCGCGCGCGGTCGAGCGCGACGCGCGGTGGGAACGATCTCGTCGAACGATTCGCGACCGCGATGTTTCGAGGACGCGCGCGCGCGCTGACGGCGCGCGTCGAGCGCGCGATCGCGGCGATCGCGACGCCGGCGACGACGTCGCGGAGCGGCGGCGCGCGCGAGGCGACGCGGAGGCTCGCGTCGACGACGGCGCGCGAGGACGACGGGGGGCGGGACGACGACTGGCTCGCGGCGAGGAAACGGTGGAAGGCGGAGGTGAACGAGATGCGCAAAGCGTGGAGACGCGAGTTCGACGAGAAGAGCGCGGAGAAGGCGAAAGCGGAGGAAGTCGCGCGCGCGGAGGTGGCGGAAGCGAAGGCGGAGCGATTGGCGGAGAAGGCGCGAGCGCGCGCGGCGAGGGCGGGCGCGAGCGCGAGGACGCTGGAGGAACTGAAGCGCGAGAAGGATAGGAAGATGCGCGTGATAGCGGGACGGAGATATCAGCGCGCGCACGCGATGTCGCTCAGACGGCAAGCGCGCGAGGTTGATCTGTTGAAGCAGTCGAGGGATTGGATAGACACGCCCGAGGCGTTGGAGGCGAGCATCGAACGCGCGATGGCGCACCCGGAGCGATTGTTCAAGTGATCGCGCGCGCCGCTCGCGATCGTGTAATCACGTAGATCTTCGATCATTAGTTTAAATCCGTCGTCGTTCGTTTCGTTCGTCGCCGCGCGCGTCGGCGTCGGTGTCGTTTCGTGTTGTTTCGTTCCGCCGCGCGCGCGCCGACGCCGCGCGCGGATCGCCGCAGTGCATCGCGCGCCTCGTTCGCTGCCGACATGCCCTCCAAGCTCGCGCTCGCGTTCACCGCCGCTCTGGCGTTCACCGCGCCGTCCAGCGCGCGCGCCGACGTCGACGGCGCCGTCACCTGCGGCTCCGCGCTCAAGATCAAACACGCCAACACGAAGCACATCTTGGCGTCGCAACCGGTCGCGTACGCCTCCGGGAGCGGCCAACAGAGCGTGACGGCGATCAAAAACGCCGGAGAGGAGGCGTATTGGCTCATCCACGGCGCAGTCGGGGAAGATTGCGCGCGAGGAGCGCCGGTGACGCACGGGATGACGGTGCGGTTTCGACACGCGGGGACGCGCGCGTGGTTGCACTCGCACGAGCACCGGTCGCCGTTGAGCGGGAACAACGAAGTGTCGTGCTTCGGAGGGGACGAGTCGAGCGATACGGGCGATAATTGGATCGTCGAGGTGCCGAGTGGGAGTGGGACGTGGGAGATGGGGAAAAAGGTGCGGTTTAAGCACGTCGACACCGGGGCGTACTTGCAGTCGCACGGGTTGAAGTACGGACGCCCGATCGCGGGACATCAAGAAGTGATGGCGCAGAAGAGCGCCGGTCCGAACGCGTTGTGGACGACCGAAGGTACCGGCGTGTTCTTTCCGACCGCGCAGGAGATCGCGGCGAAGGACGAGCTGTGAAGAGGCTTGAGTTATTAGCAGTTGTGAATTTATTCGATGTCTTACATTCGCGTCGCGCGCGTCACGGCAGATACTTTGTATCCTCCGCTTCGCGCGCGTCGACGTCGATCGCGCCGTTCGCGTCCTCGCTCCTGCGCGCGGGCGTCGCGTCGGCACCGTCCGACCGCTTCTTCTCGCCCTTCTCCACGACAAAGATCGGCGTCGCCTCCACCGGTTTCGCCTTTTCGGAAATCCACGCCTTCATCGATTTCAAGCCAGAGCGCGCGGCGCCTCGTAAATCCTCCTTGCTCTTCGCCGCGCGAAAATCTTTCACGATGTCCGCCAGCGTGCCTTTGAGATCGATCGGTCGCAAAATTGCGTGCAAGAGCGCGATCGCCGCCGTCCAGGCCACCGATCGCATGATGGCGTACGTGTTCGCCGTGGCGTCGGAGAGCAAAAACAACACGACGGCGACGCCGAGCGTCGTCGACTTCAACTTTGACCGACTCACCCCCGCCACGACCGCGTCGTTCCATTTCAGCGCATCCTTCGTCGCCAACGATAACTCACCGAGAATCCTATCGCTCCTCAGCGCCAAGTACGCGTAAAACGACACCAACGCCATCGCGAACGCCGCGCACTCCGATCCCAACAGCGTCGCCGCGCACGCAATCTGCGCGTAATTTTGCCTAAACCGCACCGTGTTCACCCGCGCTCGCTCCACCGCCTCCGCGCGACACGTCGGCCAATTCAACCCGTGACTCTCCACCTCCTTCGCCGATATCGTCTCCCGCGCGTTATCCACCTCCACCACCGCGCCGATCGGCTTCGCCGCGAAGAATTCCCGCCACCCCGCGCCCCGCGCGTCCCACGGCGCCTCCCGCGCGCGCGCCGCCCATCGTCCGATCGCCGCCGCGTCGAACGCCACGTTTTGCGCGTCCCCGTTCGTCGTCGCCGCCCGCGCGCGCGCGGTGCGACCGCGCGTCCTCGACGTCGTCGCGCGGCGCGATCGCGCGCGAATCGTCGTCGCTCGAATCGTCGTCGCGCGCTCGCGTCGCGTCGCGTCCGCGCGCACCGCGCGGCGCGCGCGCGTCGCCGTCGTCGTCGTCGTCGTCGCGCGCATCGTCGTCGCGCGCGTCGCACTCGCGACGCCGGCGTCGTCGTCGCGCGGTCGAATGCGATTCGAATGCGAAACACCCGGGTGTGCGAACCATCAATTTCATCGTCGTTCGTCGCGTCCTCGCGCGCCGTCGCGATCGCGCGAATCCGCGCGCGCGACGCGCGAAACCTCGATTCGGAAACTCGTCGTCGACGCGCGCATCGTCGTCGCGCGCGTCGCACTCGCGTCCGCGCGACGCCGCGCTTTACCCACACACCCGGGTGTTTTCACACGGCGCCATCGGTCAACGACCCGAATCGTCGCCACTCGTCGCCGCGCGCGCCACGACGATGCGCGGCCGCGAGCTCGCGATCGACGTCCGCGAAGTCCGCGGCGCGTTCGTCGCGCGCGCGCGCGCGATCGAGGTCGCGCTGACGCGCGACGGCGAACGCCGAACGGTGCGCTCGAGCGCGCGACGCGCGACGACGACCTCGACGACGTGGACGTTCGACGACGCGCGCGCGACGTGGCGACGAAGCGCGAAGCGCGCGGCGGTGCTCGATCGAGGGACGGACGACGCGCGCGTGGACGTGCGCGCGGCGTCGGGGGAGGGGAACGAGCGGTTCGGGTTTTGCGCGGTGGGACGACGCGACGCGGGACGACGCGCGCGAGGACGCGGCGACGACGACGACGGAAAGAGCGAGGGATGGACGTGGATCGAGCTGCGAGGACGCGAGGACGGGGCGCGGGGGGAGATTTTGGTGCGCGTGCGAGAGCGCGAGATCGGGGCGTGGGAGGGGGATGGACGAGGGCGCGAGGACGCGGCGCGCGAGGACGCGAAGGCGAAGGCGAAGGCGAACGCGCGCGAGGCGGAGGCGGTGGCGGAGGACGAGGACGAGGACGAGGACGCGAGCGAAGACGCGGTGGTGGACGACGGTGAGGGTGCGCTGCCGTCGTTCGCGGCGAGGCGAGGCGCGGGAGGGCGTCGGGAAGTCGGCGGGGCGAAGCGCGCGTTCGCGTTGACCGTGCGGTTGGAATCGTTTGAACGCGCGGCGCGCGGCGAGGCGTTTGACTTTGACGCCGCCGTCGCGGCGAGCGCTTGCGCGGACGATGCGTTGGCCGATGCGCTCGGTATCGATCGCGCTCGGTCGGAGTGCTTGGTGCGCACCGCGCCGAGCGCGCGACCGGCGTCGCGACCGGGAGACGTCGTCGTGTTTCCGAGCGGGAAGGATTCGGTCGATTTCGCGTGCGCGCCGGCGACGCTCGCCGAGACGCTCGCGCGTAAGCCTTTGTTGCTCGTCGATGTGTGGTCGGTCGCGGCGACGAGTCGAGTGGCGAGCGCGGAAATCGCGATCGACGAGCTGCTGCGTCGACCGGAGGTGCGATACCGCGCGGAGGTGACGGACGAGGACGGCGTCGTCGTCGGCCGAGTGCGATTGTACGTGCGCCTCGAAGATCGCGGCGCGCTCGACGGCGTCGTTAGCGAGCCCTCGGCGTTGAAGACGCCCCCTCCGAAACCGAAGGAACCGTCAACGGCGATGCTGATGTCGCCGCCGCCCGTGCCGAGCGCGCAAAAGCCGCCACCACCGGCGCCGAAAGCGCAGACGCGTCACGCGGCGCCGCCGACGAACGCGCCCGCCGATCCGCGAGCGGGCGCGGAGTACAAGGTGGCTTACGATCTCGAGGTGTGGAAGCAACATCAAATGACCAAGTTCTACGAAGATCTCCGGATGAAGGAGTCCGTTCGCATGAAAATATTGGAAGACGAGTGGAGGCGCCACGAGACGCAACGCGCTCGAGAGGCGGAGGAAGGAGCGAATCGTCTGCGAATCATGGAGAAAAAGTTGCAGGAAGCCGCAGTGGCGCTCGAATCGCGCGAGCGAAAGCTCGTGGAGTTGGAAGAAAACTTTGATCACAGGAAGCACAAACTCGAGCGCGAAACGTCGCGCGCTCGCGAGGAGGCGAAGGATTCCATTCGTCGCAACCAGGAGACGAGCGAGCACCGCGTGGAGATGGAGAAGCAAAAGGCGCGAGAGGCGATCCGTGAGAGAGATTCTTTGCACAGGCGACTGGAACACGCGGATGCGCAGTTGATAGAACTCGAGTCATCGTTCGCCGCGCACAAAAAGGCGCAATTGGAGACGAACGAAGCGGCGTTGCAAGCTGAAATTTCTCGCTTAGTACCCCGTTGCGAGGCGGCGGAGGCGCAAGCGGCGGAAGAATCCGAGTCGAAGGAGCGGTATAAGAATCAGTTGACGAAAATGGCTCGTCAAGTCGTCGCGTTGGAGCGCGAGCGAGCGCATTTGCGTCGCGCGATCGAGCGCGCGGGTTTGAACGTCTCGAGTCGATCGCACGTGGCGCCGAGCGCGAACGAGTTCATGAATGAAATGCTCGCAGGTGAGAACGCAGACGCGGACGCTTTCATGAACACGTTTAGGGCGGACGTTGCAGCCGTTTCGGATGTACCTTTTACGTCTGCGAAAGCAAATTTCGCACGCACGGCGCCGCAAGCGCGACAAGTCATTCGGCCTCCTCTGTCGCCAAAGCTCGACAGAGAGGTGCGCGATTTCGAGCATGAATTCAGCGAATCGGAGAATAAGGCGCCGTTTGTGCCCAAATACGCGACAAGTGACGCGACATTGAACGAAAAGCGTGCGGCAGAGAAGGAGGTGCGCCGTCTGGTGTCAGAACGTGGGGACTTGATGAGAACGGGCATGTACGGAAGCGGAGACAAGATCATCGCGCTCATCGATGAGCGCATAGAAGAGCTCACGGATAGAATAGCGAGCAGCGTATAATCAAAAAAGAATCATTTATACACAACCCCTCAAGGTTTCGTATATACCGCGCTCACAAAGTAGCCGTTTAAACGATGTTCGCGAGTCACATCAATCGTTGCTCCGTCGTCTTTTTCGTAGACCCGCGTCGAGACGCGAGTCGCCGTGCACGGTCGAAACCTCGCTGAAACGAAGAGAACGAGGAAGAATGCAAGCATCGTAGTGGTGAAACGCATCATGAAAGAGCGGCGAGAAAGTGGCGACTACGAGAAAAGTCGAAGCTCGAGTACGAGGCTCGGAATTTGTTACCTGCGAGCTTTGCGACAATCCAACTACGTACTAACTCTAGAACGATCGCCTAGATTTTCACCACGACCTTGCCAGTCGTTTGTCCGGTTTGAAACAAACGCAAGGCCTCAGGCAACTGGCTGAACTCGAACGTTGCGCCTACCTTTGGAGCGGGCAAATCGAGCGCGAGGAGCTCGGCCAACAATCGCGCGAGTTCTTCCTGCCTATCAAACTGCCAAATCAAATTGAACCCCAAAATGCCCTTGTTCTCACCGGGAAGCATGAGAGGGTCGACTTTCTGTCGTCGCACGAACTTCCACGCGAGCTTAATCCAGCCCAACAATCCAATTGAATCTCCCCGCGGTGTGAGATCCGCGGCGCCATACACCACGTATCGACCACCTCGCGCCAAATTCTCCCAACCACCTTGGAAGAAATCACCAAGCGTCGCATCGAAAACGATGTCGACGCCCTCACTCGCGCCGATAGCTTCGCACGCGTCACGAACTTGCTTGGCGAACCGTTTACGATCGCGGACAATTATCGCCTTGAGCGATGGAAATCGTTCCTTGAGCGTGTCAACTTTTGACGGGTTTCCAATAACCGCGATCGCCTTCGCTCCGACCCGTTCGCATATCCCTAAACTCTGTAATCCACAACCGCCCGCGGCGGAATGAACGAGCACCGACGCGTTTTTGCGAACGTCGCCGAGCGCCTTCAGGCCGTAGTACGACGTCAAACCTTGCACGAGAAACGCAGATCCTTCCTCGAAGCTCCATCCATTCGGTAGTTTTCGCATTTGCGTCACCGGACAATTAATCTCGTCCGCAAACGCGCCGAACCGCACTACGCACATCACCCGATCGCCGACGACAAAATTCGACCCGCTCGCCGTCTCCACCACCTCGCCGCAACACTCGAGACCGGGCACGAAGGTCCCTTCCGGCGCCGCGCTGTACAGCCCGAGCACCGTAAACACGTCCGCGAAATTTAAACCGATCGCTCGGACGGCGATTCTGCACTCGTTCGGCCCGAGCGCTTCTCGCGCCGCGCGTTCGTTGAGTTTCAAGTTTTGCAAATTGCCCTTCTTGGAGATTTCCCACGCTCGGCGCGTCGCGCCGGACGCGTCTGACGCCGACGCGCGCGCCGCGCTCGACGCGCGCATCGCGTGCTTTCTTCGTTTCGTTTTCGTTGTCGCCGCCGACGCCGGCGCCGGCGGTCGCTTGCTCGCGTGGGCGTTCATCGCGCCGGCGAGTGGCGTCGGCGGGACGACGCGCTTCGAAGGACGACGACGCGCGCAGACGACGACCGGAGACGCGCGCGCGCAGGTCGCGTTCGTTTTCGTGCGAGCGCGCGCGCGCTCGTGACGTGGCGCTAAGGGATGACTATATAAATACAACGCGCGCGAGGTGCCCGCAACGACTCAGCGGCGCAAATCGCGCAGCGCGGCGCGAAACGCGTCGTACGTCTTGAACCCTCTCGGCGCCATGCGAGCGTCCCAGTGCGCTTGAATCGCGTCGCGCACCGTTTGTGGAAGCTCGCGCGCGCCGGCGCCCACGGCGCCACCGCCCTCGCGCACTTTGCCGACGCTGAACGTCGACGCCTTCGGTAAGCCGATTTGCTCCGCCAACCTCGCGCGGACGAAATGGTCGTCGAATTTCGTGTGGTTTTTTCGCATGTACGCGAAACTCGCGCGCTCTAAGACCACGTCGCGCCCGCGCTCGTCCAATTCACAACGCAAAAACGCCGCCACGTCGTCCACGACCGCGCCCAAATCCTCCTTCATGTCCTCGAACGCCACCATCAACACGTCGTCGCGCGACGCCGTCGCCGCGTCGTACCACGACAAATAATGCTCCGCGAACCCCCCACTGTGACTCGCGCCCGCGAATATCGCCTCCGCGAACTCCTCTCTCGTGATCGCGCCGCGTTCGATCCCCATGTACGCCGGCAAGAATTCATAAAACGAATGAAACACATCCGCCGGTTCGCGCGTCACGACGACGCTTCGCGCGCCTCGCGCCATCGTCGTCGCGCTCTCGTGACTCTTGAACAGCCTCGGCGTCGTCGTCTGCGCCGCGTCCAGGTCTTGCCCGCAATCCAGCGCGACGACGTCCCACGGCACGACCTCGGTGATCTCGTCGAACGCTTCGCCGTTCGCGTCTTCGCCTCGCGCGCGCGCCGCCTCGCAGCGAATCTGGTGGCAAATCTGCATCATCCACGTCGTCCCCGTCTTCGGATACGTCGCGATGAACACGTCGGACGCGCGCGGCGCGAATCCGGTCGTGCCGCGCGCGACGGAGGCCGCGCTGTGCATGCGCGCGTTGCGCTCGCGCATCAGCGCGAGCGCGTCGACGGTCGGCATGTCGGCGCGAAGTGCCGCCGCAGTGCGCGACGCGATGGCGACGACGACGACGCGCGCGACGGCGACGGCGACGGCGACGCGCCGAGTAACGGCGCGCGCGACGACGCGACGCGCGCGCGCGACGCGCGGCGCGCGCGCGGCGCGGGCGGCGCGCGATGACGCGGCGCGCGCGGACGTGGATGACGCGACGGGGACGCGCGCGGGACGACGCGCGGACGCGGCGCGCGCGCTCGCGAGCGCGATGGTGGCGCTGCACGCGTCCGCGAGCGTCGCGTGGGCGGGCGAGGCGACGTACGCGGCGAGGCTGACGCCGACGCGCGCGGGCGCGGGGGCGAGCGGCGAGGTGGAGTTTTCGCTGGAGACGAACCGCGCGAACCAGGAGGTCGTGGTGGTGCGAGCGAACGTTCGAGGGTTGACGCCGGGGAAGCACGGGATCAACGTGCACGAGAATGGGGACGTGAGCGGGTGCGACGACGCGGGCGCGTGCACGGGGAAGAGCTATAATCCCGATAAGCGACCGCACCACGGACCGACGGCGTTGAAAAAGTTTGGCGCGAGCGCGTGCCACTTCGTGGGCGATGGATGCGTGCTGAACAGACACATTGGAGATCTAGGAAACATCGTCGCGGACGAAAATGGCGATTCGACGACGAGTTTCAAGGATTTGTACACGACGCTGAAGGCGGGTACGTCGAACTCCATCGCGGGGCGTTCCGTCGTGATCCGAGCGACAGCCGACGATTTCGAGACGGAAGAAGATGACGGCGGGGCCGGGCCGATCGTTCTCTACGGTTCAATCGTGCGAAAGTAGTCGCGTCGCGCGCGAAATCGTCAACTTCTACGAAACCTGCTCCTAAAATCGCGCTATTCTCTAAATCGCTATCTTCTAAAAATACGCGCGCCTAACCGTCTTGAATCAAATGGCGCAGCACTTCGCGAACGACGTCGACCGATATCGAGTTGCCGAGGAGGAATATCGCCTTCTTCGTCGAACACGCGTCGAACGTGAAATCTCGCCGCACGCCGTGCAGCCTCTTGATTTCTTCAACGTCGAACCAGCGCAATTCGCCGACGAAACGTTCGATGTCTCGCTCGCTGATTCGAGCGACGCCCGACGTCTCGTTTACATCTACTTCCAACATCGACACAAGCTCATCGTTACCGCCGCGAAGTACGACTGAGCCCCCGAACACTGTACTGCCGTAACCTGACGTGAATGTGGAGCACCGCCGACTCTTCGCGTGCACCACGTCGAGCATGCGACGATACTTCTTGATCGTATCTGGGCTCAACAATAAGTCCACTCGCCCATCCGCGTCGGCGACTATGTACTCACTGAGCGTCGCTGACGATGACGGACTGCTCTGCGCGTCAGAGGTGACGACGGATCCGTCGTCGTTTAATTCTCGTCCCGCAAGCCACGCCGGCGTCGGAGCGCGAAACCCGCCCTCGCGCAAAGTCGCGATCAAGTAGTAACGAGAACGCGAATACGGAATGCCCAACGCCATCGGACTAACGATAAACTCCCTCACGTCGTATCGCCGACTTCCTAACGCGTTCAATAGCGCGCGTCTCGTGTCGCTCGACTCAAAGCCGACGACGTTTTCGACAAATATACGTCTGGGAACGTGCTCGATCGCGCGCAGCTGATCAATCACCGCGTGAAAGCTTCGAGCGCGCGGATCTTCGGACGCCAAGCCTTTGCCTCGTCGCGTGTACGGCTGACACGGGGGAGAAACGGTCAACACGTAGTCGTTCCTTCGTCCCTGTCGTCCCTCGTCCCCGTCCCCAGATGCGAAAAGCGCATTCAAGTCCAGGTGCTCTACGTTGACTCTTCGCGGGGCGTAGCAGAAGTTGGCCTCGTACACCGCGTTCGCGGCGTCGGAGTTATCCACCGCGATGGCGCTTTTAAGCGTCACCAGAGGCTCGAGCGCGAGTCGAGTGGCGCCGATGCCCGAATAAAGCTCCACGAGTCGAGCGTCGCGAGTCGACGCCACGCGCACCACTCGACGCCGCGCGCGACGTTCTGGGCGCTCGCGTCCGATCGGCTTCACCGACGCGGAGCGTTCGGCGAAACGTCCACCGGTGGCGACCGCCATGGCGCGACCGCGAGTGGCGGGCCTCGGGCTTTCGCTCGCCGAGTCGGTTACTCGTCGCCCGAAGCCGAGCAACTCGTCGACGCGGACGCCGCGTGAGACGTGGCGAAACGCCGAATTTCTCGCATGAAATCTCCCTTGAATCCGCCGTCGTACGTCTCTTCTCGCCCGCGCGCGATGGCGACGATCGTCGGCACCGCCTTGGCGCCGAGTCGGTTGACGCACCATCCTCTCGCGTTTTCGGGCGTACAATCGACCCACCCGACGCCGTACCCCGCGCCCTCGCTCGACGTGAACGCGCTATCATGGCTCATCAGCGCCAGTCTCGGCGCTAAATCGCGACACGTCGGTGAACTCCGCGCGCACGCGACGACGAGCCATCGCTCGACGTCGTCGCTCGAACCGTCGCTCGCGCACGCCCCCGCCTCGTTCCTCGCCGCCGCCGTGACCTCATCGAACGTCTCCGGATACATCACTCGCATTCCCACGCCCGCGCCGTCGCTCTCCGTCTCGTCCTCATCGCGCGTCACCGATCCCGCGTCCGCGTCCTTCGTCGCCGCGTCTCCGCTCGCGTCCGCGTCTTCGCTCGCGCCCGAATCCCAATCCTCCGTCTCCCGCCATCCCTCGTCCGTGCTTCCCTCGAACGCGCTCCGCGCGCGTCCACCATCGCCCTCCTCGTCGTCGTCGCGTCTTTCCTCGAGCTTTCGCGTCGCCCAATCCACCGCGCGCGCCGTCCACCCGTTCGGCGCGCGTCCCGCCTCGCGCGCCGCGCGCGCCTCCCTGAGCGCCTCCTTCCCGTACTTCAGCGCCATTTTGCTCGCGATGCCGCCTGGTCGCGCGCCGACGCGTCAGTCTTCCGTTTCTTCCGTTTCTTCCGTTTCTTCCGTCGCGTCGTCGCGTCGTCGCGTCGTCGTCGTCGTCGTCGTCGCATCTTGTCCCGAACGCACCCCTCGCCTCGCGCGTCGCCGTCGCGACGACCGCGCACGCGCACGCGACGCCTCGCCACGATCCGCGCGGTCGTCGCGCGCGTCTCCGGACGCGCGTCGCGCCGTCGCGCGCGCGCCGTCGCGCGTCGTCGCTCGACGTCGCGCGCGGCATCGTGTGACGCGGCATCCGTCCGCCGCGCGCATGCCCGCGCGACGCGCGGACGCGGACGCGCGGCGCGCGGGCGCGCGGTCGCCCGCGCGGCGTCGCGACGCCGACGGCGCGCGCCGCGCGACGCGCGCGCGGTGGACGGACGAAGAAATCATCGCCGGGCGGTCGAGCTCGGACGGCGACGGCGACGGCGACGGCGCGACGCGACGCGCGGGATTGCGATGCAATCGATCGCGACGGCGCGGACGCGGCGGACGCGGCGCGCGGATCCTGCGCGTCGGCGGCGTGGAGGTGGTGCTGGACCGCGTCGGCGGCGCGTCGGCGTCGGCGAACGCGGCGGTGGCGC
>Ga0206682_10000057_pt1 | contig 104253 bp, 91 predicted proteins | sample M240m12015metaG_FD_155444 | JGI IMG/M metagenome (GOLD analysis project Ga0206682, IMG submission 155444) | Ammonia-oxidizing marine archaeal communities from Monterey Bay, California, United States - M2 40m 12015 | ecosystem: Environmental > Aquatic > Marine > Intertidal zone | place: USA... | reverse complement strand
TTTGGAAATCTATTTGGAAAGGCATACTCAAGTTTATCTGCCCATCCAGCATAATAAAAAAAGTGGGCTGCAGCAAGTGGAATATCAATATCTCTAGACTCTCGAATTGGTTTTCCTCCATCTAATGTTTCAACAATAGCTAACTCTTTAGACTTTTCTTGGATAATTCTGGCAATTCTGTAAATGTATTTTGCTCTCTCTTTGCCTGAAATTTTGCCCCATTGACCATTAAATGCAGCTCTTGCAGAATTAACTGCCAAGTCTACATCCTTAGAATCAGCTTTAGCAATTCTAGAAAGTTGCTGTTCATTAGTGGGGTTAATAGAAGGAAAATATTTTTTTGACAACGGTTTTTGAAATTTCCCATTAATAAATAGTTGATATTCTTTTTGGATAGAAATATTCTCTAGAGTTTCAATCGAAGGTGAAAAATCCCATTTCCCATTGTATTTTAATGACTTTATTTTAGAGCTCATGGACTAATCTTTTGAAAAATAATTATTGGACTGGTAAACCCCAGTTTTTTGTTTTAAAATCTGCATCAAAACATCATTGGCCATACTACTTGCACCAAATCTAAACCAATGTTTGTCTAACCACATATTACCTAAAGTTTCTTTTACCATTATGAGGTATTGAAGGGCAAGTTTGGAGTTGGAAATCCCTCCTGCTGGTTTCATTCCAACCATTTTACCAGTATTGTAATAGTGGTCTTTAATTGCTTCCAGCATTACCAGTGTAATGGGAAGAGTTGCAGCTGGTTTAATTTTTCCAGTGGATGTTTTTATGAAATCTGCACCTGCTTTAATTGAAATTTCACTTGCCAACCTAACATGGTCATAATCTCCTAATTCTCCTGTCTCTAAAATTACCTTCAACCTAGCTTTATCCCCACAAGTTTCTTTAATTGTTGCTATCTCATCAAAAACATAATTATACTCTCCAGAATGAAATTTTCCTCGGCTAATAACCATATCTATCTCCTCTGCCCCGTTGAAAATAGCTTCTTTTGTTTCTTGTATCTTAACCTCTAAAGAAGAATTTCCACTAGGAAATGCAGTTGCAACACTTGCTACTTTCACCTTTGAATCTTTAAGAAAATTTGAAGCAGTTTTTACCATGTTTGGATAGACACACACTGCAGCAACATTTGGCAAATCTGGAAATTCTTGGTGAAGATGGGTAGCTTTGTAACAAAGTTGTTCGACACTCTTGTTGGTATCCATACCTTCTAAAGTCGTCAAATCTATCATGCTCAAAATCATTTTTAGACCTTGTAACTTAGCTTCACTTTTTAAACTTCTCTTAGTTATTCGAGTTACTCTGTCTTCTATCCCTAATTTATCTACTTTGGTTTTTAAATCTAAAATCATTAAAATTGAAAAAATTTTTCTTCTCAAAGATAATGATTCGTAGTTTAATGCTATATTCTATTATTTATTAATAATATATTAGAAATATTTTATGGATAATCTTTTTTCCACAAACCATGAATTGATTCCTAAAACTGAAAAAGAGAAGCTATTAAAACAAAAAGGAATTTGTCTTTGGCTTACTGGATTATCGGGTTCTGGTAAAACTAGTATTGCAAAATCGATAGCTAAAAAATTACACAGTAAAGGATTTATAACCAAAGTTTTAGATGGAGACAATATAAGACTTGGAATTAATAAGAACTTAAGTTTCAGTGAGCTGGACAGAATAGAAAATGTGAGAAGAGCCGCAGAAATATCCAAGTTGTTTGTGGATTGTGGCATTGTTACGATTTGCTGTTTAGTTAGTCCAAAAAAAAACATGAGAACGCTGGCAAAAGAGATTATTGGAGAGAAAAACTTTTATGAAATATTCATAGCTACGTCTTTAGAAGATTGTGAAATTCGAGACACCAAAGGCTTATATAAAAAAGCTAGAAGAGGAGAACTACTGAATTTTACAGGGATTTCTTCTCCATACGAAGAACCTGTTGGCCCAAATTTAAATATCCCAACAAAGGAAAAGAATATAGAAGAATCCTCTGAAATTTTATATAATTTTGTTCTTCCATTAATTAGTTAATTAAGATGAATAAATACCATTTGACTCATTTAAAAGAGTTAGAAGCTGAATCGATATTTATAATTAGAGAAGTAGTTGCTCAGTTTGAAAACCCTGTTCTTCTTTTTTCCGGAGGAAAGGACTCTATTGTTTGTCATCATTTGGCAAGAAAAGCATTCTATCCAGCAAATGTCCCTTTTCCCTTAATGCATGTAGATACTGGCCATAACTTTGATGAACTATACAAGTTTAGAGACCAATTAGTAAAAGAAACCAATGCAAAACTAATTATTGCTTCCGTTCAAAAATCTATTGACGAAGGTAAAGTTAAGGAAGAAAAAGGAATTAATTCTAGTAGAAATAAACTTCAGACTACCACTCTTTTAAATGCAATTGAAAATCATCAATTTGATTGTGCAATGGGAGGTGCTCGTAGAGATGAAGAAAAGGCTAGAGCTAAAGAAAGATTTTTTTCTCACAGAGATGATTTTGGACAATGGGATCCAAAAAATCAAAGGCCAGAATTATGGAATTTATTTAATGGGAAAAAGAATTTTGGAGAGCATTTTAGAGCTTTTCCAATTAGTAATTGGACGGAAATGGATATTTGGCAATATATATTACAAGAAAAAATAAAAATTCCTTCCCTATATTTTTCACACAAAAGAGATTGTTTTACTAGAAATGGGGTGGTGATGGCAAAAACGAGTTTTACTGAAACTAAGCCAGAGGAAGGAATTACCAATATGCAAGTACGTTTTAGAACTATTGGAGATGCCACTTGTACAGGTGCAACTATTTCTAATGCGGATAGCCTAGAAAAGATTATTGACGAGGTGACTTCATCAAGAATTACTGAAAGAGGTGGAAGAGCAGACGATAAAAGATCTGAAGCTGCTATGGAAGACAGAAAAAAAGAGGGCTATTTTTAACAATGAGTAATCAATATTTAAATATGGATCTTTTACGCTTCACTACTGCTGGTAGTGTAGACGATGGTAAAAGTACTTTAATAGGAAGATTGCTATACGATAGTAAATCTATTTTTGAAGACCAAATGGAGGCAATTGAAATTGCCAGTTCAAATAAGGGGGAAGAAAAAGTAAATTTAGCTTTACTTACAGATGGCTTAAGAGCTGAAAGAGAACAAGGAATAACTATAGATGTTGCCTACAGGTACTTTGCAACTCCAAAAAGAAAATTTATAATTGCCGATACTCCTGGACATGTTCAATATACTAGAAATATGGTTACTGGAGCAAGTACTGCCAATCTAGCAATTATTTTAGTAGATGCAAGAAAGGGAATAGTTGAGCAAACTAAAAGACATTCTTTCATTGCTTCATTACTAGGAATTCCTCACATAATTTATTGTATCAATAAAATGGACTTGATAAATTATGAGGAAGAGGTATTTGAAAAAACAAAAAAAGAATTGGTTGGTTTTAGCTCAAAACTAACTACAAAAGACATTAGATTTCTACCTATTAGCGCTTTAAATGGCGACAATGTAGTAAACAGGTCTAAGGATATGGATTGGTATGAAGGAAGCACCTTATTACATACTTTGGAAAACATTCATATTGCTTCAGACCATAACCTTATTGATTGTAGATTTCCAGTACAACATGTTATAAGACCACAAAAAGATGAGTTTCATGATTTTAGAGGTTATTCCGGAAGAATTGCAGGTGGTGTTTTTAAAAAAAATGACGAAGTAGTTTTGTTGCCTTCAGGTTTTCAATCAAAAATTAAATCCATACTTAATTTTGAAAATGAAATAGAAGAGGCTTACGCTCCAATGTCGGTAACCATGACTTTAGAAGATGATTTAGATGTAAGTAGAGGCGACATGATTGTTAGAGTGAAAAATCAACCTGAAATACTTCAAGATATTGAAATGATGGTCTGTTGGATGGGAAAAAATCCACTTTCAGACAAAGGAAAATATACTATTAAGCATACGACTAAAAATGTAAGGTGTATTGTAAAAGAAATATTATACAAAGTGGATATAAATACCCTACACAGAGATACGAAAGATAAAATTGTCAATTGTAATGACATAGCAAGAATTGCTATAAGAGTAACTAAGCCCTTATTTGTAGACAAGTATAATGACAATAGAACGACTGGAAGTCTAATAATTATTGATGAAAGCACCAACAATACTGTTGGGGCAGGAATGATAATCTAACTTATTCTAAATTTGATTGGCAGAGTAAATCTAGCATTTACAGCAGTTCCTCTTTGTTTTCCAGGAGTCCATTTTGGCATAGATTTTACTACTCTTTGTGCTTCTCCATCCAATGTTTTGTGAACGCCTTTAACAATCTTAACGTCTTTAATAGTCCCGTCTTTCCAAACTACAAACTGGACAAAAACTTTTCCTTGTATTCCATTTTCTTTTGCCATTTCTGGGTATTGAATATTCTTACCCAAGTATTCATAAAGTTTTTGCATTCCACCAACGAATTCTGGATTTTCTTCAACAACATCAAAAATTTGTTCCACAACAGGTTCTGGTTCTTCTTCAACTTCAATTACGATATCTATATCGGCTTCTTGATCAATAATAATGACATTGGTTTCTTCCCTTTCATCTTCTTCTTCCAAAACCTCTACTTCTTCGGGTGGTGCTGGAGGCGGCGGCGGCGGCGGCGGCGGCGGCGGTGTATTAGGATTTATTTCCACAACTTCTTCGTCTTCAAGAGCAGATAAGGAAGATTCTATACTAGCACCTGCTAAATCAATCTTTTTATATTCTACAAGACACAAAATAAAAGCTGTTACCAATACAAGTCCTGAAAGAACATAAACTGTTCTTGACTTAATGTCTTCTGCGTCTACAAGTGGATTTTTCTTTGGTTTCATATAATATTGTAAAACTAACTAATTAAATTAAATTGCTCAAAAACCATACCATAAAGAAAACTAACTAATAGTATTTTCATAATCTTCTGGTGATAATAACTCCTCCAGTTCAGATGAATCACTAATTTTTATCTTAATCATCCAGCCATCTTCGTACGGATTGTCATTCACTTTTTCTGGGTTAGTTTCTAAAGACTCATTAAATTCTAATATTTCTCCGCTTATTGGCATAAAAAGATCAGAAACCGTTTTAACAGCCTCAACAGTTCCAAAAACTTCCTCTTTATCTAATGTTTCGTCTAAAGTGTCAACTTCCACATAAACAATATCTCCTAATTCACCCTGAGCAAAATCAGTTATCCCAATAGTAGCAATTTCTCCATCTACTTTTACCCATTCATGGTCGCTGGTGTATTTTAAATTTTTAGGAACATTCATCATTTTAAATTTTTGACAAATTAACAAAAAAAAGGATTATCTCAGTTGAAATCTAAGCGCAAAACCTGCATTTGTATTGGCCGTTGGAAAAGAATTTGAAACATGTGGAGTATTTACCCTTCTGTCAAAGTAAATCCTAAGCATTAATTGTTTGGTTAAATTATAGTCTCCAGAAAATTGTATGGTTACCGCTGTTTGTCCAGCTGTATATTGATTTTGATTTTCTACAATTTTTCTAATAATGGTTTTATTATCTCTAACTGCAACATCTAGCCTCATTCTTAAATCACTTGGGTCCAATGTTTTTCCCGCAATTTTAATTGGCAGAGATAATTTTCTCCAAGTATATCCCGAACCAAACTTAATTTCACTTCCCTTAATTTCTGTAATTTGATTATTCGAAAGACTAAGGGAAATATTTCTATCTTTTTTAATTTCAAATTTAACAGACATATTGTTAGAGAGAGTTAGATCAACACCTAATAACGGAGCAAATTGCTCTAGAATATTCATAGTCATAATTTGTTTTTGAGAAATGAAATTCCCTGCAATATCAGTTTCAGTTGCATTGCCTTCAGTATCCCACTGTCCACTTAAATTGGTAGTATAGTTCCCTAATGAAAAATTAGAGCGATATGCGTGGGTAAACGACAGCTTTTTAATGTATTTCTTAAATGCTTTTATCTTGCCTAGTCCATCAAAAGTAATTCTCCAGTTAGGAAGTGGAATCCTTTGACTTAAAGGATTTATATTATTTAAAGTGGGGGCTTCTCCCAAATAAGCACACATAAAAGCACCTATTATTACATCTTGCTGCGTGCTATCGTATCCCGAATAGTAACCAGTATTTTCTAAATTATTGGAGGCATTGGGATTGGACTGTGACATTAATGAAGATATTTCAGAACGGTATGAAAGTAAGTTTTCCCAAATTTGATTATTTAAAGTTGTATCGTTCATAACATCTTGACCAAAAGCCGTCTTCCATGAAATAGTAGAAGTACTAAAAGATCCATTGAACTGGTTATTTAAAAGTGCAAACGTATTGTCGTCTCCAATTCCTAAGTTAGAGGTTCTATTCTCCATTAGATTTCTATCTGCAGAAAGGTCTATTCTTAAACTTTTAATAGGCTTTATAGATGCTTTAAAAGTCATATTTTCTGTATGGTTAACTGCATATTGAGTACTTATGTATTGATAATTATTAGTATCTACTAACCAATTATTTTCAGCTGCATGATTGGCAAAAATGAAATTAGTTTTATTCCCCAACATATCTCTTTCTTGGTATCCTCCAGCAATAAATTCCATACCTGGAGCTATCCAATTATCGTCCATTCCTAAAATACTGGTCTTATTAGCATAGCCAGGAAGCATAATTCCATCATTGGTATTAAAGGTTGCATTTACACTCTTTACAGACATTAAAACTCTAGCAAACTGGTCTAATATCTTGGTTTCTTTTTCCTTTTCTTTTTTTTGTTTTTCTACCTTCTCTCCACTTGGTTTGGGTTTTGGTTTAGAGCCTCCTTTGGTGGTATTGCTTCTTGCTCTTGACATCCTTGAGTTGCCGTATTTTTTATTCACTTTCTTTAGGTAAGGAACTTTATTGTAAAGTGTTATAAAATTTAATTTTCCAGACCATGCAATTACTCTAGAATTTTGAATAATGTTTCCAACTGAAAGCGTGTCATTGTCTAAGGCAAGAGGAGCTCTAGTCCAGTCAAAATTTCCAGTATATCTTGTGGTTAAGGATATCCAGTCAGTTAAAGGGAATTTCTTAAAAGGCCATTTAAAGGATACATTGCCAATGTGATTATAGTTCATATTCTCCCCAAACGTTCGTAGACTATTATTGACTAATTCTTGGTCTAACTCATCTTCGTAACCAAATATTCCATAATCAATTTTTCCTGGTGTTTCTCTGACAAATGCACCATTAGTAGCTTGTAAATCAAACTTTAAATTCTTAGTAATGTCGTATTTAAAATCATAATTCCTATCCCAATTAAACTGTTTTCCAAATTGAGGAACTTCAAAATTTTCTCCTCCAGGGAAATTGTATCTAGTAGAAAAGATGTTGTAAGTTCTATTCATATTAGACCTAACCGCAATTTGTTTTGGTAGTAAATAAATATTAAAATCTCTTACGAATCTTAGCCACTTTGACTTTCTAATAAATGAATTTTTCTTGAAAGGTTCGAACGGTTTTACTTTGCTATTGTATAAATAATTTACTGACCCAAGATAGTTCCTTTGTAGGTCCTGACGTATGTTGATATCTCTATGGGATAACTCGGTAAAAGAATAGTTTAAACTGAAATTTGAAATGTCCCATGGTAAGGCTATTTTATTGGTGCTTTTTTTAATCTTTTTTTCTTTTGCTTTACTAGGACCTTCTTCCTCTTCTTTTGTCTCTTCGGTTGAGGACAGTTTTGAATTAAGTTTTTTTGGAGTGTCTTTTTTTGACGGCCTACTTTTTTTCTTATTGTCAAACTTAATATTGGTAAAATTAATTGACTTTCTTTCTGTTAAATCAATTCCATTGTAAAATCTTTCATTCCAAAAAATCTCTTCTTCATTAGCCCCTTTTTCAAATAAAAGATCAGGACTTAACGGATCGTAAAGAGGTTTTATGACGTTTCTTGAGTAACCTACATACATGGGTAAATTTATTCCAGATTGATCCCCAAAAAATTTGTCCAAGTTTATTGTGCTTGAGGCATCTACGCCATAAATAAATTCTTGTTGTCTTTCACTAACACTTTTTTCTATGCTTCCAAAACCAGGAGTAGAATAGTTTCCTGAAACAGCGATATCTGCAAAATCCGCTAAATTTGCAGTCATTCTTCCTATTGCGGCCCAACCACCATTTTCATTAAAATCACTAAGTCTTAACTCATTCACCCATACTTCTAGACATTTTTCTAAGCCATCGTCCGGTTTCCATTGGTTATTTGGATCATTACTTTTAGGATTTCTCACCCCAATCATTATTGTTTTTAATCCTTGCAGATTGGGATTTCCAACTACTGTAATATTGGAGCTAGGGTTGTCGGGATCAGATCTTGTAAATCTTTCAAAATTGCTAGATTCTGTAAAGTTTCTATTCTTTTTTAAATCTTTTAAATGATTTAAATTAACGGTCATATTGTTTTCATCTGGCCAGACAGAACTTGCTGCATTATTCCCCCATGGAGATACTTTAATTGGCATTTCATATTCATAATAATTGGAAACAAAATCTGTTCCTAGTCTTATAAAAACAGTGGCTTCGTTGTCGTTAATTGGGTCTGAGCCCGCATTGGGTTCTCCATGAACAAACATTTGAATTTTATTGTAATTTCTAATGTCTAAATTTACGTTTCTATAAATTGCTCTTGAGTCACCGTCTTTCAACCCACAAACATCTAAAACCAAACTCTGCTCGTTTTGCTGCGCTAAGTTTGCAGTTTGATAATTCGTTTCTCTTATAATTCCTTCTGGCAGAACATAATTGATTGGATCTCTAGTTCCATTGTCTTCTAAGTTAACTGCACTAACATTAAAAAAAGTATTGGCTTCTTCATTCTGAATGAATTCTCCATTAGACAATAAACTACCCAAATATCTTCTCCATTCTCCCCTTATAAGCTCCAATCTTGCAAATCGTAGAGTTACATTTTCACTCCATCCATGGAGAAACATTCTTATAAATCTTATAGATCTAAAATCTTGAATATCATTTACTCTTTTTGAAAATGAAGTAACCGGAACCCTAAATTGGTACCAATAAACTTCTTTTTGAGTCTCTGGATCAATATAAAGAACCTTATCTGTAACAAAATTTTTACCTACTTCCATTTTATTGGGCTTGAAATCAATTTTATATTGAAAATAGCTTTCAGATTCACTTAGGTTGTTATCCAAGTTTATATCTTCTACATTGGGGAGAGTAGAAGCTGAAGTTGGATACCGGTCTGCATTCATAGTATCAGACATTTCAGAAGTTGGTGAATTTCCTTCCGGGCTATTGTAGTTTTTATACCTATCTCTTATACTTAATTCTTCTTGGTCATAATCGTCATCTCGATAATAGTTGAAATTATCTGCAGACGGATCATTTAAAAAGTTAGATAAAACATTTTGATCGGAAATATGATTTTGGATTTTAGCAACATAATTATTGAAATAAGACAATTCCTGATTATCAGATAATCCATCAAACCCAATATCTTGAAATTGTCTAGAAGATAAATTATTATCAAACGCATTAACAACAACTTGGGTATTTGGAACAACCCCCCAAGAAGTATATTCCAATTCACTAGAATAGGTATCGTAATCTCCGTCTGGTGGCAGGCCGTTTTCAAATGACTTTCTACCATCTCTTAATAAATCCTCTGAAACGTTCCCAAGGTTAAAATAAAACTCACCACCAGAGCTATTCTCTGAATCTTCATTGAATGGATCCATCACCCAAAACTGAATAAATTCAATATTTGCAGCTTCAAAATCATTGGTTGTTAGTGTTCTCATGATTCCTCCCCATCTAGTTTCTGGATCATTCAATTCGCCGCTAGAAGGATCAATTCCAGAAGAGTAATTATTGGATTCTACATCAAAATTATAGGGGCCTCTCTCTTTAGGATAGTAGGAAATATCAAAAACTGGGATATTGGTTAACTGTCCAGTGCCTAATTGTTTATTTGGGAAAACCTCGTCAACAAGTACTTGTCTCATAAGATGGTTATCTTGAAAAGCAGAACCTTTAATATGGCTTGGGGTTAAAGAAGATGTTCTACTGTGAAACAAAGGATCAATTACATACCAAGAAAACTTTGCTCTATTTTTTCCATAGTTAATATCGTTGTATAAGGATGCTTCTGGAAACAGGTCTGGTTGTCCTTGAGGAACAGAGGCTAAAACCCAATTATTTATAGTCCTAATGTCTATTGCGCTTTGGCTTCCTTCGAAATCATCTATGTAAGAAGATCCGTTTTCTTGTGTAATGTCAATAGCTTTGTTATGTCCTGGTATTAAAGCTGCTAATTCACCAGAAAAATTAACCATAGATTTTTTCTTGGTCTCAATAAATGGAAGCATATCCACCAATTTAGTCAAGGCGGGAACTTCCTTTCTAAAGCCTCCATCCAATCCAAGCATAGTATTTGAAATTGGTTCGTCGCCAGCGTTAACTTTAGGAGTTAGAGGCCTTTCTTTTAATTTGAGAATTGTTGCTCCAATATTGGCATCCTTATTTATTTTGTAGTCTAAATGAGTCCCAAGAAGTGTTTTCATTTGAACACTAAATAAAGAATTGCTCTCTAAAGAAATCTTAATTGGTGTACCAGAACTTAATATTCCATCGTCTAAAATCTTTACCCTTCCTAAATTATAATCTACCATATATTGAGATCCCTCAATTAAAATTTGACCACCTGCTGTAACTACGACCGACCCTTGTGGGATATTCATTGCATTTAAAGAAATTTCAGAGCTAACAGAAGACTGGTAACTTCCTTTTATTTTAAACCTATTGATTTCTGGCAGTTGCTGTGCAGCAGTTTTGGTGCTATCGTATAATTGGGTGAAAGCTACTTTTTCTATTATAGTAGATGAAATTCCCTCATTTAGCATTTTTTGTTTTAATGTTTTTCCGAAGGGTTCTACGGTAGTAAAGTACAACCTCCCGTTTCTAGGATTTATAGTTCCTCCATTGGGAATTTTGCCTTGATTGGCAGTTATCGGGACAAAATCAAATAATCCATCTTGGTACATCTGTTGCTGTTGATTCAATCTATCCAAATCTAATAGTTGAATTAAAAGTTTATCATCTACACCAGTTTTAGGAATATAATTAATATCAATTGATGTTAGAGGGTTATTATACCATATATCTAATCTAAAATTATTTGGATCAACTTGATAAGCTCCAAGAGAATAGACATTTTTCATCATTAAATCCCAAAGCTTTTTCTTTGGATTTCTAACAGTAGACTTTAGCAATTTTAAAAATAAAGCATTTTGTCCTGCTACTCCATCAGTAGAAAGTTCTCCAACTTGGTAAGTTTTTCCAGCATAAGTATATTGGTAAGAGACCCCTAAAACTTGATCGTTGTTCAAGGACTGATTTAAAGAAATAAAACCCAAAACAGAATTATAGGTAAACTCATTTGGAGAAAGCATTCTTGCATTTTCTACCTTTTCGAATTCGATTCCTTGTTCCATATTGTAACTTGGTCCTGAAAGTTCGTTACTAGCATTTACATAATTTCTAACATTTGAGTTGGAGGTTATATTATTGTAAAGAGCATTGTGGGCATTATCAGGAACTGTAAAGGGTCCTGAATTCCATAATTGATTTTCTAAATTATTGACGTTTGGTTCCCCCAAGTCTGTAAAACATAAAATATTTCTTGTGTTTTGAACTGAGTTATTTCTATTGGTAACCCAAACTTCAATTCGTTGAATTTGAACACCAGATGTAATCAAAGGCAAAGTTCTCATAGACTGGTCGTAAGTGTCTCTATAATAAAAACTTAGAAAAAAATGACGGTTTTCTTCGTAATTGTCTGCATTTATCTCAAATTCATTGAGTTGAGCTCCTCCAGAAACTTCAATTTCTTTTTTCTGCCCTTTTTGCTGAGATAAAACAGTAGTGGCAGTAAGTTTTCCAAATTTCAATTCTGATTTAATTCCAAATAAACTTTGACTACCTGAAATCAATGTGCTATTTAATGGAAGAGTAACATTACCAGCTTCTAATTTTTGTAAAATATCGTCTTCTTTTCCTGAATAATCTAAATTCAACTGGTTGTCAAAGTCAAATGTAGCTTCTGTATTATAATTAAATCCTAAATCCATTAAATCACCAATTTTCCCTGTAAGATTCATTTGTATTTTTTGGTCAAAATCGAAAACAGTCATCTTTCTGTTTCTTTCTGGAAGTACTGGGTTATCTGTTCGTGAAGTATTAAGTCCAAAACTTAATTCTGCAGAACCCTGAGGCCGAATTTCAACAAAGTCACTTCCAAAAATCTTCTTAGCAGGTGGTTCATTAATTTTTATCTCATCTTCTACAGTTTTATACTTATAATCTGACATCTCGTCCAAATTCTTTTTCCAAAAATCAGTCATGGACTTTTCGTGTTGCATATTTAAATAATCGTTCAACGAAACTTCACTTGATGGTCTATAATTAAGAGAATCCCCAAGTAAAGAATTAAATATATATTGACCAGTTAGTGGATTGTACTGAACGTTGTTTTGAATATTCAGTGGGAGTTGTAAATCTATTAATCCTAGTGAAAAGTTGGTGGGGTCTAAAGGATCGTTAATTGGAAAGATTAAATCTATTTCCGGAGAATCTAGTGCTACGGCGGGGGCATAAGGATATTGTTTGGCTTCGATCTTTAATCCTATTAGAACGACCAAAACAATTAATAAAACTGATTTACTTTTAAAAAAAATATTTAACAATGTGTCTTTTTAAACAGCTTTAAGTGTCATTTTAATAAGCTCTTCAACTGAAGAAACATCATTGTTTTTTAATATCCCATCAATTGTATTAGAAGCTTTTTTCTTATCTATACCTAAAACCACCAATGCAGATAACGCTTCATTTTTATAGGTATTGCCTTGAGGAGATAAAAAATCGCTATTGGATTCTATTTTATCCAGCTTCCCTTTAAGATCTACAATTATTCTTTGCGCAGACTTTAGACCAATCCCCTTTACACTTTTAAAAGCATTTACATCGCTTTGATCTACTGCTTGAGCAACTTCAGCTGGTTTCATTGACGACAATACCATTAAAGCAGTACTTGCACCAACTCCAGAAACATTGATTAGTTCTCTAAACATCATTCTCTCTTCTTCTTCTGAAAATCCAAATAAAATATGGGCATCCTCTCTCACAATTAAGTGACTAAATAGCCTTAACTTTCCCTTGGACGGAAGTCCATCATAAGTATTCAAGGAAATATTTAGCATATAGCCAACCCCATTTACATCAATTACTACATGTGTCGGTGTTTTTGATTCTAAAATTCCTTCAATATGCGCTATCATAATTATTTACGGTTTTGTACATCTACTACTCCTAGAGTAATCATATTTAATATCTCTCTTACTGATGAACCTATTTGAAGAACATGAACTGGTTTTTTCATGCCAAGTAATACTGGTCCAATAGCTTCTCTATCGCCCATTTCTTTAACCAACTTATAAGCAATATTACCCGAACTTAAGTTTGGGAATATTAAAGTATTGGCACTTTGATCTGACAGTAAAGAAAAAGGGAAAAAGTCATTAATCAACTCGTTGTTAACTGCAAAATTAGCTTGCAATTCTCCGTCTACAACCAATCCAGGGTGTTTCTCGTGCAAAATTTTAGTTGCCTCTCTCATTTTAATTGCATCTGGCCCTTCATTTGAACCAAAATTTGAGTAACTCAACATAGCAATTTTAGGTTTTATTTTGTATTGTTTTACAGTTCTAGCTACCAAAAGAGTAATATCCACAATCTCTTCAACTGTTGGATCAATATTGACTGTAGTGTCTGCAAAAAACATTGGACCATCTTTACTTATTAAAATATACATTCCTGCTATTTTATTAAGTCCTTTTTCTACGCCAATAACTCTTAAAGCAGGGCGAATTGAATCTTTATAGCTTCTTGTTAGTCCAGAAATCATCACATCTGCTAGCCCGGTTTCTACCATTGCAGCAGCAAAATAATTCCTTTCCCTCATTAATTTTTTTGCCTCATAAAAAGTCAGCCCTCTTCGTTTTCTCTTTTTATGTAAAATTTCTGCAAATATTTCTCTGTGTTTTAATTCGCTTTCATTTCGTGGATCAATAATTTCGCAATTGGATAAATCTAAATTGTATTCATCAATTATTTTTTGAATATTGTGTTTCTTTCCAAGTAAAATTGGAATTGCAATTCCCTCTTCCAAAGCCATGGCCGCAGCTTTCAAAATTTTGTAGTGGTCAGCTTCTGCAAAAACTACTTTTTTAGGACTTATTTTAGCTTTATAAGTTAAATTTCTAATGAATTTATTATCTATTCCTAGACGTTGCATTAGTTCTAACTCATATTTTTTCCAATCCTTAATTGGTTCTTTAGCAACTCCAGATTCTATGGCAGCCTTGGCAACAGCAGGAGCTACCCAGTAAATTAATCTTGGGTCTAAAGGTTTTGGGATAATTTGTGTACGTCCAAATGAAATAATTTTAGCATCATAAGCCTCATTGACTTCATCAGGCACTGGCTCCTTAGCCAACTTTGCAATTGCGTTAACTGCTGCGAGTTTCATTTCCTCATTAATCTTTGTAGCTCTTACGTCTAGAGCTCCTCGAAATATATATGGAAACCCAAGTACGTTATTTACCTGGTTTGGATGATCAGATCTTCCGGTAGCCATAATTACATCGTCTCTTGTTTCTAAAGCAACATCGTATTCAATTTCCGGATTGGGATTTGCTAGGGCAAAAACTATTGGATTTTTTGCCATACTCTTTATCATATGTGGTTGAACAATTCCACCTTTAGACAAGCCTAAAAAAACATCTGCATTTACTAATGCTTTTTCCAAGGAAATATCTTGGCTTTTCTGTACAAATAACTTTTTATTTTCATCTAAATCTTTTCTTTTACAGTGAATTAACCCCTTGGAATCAAACATGAAAATATTTTCTTTGTTAACTCCTAGAGAAAGATACAGCTTAACACAGGACTGAGCAGAAGCGCCTGCTCCACTTACCACAACCTTCACTTTTTCAATTTTTTTATTTGCAATTTCTAGAGCATTTAACAGTGCTGCTGAGGAAATAATTGCTGTCCCATGTTGATCGTCATGCATCACAGGAATATCTAATTCTTTTTTCAGGCGCTCTTCAATCTTAAAAGCTTCTGGTGCCTTTATATCTTCTAAATTAATTCCTCCAAATGTTGGGGAAATTGCTTTGACAGTATCTATAAATTTATCAACATTTGTTTCGTTAATTTCAATATCAAATACATCAATATCAGCAAATATTTTAAAAAGTAATCCTTTTCCTTCCATAACTGGTTTTGAAGCTTCTGCTCCAATATCTCCAAGACCTAAAACAGCAGTTCCATTAGAAATTACAGCAACCAAGTTTCCTTTTGCGGTATACTTATATACTTTGTCTTGGTCTTTATTAATTGCAAGACATGGTTCTGCGACTCCAGGTGAGTATGCCAACGACAAGTCTCTTTGGGAAGAATATGGTTTTGTTGGAACCACCTCAATTTTGCCCTTTCTTCCAGAACTGTGGTAATCCAGAGCATCTTTTTTCAATTGTTTTTCTGACATAAGTCCAGTATTGTTAGCTAATTTAAACAACTGTAAACAATACGATACACAAATTCTTACTAATTGTATAACAAATTGTTGTTAATGAAAAAGGTAGTTTGTAAATACAATTAGAAATAATAGCTGTAAGAACATAGGTTTATGTTCTTAGAAAATTGAAAAATTAAAATATAGAAATTATTATTTTAGAATCAATTTATCGCTTTTCAAAAGTTGATTTCCATTGGAAATTTGATAGGAATATATTCCAGACTTTAAATACCTTAAATCAAGTTTATTCATAGACGAATTTAACTTGGCAGAAAATACTTTTTTACCAGAAATGTCATATAGAAAAAGTGAATTATTATTAGAGGCATTCAAAATTTCAATATTCAAAAAATCAGTAGTAGGATTAGGATAAGCTAAAATACTTTCATCTTTTATTTCAGATAAATCTACTGTGTTTACAATATTTACATCTACAGAATCTAAAGGGTTATCATTAATATCTAAAATATAGTACCTGATAAGGACAGTTCCGCCATCATAAAAGTAAAAGGTCCCCTTCATTAAACATGAGTCACCAGGCTGAACAGGATTAGTAGCAGGAGTAGTCCAATCACTTCCAAAACAAGAATAGCATAAATTATTGTCACAAAACTGATCATTAAAAAGTGTGTCATTTGTACTAAGAACAACCCTTCTAAACTTAATATCTTGTGCTGTTGAGCCGTTGTTTTGACAGTGCATATAAACATCAAAACCTGCATAATCTTTAACAATGTTTATTGTTTGACCATTATAAATTACTCCGGGATCATCATCCCAAAGAACGTTTATTTGAGAAATAGAAAATAGACTAGAAAAAACAAGACTAAGAGAAAATAAAATATGCTTCATAATTTTTTTTTCAAATATAAGGAATTAAACTTTCCATAATAAATTATGGTTATTTCTAGTAAATAATTCTATTTTTATAGAATGTAGGTTGAATATATTTGGTTCAACTTTTAATAAATGATTTAAAATTAATTAACATTTATGAATAAAATTTTTTTATCCCTTAGTTTAAGTTTAATTATTTCACTTGGTTATTCCCAATTACCTAACATAAATTTAAAAGATGTAAATGGAGTTACTGAAAACCTATCTAAATTCAGTAATAATGGTAATCCAATCATTATTAGTTTTTGGGCGACATGGTGCAAGCCATGTAAAGCAGAATTAAATACAATCGCAGAAGAGTACGATGATTGGACAGATGAAACTGGGGTTAAATTAATAGCAGTATCTATTGACGATGCAAGGTCAAGCACAAGAGTAGAACCATATATTAATGCTCAAGGTTGGGAATATTTGGTTTTGTTAGACCCAAATGGAGATCTAAAAAGAGCTATGAATGTTAATAATGTTCCCCACACTTTTTTAGTAGATGGAAATGGTAAAATTGTCTGGGATCACAATAATTATTCCCCAGGAGATGAAGAGGAGCTTTACGAAGAACTCGTTAAAATTTCTAAATGAAAAAAATAATTTTATTTTTTTCATTATTTAATTTATCAGCCAATGTCTTTAGTCAAGAAACCTCGCCTGGAGTAATTTCAGGGAACATACAAGCGATTGGTCAATATTACCAAGAAGATACTCTTATAAATGCTGCACTTCCAGATCATCTTTATGGTTTCAACGGATTTGCCAATATAAATTTTCAAAAAGGAGATTTTAGAGCAGGAATCAGATACGAAAGTTACCTCAATACATTGGAGGGTTATCCAACTTCGTTTTCTGGAACTGGAATTGGGTACCGTTATGTTTCTTGGCAAAATGACAATGTTGGAGTAACCATTGGAAATTTCTACGATCAGTTTGGTAGTGGGATGATATTCAGGGCTTATGAAGAAAGGCAGCTTGGGATAGACAACTCATTAGATGGCATTAAACTAACTTATGAACCTTTAAAGGGTATTTATCTTAAAGGAATGATTGGCAAACAAAGACATATGTTTGTAGACGGATTGGTAAATGGGAACGGTATTGTAAGAGCAATTGATGGGGAGCTTAATCTTAATGAATTATTTGAAGACTCATCAAGAAATTCAAAGCTTAAGGGCTCCATTGGAGCTAGTTTTGTTAGCAAATTCAATGACGACAATAAGACACCAATATTTAATCTACCTAAAAATGTTGGATCCTCGTCAATAAGATTGAATTTAAGATATAATAAAATCCGTTTTAACGGTGAATATGTACATAAAATAAATGATCCTTATCCTGATAATCAGAACGAAAACTTCAACTATATCTATAAAAATGGAGAAGGATTATTATTTAATTTAGGTTATTCCACCAAAGGATTTGCAGTAGATTTCTCAGCAAAACATATGGATAATATGTTATGGAGATCCACCAATGTTAATGTTGGCCCAACTGATCTTTTAATTGGATATTTACCAGCATTAACCAAACAACACACCTATAATTTAGCTGCAACTCTTTATCCATACGCTACTAATTTTTATGGTGAAATTGCCTACCAAGCAGATGTTTTATTTAAAATTCCTAAAAAAACACTTATTGGAGGTAAATATGGAACATCTGTTTCGATAAATTTTGCTACAGACTACACTCCTGAAAGAACATTTATTGACGATATGGATGGAGCCAGAACTAGCTATACAACTAGGTATTTTGCAAAATCTGACAGTCTACTATTCCAAGATTTTAATGTAGAGATTAAGAGAAAAATCAATAAAAAACTTAAACTAAATTTGAATTATTTCAATTTTAAATTTAATGATGACGCTGTAAAAGTAGCTGGTTATTATAAAATGATTTATGCTCAAATTTTGGTTTTAGATCTAACTTATAAAATTAATAGATACCATTCTCTAAGATTTGAAACTCAAGGAATGTGGACTGAACAAGACAAAGGAAATTGGGCTTTCGGACAAATAGAATATACATTTAGTCCTCATTGGTATTTAGCAATTTTAGACCAATATAATTACGGTAATAAAAATATTGAAAAAAGAATTCATTATGGCTTAATTTCCGGAGGTTATATAAATGGTTCTCATAGGTTCTCGTTACAATATGGGAAACAAAGAGCTGGTGTTTTTTGTGTAGGAGGTGTTTGTAGAGCCGTTCCTGCATCAAATGGATTAACATTTTCTTTTACTTCAAGTTTTTAATATGAAAAATTATTTTGGATTTATTTTATTAATTACAATTTTATCATGTGATAAGATAGAAAGTCCTTTGCCAGAAGAATTTGGGAAATTTGATTGGAGCCTTTATCCAGGTGATCCATCTAATTATCCTTATGACATATCTAACCCATCAATTAATTGGGGAGAAAACACCAATACTAAAGGAATATTGCTAGAAGACTATACTGGCCATAAATGCACTAATTGTCCAGCAGCAGCACAAACAGCTAAATCTCTTGAAGACGATTCTATTAAGAATGTTATTGTTGCATCTATTCATGCCAGTGCAAATGGGTCTTTTCAGGAAACCGATGGTTTATATTTAAATGACTATCGAACTAATGCAGGAGATGAATATGTTAGTGAGATGACAGGGTTCCTAGGAAATCCAATGGGAACAATTAATAGAAATAGTCAAGGTCTTTCTGGAACAGTATGGTATTTAGCTACTGAGTGGATTAATGGTGTAAATAATGAAATTAACAAACCTCTAATTGCAAATATTCAGTTGAAAAAGAACTATTTCGAATCAACCAATGGGTTATTTATTCATACAGAGACTTCCTTTTTAAGCCCTGTTTCAGGTGATTTTCATTTAATAATTTACTTAATTAGAAATGACGTTGTATCTCCTCAAAAATTTGATGCCGGAGTAGTAGACACCAACTATCATCATCACTCGGTTTTGTCAGATAATATTAATGGAACTTGGGGGACTTTAATTAATGATGGTGGGTTAGCAGATGAAAATACTATAGTTTACAATGATTTCACTTATGAGCTTCCTAACCCTTCTCTATATCCAACCTATAACATCGAAAACCTTTCATTAATTGCTTATTTGTGTAATAGGAATACTTATGAAGTAATACAAGTTATCAAATCTGATATTTAAACTTTAACTCAAACCTCTCATTATTCCTTTCGTTGAATTTCTTATAAATTCTAGAACAACTTCTTTTTCATCAGAAACAGGAACTTCTAATTCTGCTACTCTTAATGCAGTAGTCATATTGCTATTCTGAACGTAGATTACTCTATAAATATCTTCAATATTAATAATCTGTTGGTCGTTGAATCCTCGTCTTCTTAAACCAATAGTATTTACTCCAATATAGGAAAGTGGCTCTCTTGCAGCCTTTACATACGGAGGAACATTTTTACGAACCAATGAACCTCCTGCTATAAATGAATGTTCTCCGATACTTACAAATTGCTGAATTGCAGCAGTTCCTTCAATTATCACCCAATTTCCAACAAAAACATGGCCTGCTAATTGTACTAAATTGGCTATTACCACGTTATCTCCTATAATGCAATCATGTGCTACATGTACGTAAGACATTAGCAAACAATTACTACCAACTATGGTTGTTTTTTTATCGGAAGTTCCCTTATGAATTGTAACATATTCACGAATAGTAGTATTATCTCCTATTTCTGTAGTAGCATATTCACCGTTGTATTTTAAGTCTTGTGATTCAGCTGAAATTATAGCTCCAGGAAAAATTTTACAATTATTTCCTATTCTAGCACCATCCATAATAACTGCATTGGATGCGATCCAGCAGTTATCTCCTATTACCACATCTTCATAAACCGTTGCAAAAGGCTCAATTATTACATTTTTTCCAATTTTTGCTTTTGGATGAATGTTTGTTAACATATGATTTGTCATTGATTTGAAATTATAAAAAAAGAAATTATAAACTTATACTTCAGTTCTGTCCTTAGCCACATGTGCCAGCATTTCTGCTTCAATACATACTTCTCCGTTTACGTAGCCCTTTCCACCCATATGCACCAAGCCTCTTCTAATTGGAGACAATAATTTTAATTCAAAAACTACAGTATCTCCAGGTATTACTTTTCTTTTAAACTTTACATTGTCAATTTTCATAAAGTAGGTTGTGTAAAGATGTGGGTCTTTTACCTTACTAAGAGAAAATATACCACCGGTTTGAGCCATTGCTTCAATTTGTAAAACTCCAGGCATTACTGGGTTTTTAGGAAAATGACCCATGAAGTAATTTTCATTCATAGTAACATTCTTAAGACCAACAATACCATCATCGCTAATTTCCATTATCTTATCAATTAGTAAAAATGGATATCTATGCGGAAGCATTTTTTCAATGTCTACTATGTCATAAAGTGGCTTTTTAGTTAAGTCAAATTGTTTGGGTAATTTTTCTTGATCTTTCATGGCTTTTTTAAGTATTTGAGCAAATGAGGTATTTAATTTATGGCCTGGTTTTTTGGTGATAATATGTCCTTTTATTGGCATTCCAATTAAAGCTAAATCTCCAATAACGTCTAATAATTTATGTCTTGCAGGTTCGTTGTAAAACTGCATTTCACAATTATTTAAGACATTTCCATTAATTTGAATATCAGAATGATCTTTGCCCAAAAGATGGGCTAATTTTTTTATCTCATTAGGTTTAATGTCTTCTCTATCTACCACAACAATGGCATTCTCTAATCCTCCTCCTTTTATAAGATTTGCTTTTGCTAATTTCTCAAGTTCTGTCAGAAAAACAAACGTTTTACAAGGTGCTATTTCCGTAGAATAATCTTTTAAGTCTCTAATTTCAGCGTATTGAGTTCCTAAAGCAAGGTTCTGATAATCTAAAACTACAGAAATGATAAAATTATTTGCAGGAACAAATAGAATTTCTGAACCTGAGTCTGGATCAGTATAATGAATTGGGTCTGGAAGGTCAATATATTTTAAAGGTGCATCTTGAACTTTTAGTCCTACTTTTTGAATCTCTTCCACAAAATACTTTGCGCTACCATCCAAAATTGGGACTTCAGAGCTGTCCATTTTAATCAATACATTATTAACTCCTAGTGCATATAATGCAGACATTAAATGCTCAACGGTGACTATTTTGACATTGTCTTTTTCTAGAGTAGTACTTCTTTGAGTATCGGTAACCAAGTTAATATCTGCAGGTATAATAGGTTGATTTTCTAAATCTATTCTTTGGAACTTTACCCCATGATTTATTATAGCAGGTTCAATGACCATGTGTATACCTTCACCTGTATGAAGTCCAACTCCTGTAAATTCAATTGAGCTATTTAATGTTTTTTGATTATCTGACACTTAGATTTTATTAATTTCTTTAACTAGATCTTCAATTTGTTTTTTTAATTCAGGGAAGTTTTTAAATAAAACATAACTCCTTTTAAAGTCATTGGAAGAAAAAGCTGGTGTTCCTTGAAGGACAGTATTTTCTTTGAGAACTGATTTAGTAATACCACTTTGAGCTGCTATCTTAGTTCCTTTGGAAATTTTCAAATGACCTGCAATTCCAACTTGACCACCAATCATGACATTATCATCGATTTTTGAAGACCCTGAAATACCAGTTTGAGCAGCAATAACAGTGTTTTCTCCGATTTCCACATTATGAGCAATCTGTACAAGATTGTCAATTTTTACCCCTTTTCGAATAATGGTAGACCCCATAGTAGCTCTGTCAATAACAGTATTTGAACCTATTTCTACATGATCTTCAATTATGACATTTCCTATTTGAATAATTTTCTGGTATTGATTTTCTTTATTTGGAACAAAGCCAAAGCCGTCGGAGCCAATTACAGCACCAGAATGAAACACACAATTACTTCCTATTTGGGATTTATCATAAAATTTAACCCCAGAATAAATTTTAGTGTTTTCTCCTACTTTACATCCTTTGTCAAAATGACAATTCGAAGATATCTGAACGTTATTTCCTATTACTACATCTTCACCAATGTAAGTGAAAGGCCCAATATATACAGACTTGCCAATCTTAGCAGTTTTGTGAATAAATACTGGTTCTTCAATTCCTGTTTTGGGAGTATCGATATTTTCGTAAAAGTTTAACAATTGCGCCAAACTTTCGTATGCGTTGTTTACTTTTATTAAAGTTAAGGTAGAAGGAATAGGTTTTGAAGGGGTGAAATCTGAGTTGACAAGTGCTATACTTGCCTTGGTATTATAAATAAAAGATTCGTATTTAGGATTGGCTAAAAAGGTTAAAGAGAAAGGTTGGGCATCTTCAATCTTAGAAAAAAAATTAACCTCTGCATTCTTATCTCCTTCAATATCTCCATTAACTAAGTCTGCTATTTGTTGAGAATTGAATTTCATTAATAGTTAAAATTAAGCATTATGATTAGAATCTCACAATAAATCAAAAGTAAGGTGCAAATAAATAATACTTTTTAACTGGTTTTGCTAAAGCACTAATATTTAAATTATCTGATGCTTGGGTAATATCTTTTAGAGAACCATCATTGAATAAGATTTTTATTTCATCTTTCCTTGGGTCGTAGGCATTGTTTTCCATTTCTTTTTGATAAACAAAATAGTTCATTTCCTCGTTATTAAAACCGAGATTTTTTTGATGAATAGATTTACAATTTTCTAATTCTTCTAATGAAAACTTTTTAGCACTTATTTTTACTTTTGGCAGCTTCCTTTCAATCATCATTTTGCTTAAACTAGATAAGATTTTGTCTTGACTATCACACCAAATCTTCACACATGTAAAAACATCATAATCGTCTACTTTAGAGAAGGACTTTAGGAAGTCGATTTGAGAAATATTATCAGATGTGATTTTTTGACTTAGTAAAATTTTAAGGTTTGGGACAACAAATAATTTTGATCCTGAAAGTAAAATCTCTCTAGCTCTTTCTAATATTTTAGCCAAAAGAAATTCTGCTGAAAGCACAGTTTTATGTAAATAAACTTGCCAATACATTAACCTTCTTGCTACAATAAATTTTTCTATTGAATAAATCCCCTTTTCTTTAATTACAATTTCATCATTAACAATCGAGAACATTTTAATAATTCTCTGATTACTAACTACCCCCTCAGATACTCCAGTAAAAAAGCTATCTCGTTTCAAGTAATCTAATCTGTCCATGTCTAATTGTGAGGAAACAAGATGGTGTAAAAACTTTTTAGGGTACCTATTGTCAAATATTTCAATTGCCATGTCTAAAGCGCCGTCCAATTCTTTATTTAGAGATTCCATAAATAAACTAGAAATATTTTCATGGTTAATTCCCTCTACAAAACTATGCTCCAAAGCATGGGAGAATGGTCCATGACCAATATCGTGCAATAAAATAGCAAGCGTTACAGATGTTCGTTCTTCTTCAGAAATTGAAAACCCATTTTCTTGTAAGGTATGAATGGCTTTTCCCATAAGATGTGCAGCACCAATAGCATGGTGAAATCTTGTATGATGAGCCCCTGGATAAACTAAATAAGTTAACCCAAGCTGTTTGATTCGTGAAAGCCTTTGAAAGAAAGGATGGTCAACAATATTCAATAAAATTCCTTTATTTAGTGTAATAAAACCATAAACTGGATCGTTTAATATTTTACTTACTTGATTTTTTCGCATATTGATCATAAGTTAAAAACAAATCTAATTAAATCATTAAATAAGTGGCAAGAATACTTTGGGCAGACGACGAAATTGATAGTTTAAAGGCTCACCTTATTTTTTTAGAAAATAAGGGGCATAATATATCACCTGTAAACTCAGGAAATGAAGCGGTTGAAGAATTTAAAAAAAATAGCTTTGATTTAGTTTTTTTGGATGAAAATATGCCAGGAATCAGTGGGCTAAAAGCACTAGAGGAAATAAAAATATGGAATCCTAATACCCCTGTTGTAATGATTACTAAAAGTGAGGAGGAGATGATTATGGAGGAAGCAATAGGTAAACAAATATCAGATTACTTAATAAAGCCTGTTAATCCCAATCAAATATTGATGGTGATTAAAAAATTATTGGATGGCAAAAGACTTATTAGTGAAACCAACACTTTATCCTATCAACAAAATTTTAGAGGAATTAGCAATGACTTGAATAATTCAATGGATTTAAATGAATGGATAGCTCTTTTTAAAAAATTAAATTTTTGGGAACGTCAACTTGAAATGTCAGATGAAAATATGTATGAAATATTTGACATGCAGAAGGAAGAAGCTAACCAATTATTTAGTAAATACATTGACAATAATTATATTAATTCTTTAAATGACAAGGAACATATCACAAGTCACAATCTTTTAAAAAAAGAACTTTTTCCAAAATTAAATAACGAATCCTACTTTCTAATTGTCATAGATAATTTAAGATATGACCAGTGGTTGATAATTAAACCTGTAATTGAAGAGTTATTTGATATAGAAAAGGAAGAAATATACTGTAGTATTCTTCCAACAACTACTCAGTATGCTAGAAACTCTTTGTTTTCAGGACTTATGCCTCTAGAAATTAAAAATAAATTTCCAGACAAATGGGTAGATGAAGATGAAAATGAAGGTAAAAACTTACATGAAGAGTTTTTCTTAAATGAAAACCTAAAAAGGAATTCTATTGGTGGGAAATTCTCTTACAATAAAATAACCAACCTAAGTAAGGGGAAAAAACTATTAAGTAATTTTAATAATTTACTCCAAAATAATTTAAATACCATAGTCTATAATTTTGTAGATACGCTATCTCATGCAAGAACTGAAATGGAGGTTATTAAGGAACTTGCCGAAGATGAATCTGCTTACAGATCCTTAACCCTTAGTTGGTTTAAACACTCACCTCTATATGAGATGATGAAAAGGATGAGTGAAAGTTCTTCCAAAGTGTTTTTAACAACAGACCATGGCACAATTAGAGTTAAAAACCCTACAAAAATAATGGGGCCAAAACAAACCAATAGCAATATGAGATATAAGGTTTCTAAAAACCTATCTTATAATAAGAAACATGTTATGGAGAGCTTAAATCCACACGAGATAATGCTTCCAAAAAATAATTTGAGTAGCTCTTATGTTTTTGCTAAAGAAAATAACTTTTTTGTCTACCCAAATAATTACCACCAATTTGCTACTCTTTACAACGACACATTCCAGCATGGAGGAATTTCTTTAGAAGAAATGTTAATTCCTTATGTCTTTTTAAGTAGTAAATAATTATTCTTTCTGAAAGTTATTTGCCAAGTCTAAATAATCGTAAATAAATTTAATTTCTTCGTTGCTACAATCTTTACAATATTTGTAAGCAAGATTTTTCATGCTAATAATGGTAATTTCATTTTGAGATAAATATTCTTGGACATAAGAAGATATAGTAATTAGAAAACAATCACTGTATTGAATTTCCATTTTTTTAATATTGGAGATGTACGATTTTGGTTGGTGAATAAAGTAATTAAAAAGTGCTGCCTCTAATTCTAGCTTCTGATTAATTTTTAAGTTATTACAGTAAAAAGTTAATGCATTAAAATAATAGGGGCTTAGTTCATCAGAACTTATATTCAATGCTTCAATTAGTAATTTAAAATGCTCTTCACTTAAGGTGGTATCAATTTTATAGATTAATTCTAACGAATGTTTTTCTAAAGTTTCAGGGCCATTTAAAATTTCTTCATGATTCAATCCATCTATATTAGAATAAATAGATATTGGCTCTTGATCACAACTTAAAAAAAACAATAAGAATACTGAAAGAAAGTATTTCACATTTTATCTATTTGGTAATTAACTACTATCCTTGACAAGCATCCAAAAGATACCATTGCTAATAAAAGATGAATTGGTTGAAGTAAGGCTGGCAAATTAAAATCTGCAAGAATTTTACCAACCAATGCTTCTGCCAATACACATATTGCAAATAAGTAGATTTCAATAAGATTAATTTTTCTAAAAAAAGCATAACTTCCTAGAATAATACTGTAAATAACTATGGCTAATGCCAATGTCCTATGAGAAAGAAATAAGCTGAAATCTTGGAAAATTAATTCGTTTCTTGAGCTAGAGTCTAACCAATGGTCCACAATTTGTCTTACTTGTGTTCCTAAAATAATTTGAAATAAAAAAAACACTAACCCTACGAATGCTATTATTTTTAATTTTTTTGGTATAGCTACAGTGGAATCTGACCAGACAGAAATAATTATTATTTGCCATAATATCATTAAAGCCGCAATTACCATATGAACAGTTAAAACCCAAGGCACAATATTTGTAGCTACTACCATAGAACCCCACCAAGCTTGAAAAAGAGTTAATAAAATCAATCCCAAACCTAAAAATATTCTTAACCCTTTTTGGCGTTTGGTAAATAGCGCCAATAAGAATCCTATAAGAATAAATATTCCAGCTAGTGCGCCAATAAGTCTATTTATATATTCTAACCAAGTATTCCAAACATTAAATGGTTGCTCGTAAAGCAAAGATTTATCTGCTTGAATTAAAATTGCTTTTTCTTCAAAGCCAATATTAGTCAAAAAAGAAGTAAATTTTTTTATTTTTTTTTCTCTTTTTGAGGAATAAAATAATTGATAATTTTCTGGAAGCTGATTAACATCTGTTGGTGGAATATATTGATCAAAACATTTCGGCCAGTCTGGGCAGCCCATGCCAGATTCTGTTATTCGAACAATTGATCCAGCTATAATAACTAGATAAATCATAATTAATGTTATCCAATGAAATCTCAAAATCATTTATTTAAAAAATTTATATTCCTTTTTAAACCTTTAAACTTTGTTCTCTTGACAGCAGAACTCTTAAATAAATTTTCAAAAATCTCCTCATCTAACTCTTGCCATTCTTTCTTAGTTAAATTAATTAAATCTAATGAAGGCTCGAACAAAGGTTCTTTATGGGTGGAGGAGAATCTGTTCCATGGACATACCTCTTGACAGGCATCACATCCAAACATCCAATTATCCATTTTTCCATTAAATTCATCGGGGATAATTTCGTCTTTCAGCTCAATTGTTAAATAAGAAATACATTTAGAACCATCTACGACATATGGCTTAATTATAGCATCTGTTGGACACGCGTCTATACATTTGGTACATGTACCGCAATAATCTTTAATTGGCAAATCAGTATCTAATTCTAGGTCTAGGATTAGTTCTGCTATAAAGAAATAGGATCCCTTTTGCTTGTTTATAAGATTACTATGCTTCCCAATCCATCCTAAACCAGATTTTTCAGCCCATGCTTTATCCATCACTGGAGCTGAATCTACAAATCCTCTAATATTAATATCTCCAAAAATTTCTGTTATAAAATATTGTAACTCTTTAAGTTTTCTTTTAATTACTTTATGATAGTCTTCACCATAAGCATACATAGATATCTTAGGAGCTTGCTTGTCTTTTTGTTTTATAGGAGAATAATAATTATATATAAAAGTAACAACAGATTTTGCTCCTGGGACAAGTTTAGTAGGGTCTGTTCTTAAATCAAAATGATTTTCCATGTAAGACATTTTTCCATGAAAATCGTTATTTAGCCAACTTTCTAAGTGGCGAGCTTCTTTTTCTAAAAAGCCTGCTTTTGAAATACCTACATGGGAAAAGCCTAAATCAAAAGCCTTTTCTTTTATTATTTTGGTGCGTTGGCTAGTATTCAAAATATTTCTTGTTGTCCTAGATCGTTTTTTGGTTTATTTAAATGTTTGTATGCCATATCGGTAACCATTCTTCCTCTAGAAGTTCTTACCATGTAACCCTGTTGTACAAGAAATGGTTCGTAAACTTCTTCAATAGTTCCCGATTCTTCCCCAACAACTGTAGCTAAAGTATTTATTCCCACTGGACCACCTTTGTATTTGTCTATAATAGCAATTAAAATCTTGTTATCCATTTCATCTAATCCGTGCTTATCAACTTGTAAGGCTGTTAAGGCCATTTGGGTGATTTCATTGGTAATAATTCCATCTCCTTTAACTTGAGCATAATCTCTAACTCTTCTTAATAATGCATTGGCAATTCTTGGGGTCCCTCTACTTCTGCCTGATATTTCTTTTGAAGCATCTTCTTTTAAAGGGATTTGCAAAATGCCTGCAGATCGATTTACAATTGCTTGTAATATTTTCTGATCATAGTAATGCAATCGACAGTTAATGCCAAATCTTGCTCTTAAAGGAGCTGTTAAAAGTCCGCTTCTTGTAGTGGCTCCTATTAATGTAAATGGATTTAAGTCTATTTGAACAGTTCTTGCGTTGGGGCCAGTATCTAAAACAATATCAATTTTATAGTCTTCCATCGCTGAATATAAATACTCTTCAATAACAGGACTCAACCTATGTATTTCGTCTATAAAAAGAACATCTCCAGTTTCTAAATTGGTAAGCAGTCCTGCTAAATCTCCTGGCTTATCTAAAACAGGGCCTGAGGATATTTTAATTCCAACCTCCATTTCATTTGAAATAATTTGGGCAAGTGTAGTTTTCCCTAGTCCTGGTGGACCATGAAGCAGAACATGATCGAGACTTTCTTCTCTCATCTTAGCAGCAGAAACAAAGATTCTTAAGTTTTCAACTACTTGGTCTTGTCCCGAAAAATCCTCAAGATGCTTTGGTCTTAAAGCAATCTCATAGGTCTTATCTGTTTTGCCTTGTTCGTCGGCTCTAAAATCAAACTCTTCTATCATAACGTAAATATAACGATGAATTTGAAGCGATAAAAAAGTGATTATATATTTCTGACAACTTAAACGAAAATCTTAATATTACTGTAGGTAAAGTTAAACTATTAGAAAGAACTGAACGGTCGCTTCTAGTTATTCTAATGCCTGTACCTAATCCTAAACTAAAAAAATTAAAACCTTCATAATTTAAAATCAAGTCAGGTTCTAAAAAAGAGTAAATTCCTTTGTAACTTTCGTTATTTATTTGGGTAGATTTAATTTTACCTAACCCAAAGTCTAAAGTTGTTTCAGCAAAAAATATTTTTGAAAGAGTCCATTGTTTGGAAACAAAAAAATTCGATGAAGAAATTGATATTTGGGAGGAATCTTCAAAATAGTGATTGTTGTTTTTTAGCCAACAGTAACCAATTCCAACTTTAACATTTTCACTAATTTTAAAATATGGTTTAATCTCCTGTATTTTGAAACGATTTTTTTCCAATCTAAAATTTTTAATTTCCAACCTAATACCTAATTCTGGAATTTCACTTGAGAGGAACACTTCGCCCTTATTCTGTGAAAAAAAGCAAAGATTTATTAAACAAAGAATTGGAATAAAAAAAGTCCGCATACTATAAAGTTACGGACTTAAAAATAAAGTTGGCTATAAAGCCTTAATGTTCTTCTTCATTATCGTCTAAAGGAATATTTTGAGGAACAAAATCGTTTTCCTTTCCGGGCTTACTATAATCATAAGGCCATCTATATACAGTTGGTATTTCGCCAATCCAGTTTCCATGAACGTGTTCTACTGGAGTTGTCCATTCTAGTGAATTGGCGTTCCATGGATTTTGAGAAGCTCTTGGTCCTCTAAAAATACTGTAGAAAAAGTTAAAAAAGAAAATAACTTGTGCTAGTACTCCTACAGAGGCAAAAACAGATATCAAGATATTTAAATCTAGAAAATGATCAAACATTGGGAAATTGGTGTTTTCATAATATCTTCTTGGTAAACCACCTTCCCCTAGAAAGTGCATTGGAAGAAAAACTCCGTAACCACAAACAATGGTTACCCAAAAATGTGCCATGCCCATTCTCATATTCATCATTTTACTAAAAAGCTTTGGAAAATAATGGTAAATACCAGCAAACATTCCTAGGATTGCGGTCATTCCCATCACAATATGAAAATGCCCAACTACAAAATAAGTATCATGTTGAGAAATGTCTAAAGCAGAATCTGCAAGGATAATTCCTGTTACACCACCAGAAATAAATGTTGAAACAGCCCCGATACAAAACATCATTGCTGGGGTCATCATTACATTTCCTCTCCAAATAGTAGTAATAAAGTTGAAAGCTTTTACTGCTGACGGGATAGCAATTAACAAGGTAGTGAATGTGAATACTCCACCGAGAAATGGATTCATTCCAGTTAAAAACATGTGGTGTCCCCAAACAATGAAAGATAGAAAACCAATTGCTAGCATAGATCCAATCATTGCTCTGTAACCAAAAATAGGTTTTCTAGAACAGGTGGAAATAATTTCAGACGTCATCCCCAAAGCAGGAAGTAAAATTATATAAACTTCTGGGTGGCCAAGGAACCAAAATAAATGTTCATAGAGAATAGGACTTCCTCCAGTAGCATCCAAAGCTCCAGAAGATGTTACAATATCGCTCATATAAAAACTTGTGCCAAAACCTCTGTCCATTAAAAGTAATACTGCGGCAGAAAGTAAAACTGGAAAGGACAAAACACCTAAAATTGCAGTAATGAAAAATGCCCAAATAGTTAATGGAAGTCTAGTCATACTCATCCCCTTTGTTCTTAGATTTAAGATCGTTACTATATAATTAATACCCCCAAGTAAAGATGATGCTATAAAAACTGTCATGGATAACAACCAAAGTGTCATTCCCAGTCCAGAGCCTGGCTGGAATTCTGCAAGAACGCTTAATGGAGGATATACGGTCCATCCAGCCATTGCGGGTCCTGTTTCAATAAATAATGATGAAGCCATTAACAAACTTGATAGAAAGAAAAGCCAGTAGCTAATCATATTTAATAATCCAGATGCCATATCTCTAGCACCAACTTGCAAAGGAATTAAAAGATTAGAAAATGTTCCTGAAAGTCCACCAGTTAAAACAAAGAATACCATAATAGTTCCATGAAGCGTTACCAATCCAAGATACCAATTACTATCTAGTAATCCATCAGGTGCAGCATCAGAACCCAATATAGATTCTAAAATTGGGAATTTATCATCAGGCCAACCAAGCTTTAATCTAAATAAAGCTGACAAAGCAATGCCTATAGCTCCCATGAAAATTGCTGTAATTAGGTACTGCCTAGCAATCATTTTATGATCCTGCGAAAATATATATTTAGTTATAAAACTTTCTTTATGGTGATGATGCGTATCGTGTGACATATCAATATATTTTAAACAAATTTACAAATCATAGAGACGCTTGTGATTTTGTCTTACTCCAATTGACCTCTTGGCCAGAAAAAGTTAAACGTTTTTTATCTCCATTATTTTCTATCCATTGATTAAACTCTTGTTGTGTTTCAACAATTACTTTTAATTGCATATTAGAGTGACCTGCACCACATATTTTATTACACATTAGGACATAATCAAATAAGACTCTTTCTTCAGGTTCTCCAATTCTTCTTTTTCTTTCGTTGTGTATAACATTAATATTTTCCCAATGCTGTTGAACATCTGGATCTGATCTCATTTCCTTGGTAGTTATTGTTGGTGTAAGAGCAAAGCTAGTTTCCATACCAGGAACAGCATTTATTTGTGCTCTAAAGTGTGGAAACCAAGGGCAATGAATAACATCTTTGGATCTGAATTTAAATGTATAGGGTTGGTCTTTAACTAAATGAATTTCTTGAACAACAATATCATCATTACTAGATTCATAAGCTGTAGAATTGTTATCTTTTCTATCTATAGATGCTTCAATTCTATATTTCCTTCTTTTAAGTCTGTCAAACTCTTCTTGAAGATTGTCCACTTTTTTTTCAGGCAATAAATATTCTCCATCAGCATTAATATTACTTGAAAGTATAGAATCAATATCATTTACTCTTTGGTCAATTTCTACATAGGTATCTTGGATTGTTTTTGAGGTTATTACCCCTAACGGATTAGATGAAGAAACCATTTTATAATCTGCTTTCCCCAAAGTATTGTCTACACCAGAATATCTTACAATCCAGCCAAATTGGTAAGCATAAACCTCAACAACCTCCCCTTTTTCTTGATTGTACATTATCTTATTCCAGGTCATCAAGCCATAAATAACAATAAATGCAAGAGCTATTGCTGGAACTATAGTCCATACTGCCTCCAATTTGTTATTGTGAGGATAATAAAGAGCCTTTCTTTCTTCTCTGTAATAGTATTTCCAAGAAAAACCAAAAAGCAAAGCATTTGTTATGAAAAATACTGGCAATATTATATACCAGTTGATCATTAATAGTTCGTCTATGTCTTTTCCATGAGCACTGGCTGCTTGATAAAGACCAGAATTAGAACCATATTTAGAAATTAGCCAAATTATGAATCCAAAAAATGCTACCATGAAAACCAACATAAGATTGGCCATCAATAAATTTTCACTTCTAGACAATTTTTCTTGTGATTTCTCGCCTCTAACTTTTGCTGCTAGATCATAAATCTTCATTAATTGCACAAGGGCAATAAAGAAAAGTGCTACAGTAATAATTATAATAAACTTAATTTCCATAATTCACTAATTAATATTCATGGTGTTTACTTTCTTCAAGAAAAGGATGGTTCTTTAATAATAAAGGAGCTTTTGATAAAGAATTAAGTACGGAATAAACAAATATTCCAAGGAACATCATAAACATCCCAAGTTCTAAAAGCCCTAATTCCCATTGGTCAAAAAGTGTTCCTGGCATAATCATGTTAAAAACGTCAAACCAGTGACCTATAAATATTAGCATACCTATCACAATTAAAAAACCAGCAGATCTTTTGGTATCTCTTGACATGAAAAAAACCATTGGAAAGAAAAAATTAACAATGAAAGTCCCAAAAAATAGAATGTTGTAGTTATTTATTCTTTCTGTAAAGTAAATAACCTCTTCTGGGATATTAGAATACCAAATAAGCATAAATTGAGAAAACCATAAATAACTCCATAAAAAACTTAAGGCAAACATAAATTTACCTACATCGTGAATATGACTTTCATTAACAAATGGCAGGTAGCCTCCTTTTCTTAAGTAAAGAGTAATCATCATCACCATTATCATTCCACTTAACCAAATCCCAGAAAAAACATACCATCCAAATAATGTGCTAAACCAATGTGCATCAATAGACATAATAAAATCCCAAGACATAGTGGAGGAAAAAACAGCAAAGAAAACTAGGAACAAAGCAGCTCTTCTATACATAGTAAAATGAATTTTTGTTCCTCCTATCTCGTCTTCTTCTTTAGATTTCTTTTTAAACCATCTTAAAAACAGAAGAAAGGTTGTGAAATATGCCGCTACTCTAATCCAGAAGAAAGGAATATTTAAATATGCTTTTTTTCCATAAATGATAGGGTCAAAATGGCTTGAATTAGGATCTAAAATATGAGAATCCATCCAAGCATAAATATGGTGACCACCAAATGTTCCAACTATAAAGACAATTAGTAATGCAGCCATTCCAATTGGCATAGCGGACATAATACCTTCAAAAATTCTAAGTAGAACAACTCCCCACCCAGATTCAGTTGCATAGTGTAGTGCTAAGTAGAATAATGCCCCTAAGGCAATTCCAAAAAAGAAAAAACCATTTACTAATAAGTTAGACCAAAAACGTCTAAAGCCTTGATCAAAAAAACTTACATCTCCACTATTTGCCATAACTACAAGCATATCTGCTCCAGATTCATGACTGCCAGTATTTGCATGGTCATCCCCATGAGCTGCATGACCTATATGGACCAACCACTTAAAAGTTGGACCGTGATGATTGTCTTCTTCCGAATGAGAATGCGCTTCTTCATGATTGCTATCAGAACTATGATCAACGGCATGCATAGAATCGTGAAATTCAAGATGATAGCCTTGCATTTTAGAAATGATGGTTTCTTTAAGTTGGTTTTGAGTTTCTACATCAGCGTGTCCGTTGTACAATAATTCTACAGAATGGTCATCTACTTTTTTAGCATAAACAAAATCTTTTTGTTGAAAGAATCCAATAACCAAAAAAATCAAACCAAGAACTGCTGTTCCCAGTGTAACTTTTTTTGCTCTTTCAGAAATTTTATAATCCATTTTATTTAATTTATCAGCAAAATTTAATCGTTAACTACATTTTCAGAAACCAATTCTTCTAAATTCAAATCTCCGTCAAATTGCATGGTTCTAACGTACATAGCTACTTTCCATCTTTCGTCTTTATTAAGTTGTGAAGCATGTGGTCCCATTGCATTCTTTCCATAGGTAATAGTGTGAAAAACTGACCCCGGTTTTCTATCTTTAAGTGTGTTGTAAGCAGGTGGAGCAGCAGGATATCCACCAGCTGTAATAACTAATCCATCACCATTTCCTTTGTCTCCATGACAATGCGCACAAAATAAACCATAAAGCCTTTTACCTTCAGCAGTATTGGATTCTTGAATACTTTCTTGACTGTAATAATGCTTTGGTAAGGGGACTTCTTCTCCAGCTCTAATTCTCTCTTCTTCTGTAGTTCCATAATAAAATGGCATATTGGTAGTAGAAGTTTTTTTGCTCTTACTAAAAGCAATGGTTCCCTTTACTGGAATTCTTGCAGAAATAGTGTTTTTAAGCGTATCATTAACTTTATCACCTACTAATCCGTAGTCTATATAAGCTTCAATTGCTTGAGACCTAAACATATCGTCTACGTATTCATAACCTGGTGAGTCAGGATGTTTTACACAGGAACTAACTACTGTCAAAACAAAGACAAAAAGACAAAGTTGACATAATGAAAGGATATACTTTTTCATAAAATACTTTTTTCTTCGATTTCTAAAAACCCAGTGTCTTTTATCAACTTTGATAAAACACTTTCTTTAATATGGGTATTTTCGGAAGTTTTAATTTCCATAACAAATTTGTCATCCGTTGTTCTAGGGTCTGGATTTCTAGGTGGCATTCCAGGCAATGTTTTGTTTCTTATTAAATAAGTAATTGCCATCCCATGTGCTGCACACAAGACAGTGAACTCAAAAAATATGGGCACAAAAGACAACATGTTTTCCTTTAAACTGAAGTTTGGTTTTCCACCAATATTCATTGGCCAATCTACAATCATCATATATCTTATGCCAATAATTGCAAGCATAACTCCAGTAATTCCATACATAAAAGCAGTAATAGCCAATCTTGTAGGTTCAACACCAATGATAGAGTCAATACCGTGAAGAGGCATAGGCGAATACACATCCGAGACTTTGACATCATTAGAAACAAGATGTTTTGCACCATCCATTAGCTTATCATCATCATCATACATTGCGAATATTACTTTATCTGCCATAATCAATTTTTAATGCGCTGAATGTTTATCCCAATACCCTTTTCCTTTTCCGTATCCTTCTTTGTAATTCTTTCCTGAAGACTTCAAAATTGTTTTAAGTTCTGCTATAGGTAATACGGGGAAATACCTTGAGAATAATAAATAAAAAACAAAGAATATGCCTATAGTTCCCATGTAAACACCAATATCAACCCAAGTTGGATGGAAATAAGTCCACGATGAAGGGACATAGTCTCTATGTAAAGAAGTAACAATAATTACAAATCTTTCAAACCACATTCCAATATTTATAATGATAGACATAAAGAAAGAGAACATCAAACTTGTTCTTAGTTTTTTAAACCAAAATAGCTGTGGAGAAATCACATTACAGGTCATCATTGCCCAATAAGACCACCAATAAGGACCAGTAGCTCTATTAAGAAATGCATATGATTCATATTCAACTCCTGAATACCAAGAAACAAATAGCTCGGTAATATAAGCAACACCGACAATTGATCCTGTAACTATAATTACAATATTCATATATTCTACATGCTTTACATGTAGATAAGCTTCTAGCTTGTATGCCTTTCTTAATATTAACATTAAAGTTTGAACCATTGCAAATCCAGAAAAAACCGCACCAGAAACAAAATAAGGAGGAAAAATTGTAGTATGCCATCCAGGGATTACAGATGTAGCAAAGTCAAATGAAACTATGGAGTGAACTGAAAATACTAAAGGAGTTGCAAGACCTGCTAATACCAAAGACACCTGCTCAAACCTATTCCAAGCTTTTGCATCGCCAGTCCAACCGAAGCTTAAAACTCTATATACCTTTTTATAAATAGGCTTAGTTACCCTATCTCTTATTGTAGCAAAGTCTGGAATTAACCCTATGTACCAAAAAACAAGAGATACAGAAAGATAAGTGCTTATAGCAAATACATCCCAAAGTAATGGAGAATTAAAATTAACCCATAAAGAGCCAAATTGATTTGGAAGTGGAAAAACCCAATAGCCAAGCCATAATCTTCCCATATGAATTAATGGAAACAACCCAGCCATAAAAACAGCAAATATAGTCATTGCCTCAGCGGCTCTATTAATTGCAAATCTCCATTTCTGTCTAAATAAAAGTAATACTGCAGAAATTAAAGTTCCAGCATGACCGATACCTACCCACCAAACGAAATTGGTAATATCCCATGCCCAGCCTACTGTCTTGTTTAGTCCCCATGAACCAACACCAGTTCCTAAAAGATATACTATACATCCTATTCCCCAAAGAGCAATAACTATAGAAATCATTAATAAAATATACCAGGTTTTAGGAGGATTTGCTTCAATAGGACGAATAATATCATCAGTAATATCCTTGTAGGATTTATCACCTAATATTAATGGTAACCTTATGTCTGATTCTTTATGCATTTCAGTTTTTTATATTAATGGCTTTCAGAATGTGATTCATCAGATGAGACATTCTCAGCTAATTCTTCATCAATATTACGTACTTTAAGTTGATACCAGATGTTTGGCTTAACACCAACTTCTTCCAGAGCTTGATACGCTCTGTCAGAACCCGACACTTCTCTAATTTTAGATTCTGGATCATTCCAATCACCAAAAGTAATACAATCGTTTGGACAGGCATCTCCACAAGCTGACATTACATCTCCATCTACAATTTTTCTACCTTCTTTTTTAGCTTCTAATTTAGCAGCTTGAATTCCTTGAACACAGAAACTACATTTTTCCATAACCCCTCTAGATCTTACAACAACGTCAGGATTTAATACCATTCTAGCCATCTGGTCTTGGTTAGGATTAAAGTTTTTAAACTTTTTGTAGTCTCTATAATTAAACCAATTAAATCTTCTTACTTTATAAGGACAGTTGTTAGCACAATATCTTGTACCTATGCATCTGTTATAAGTCATCTGATTTAAACCTTCGTTACTGTGGGTTGTAGCTGCAACTGGACAAACTGTTTCACATGGTGCATGGTTGCAGTGCTGACACAACATTGGCATAAAAACAACTGATGGGTTTTCTTCCGGAACTTCTAAATTTCCATAATCAAAATCACCATCCACCTTATTAGAATCTGCCCATTCTTTTCTATTGTCATCTTCAATAGATGAAAAATATCTATCCATTCTCAGCCAATGCATATCTCTAGATCTTCTGACTTCGTCCTTTCCAACCACTGGGACATTATTTTCAGAATGACAAGCTGTTATGCACACTCCACACCCGTTACATGAAGATAAGTCAATAGACATTCCCCACCTGTGACCAACATGTTCTACGGGATGTTCATCCCACAATGAAAATTCAGTAGCATTAACTTCAGAATGTCCTCCCTCTTCATGGCTATGAAGCTTTACTTTTGGATTATAAGCTTCTTGATTAGATTTATGATTGTCTTTCCAAAAATCGTAAGTAGTTTCTTTAACAATTGAGGTCCTTCCCATTATTGTGTGATGGGTTTGTGTTCCTGCAAGAGAATACCTTTCGTTGGTGGCAATAACATCTCCGTATCCACTATAACTTACAGAGCCGTTTTTGAAATTACATAACTTAAAAGCGTTAGCCCCAATTGGAACTAAACCTCCTTGAGCATTTGTCAAGTGGTTTCCATATTCGTCTGCCTGAAATGCTGCATTTCCTATATCTTCATTATTTTCACCTCGGCCATATCCCATAGAAACACCAACAGTTCCACTGGTTTGCCCAGGAAGAGGATAAACAGGTAATTTAATTTCTTTTCCATTAACTTTTAAAGTGGCAACAAATGCCTTTTCTTCTTGACCTAGATGAATACCATCCCAAGCTGACTTTGAGTCTGAAGTATCAATTCCAAATAATTTATAGCAATCGGATGGCGCCATAGTTATGTAGTTGTCCCAAACTATTTTAGATATTGCGTCAGGAAGTTCCTGTAACCAAGGATTAGCTGCGTGATGACCAACACCAAGTTCCTTTTGATAAACTATATATTCCCAATCTAAAGCATTTTCTTTAGAATTAATTTGTACAGGACAATCATTAAAAACTAAAATAGATGGAATTGATTCGTTAGTGCTAGTAGTAAATCCGTTGTGAACTGTCCAGTTCCAAAAATCAGCAAAATTTGGATAGGAAGACTGGTCTCCAATGGAATTATCTAACCAATATTTTCTAATGTAATCATAGAAAGCTTGACTTTCTGAATTAGATCTTTCAGCAAGACCAGACCAAACTAGTAAACTTTCTTGAGCTTGTCTTGTATTGTAAAGAGGTCTAATTAAAGGTTGTTGCAAAGAATAATTATTAGATCCAGGATTCAAATCACACCAAGACTCTAGGTAGTTGTGATCAGGACAAACAAATTGACAGACTGAAGCAGTTTCATCCATAAATTCTGAAAACGAAACAGAAAAATCAAGCTTACTTATAGCTTCAGATATCTCGGATCCATTTGACATTGAATAAGCTGGATTAACTCCATAGAAAATAACTCCATCAATTTTACCACTTAATAAGTCTTTTTGAAAACTGTCAACTTCTTCATCATTTCCATTAAATAAGTTTATCTCATTGTCAACATCTATGGTTTTACCATAATTATCTAATTGATAGTTTATTTTATTAACTAGCATTTGAACATTTGGATCATTAGACCCTGCTACAACAAGTGAACTTCCTTTGTTTTCTAAAAGAGATTTAACAGCAGACTGGATTTTCTCATTAATAGCTTCGTTAAGACTGGAATTAGAATTTTGATTATTTAGAGAACTTAAAATAGAAGACGCAACTAATATTTCTTCAGAAGGTTTTATTTTCACACGCACATCTGAATTAGCACCTGTAAGAGAAAGAACTGACTCAAACTGAAAATGCTTAGACATCCATCCATTCTCAGGCTTTCTCGCTTTACTAAAATCAGTAGAAAATTTGGAAGGAAGTAACCAATTGCATATAAAATCAGCATTTATTGATACGATAGTCTTGGCTTTTGTAAAATCATAGCTAGGAATAAACCCTTTTCCAAAAATATTCTCATTTGCTTTTCTAATACCATAATAAGATTGAGCATCGTATTCAATATGCTTAATATCGCATCCAGAAACAGAGTCATCAGATGGTGAAAATTTATTAATGAAATCTTGAATAACCGATTTTGTAGAAGGAGATATAATAGTATTGGAAACTATTCTAACTTTTCCATTCTTATCGCTTAAATTATTTAATTTTTTTAAGACTTCTTTATCAATACTAGACCAAGACTCTGAACTTTTATTGACAGAGGGTCCGTTTAATCTTGAGCTATTGTATAAATTTAAAATAGATGTAGAAACTCTAGGAATTAATCCACCTTGTGTGAAGCTGTCTCTTTTACCTTTTAGCCATATAGGTCTTCCCTCTCTAGATTTTACTAAAACATTGGCAAAATCATTTCCGTCATAATATGCAGAAGAATACCAATTTGAAACTCCAGGTGTAATCTCTTCTGGTTTATTTACATAAGGTATGGATTTGATTACTGGCGATTCGCAAGAAGCAAGAGTTGCTGCAGCTACACTAAAGCCCATAAACTTTAAGAAATCTCTTCTTCCAGTCTTTAAATCATCAATACCATCAGACCCTAAAAATTCATCTACAGGTACATCATCTTGAAATTCTTTTTGACTAGAAATAGAAAATTCTGGAGTTTGGTGTTTCTCCGAGTAACCTTTCCAATATGTTTTTGTTTTGCTCATAAACTATTTATAAGAAAATTTAGTAATGACATTTTGCACATTCCCAACCTCCTAATTCTTTCACTGTCACCTTATCATCTTCAAAAATTTTGTTATTAACGTCTGCTCTCAGCTTAATTCTTTTATGAATTTCTTCATAATACCCAGAGCTTGTCAAATCAATCTCTTTTTTGTTATGACATTCTATACACCAACCCATAGTTAGCAGTGGTTTTGTCAATTGGATTAGCCCTCGCTCCATTCCATCATCAGTTGCTGCATATGCATTTACTTCATCAATGGTAGAAACTCTTCCAAGTGTATAAGTCTGAACAGGACCATGACACTGTCTGCAATCAATATTCGCAGTATTAGAATGTACGTGTTGAGCATGACTAAAGTAAACATGGTCTGGTAAGTTATGGGCCTTATTCCAAACTATTGGTTCCTCTATCCTGTCTCCAAATTCGTCTAAATTATATGCCTGCTTGTTTTTGTTGTAACCTGAGGCGTTATGCAGTTTATCTATCTCTTCAGTGCCATACTCAGGTCCTTCATGAACAATTGCATGACAATTCATACATACATTAACAGAAGGTATACCAGCATGTTTTGATTTTTCAGCTGAATGGTGACAATACTTACATTCAATACCCATTTTTCCAGCATGGAGTTTGTGTGAATAGGCTACTGGCTGCGAAGGCATATAATCTTCGTATACACCCAATTGATAAGCTCTACCGAATAACTCAACTCCAGAAAATAATGCGACACCCACAATCAACAACATGGTTACAAACCAATTTCTTAGAAGCCACTGCTGAGCAGTAGTAGCAAATGTACTAGTAGGGTCAAATTCTTTTCCTTCTTTAGCAGCGACTGCAGCTGTTAATTCTCTTCTAACCCCAAGGATAGCAAACAGAACAAATACTAAAATAAATGATATTATCCACCACCAATAGTCCGATGAATTAGCATCGTCTGATAGTGAGTCGTTCGCTGCTAAGCTTCCACCACCAATTGCCGCAACAGGTGGAGCATAATTATCTACATAGGTAAATATTGATTCTACTTCTTCTCTAGACAAATGTCCCTGTGGTGTCATTGCAGTAGGAGACCAATCCCATATAGCTTTTGCCATTTTAGATTTCCCACTATTATAAAGCTTGGAAGGATTAGACACCCATTGGTAGATTAGCTCTTCTTCACCAGCATCTATCCACTTTTGCAATACGCCTTGCATTTTGGGACCAGTGGCATTTTTTACAGGGTTATGACACGATGCACAGTTTGCCTTAAATAGCTTTTCACCATCTTGCGAAAAGAATGATAATGCAGCAAAAGCCATCATTATTGTTAAACTGATTTTAACTGAAAACTTAATAAGTTTATTTATCATTTAAATTGAATAAAAATTAATCCTTTTAAAAGCCTTAGCAAATGTAATATGTCAAAATAATTTAGACCACATTGTTTTAAGAATTGTCATCAAAATATCTTAATTTAGAATGTTTCTAAATAACTTGTTTGGAGATGGGTTTAAAAAGCTAAACAATAGGGTGTAAATGCAATAAATAGTTTTAATTAAATTTGTAAGAGATATTTGATATGAAAAAAATTCTTTTTTACACGACGTTAATAATTTGCTCTACTTTTCATTCACAAAATGATTGGACCTTATATCCAAAAAAAGAAGCTGTAGACAGTCTAAATATACAATCCACTGAATTATTAATATCAATAAATCATGACTCTATACAAGTATTAGATACAACATATACCGATTCATTGTACTATCTTTCTAATGAAGGTGTTTTAGTAGAGAATAAAGATTCTAAAATTGACTCCATAAATAATTATTTATCTAAAAAGGGGAAATACAATGGATACACTGTTCAATTATATGTTAGTCAAAAAACAGATAAGGTTAGAGAAATAAGAAAAAAATTCATATTCAATTTCCCAGAAATGATTTTATTTGACGAGTATATAGCTCCAAATATATTTTTGTACTCTGGAAAATTTCAAGACTACAATAACGCTGTTTTTTCAAAGATGAAGCTTGAGGAGGTTTTTGAAAATACTTTAGTAGTTAGAAAAAGTTTCCCCTACCTTGTGGAAAAAAAAATGGAGGACTAAGAAGCCCTCCATTGGAATAGATAATAAAAACTTAATTTCTAAAACATTGCAAGGAAATCAGAGTTTTCAAAAAACTTTATAAATTCTCTATCTTTTTTAGCCATATCTTTCAATGAAGCATCTTTTTCAAAAGACATTTTAAGATTCTCCATTACCATTTCTGTATTTGAAGTTCTAGCTCCAATAATAGCTTTAAGATAATAAGACTTAGCGTCTTTAAGGTCTAAATCGTCAATAGCATCTGAAGCAGCGTCATAATGCTCTGCAAGAATGTTGGCTAAAGCGTAATTGTAAGACTTCGTATCTCCCATAGAGGTAATAGATTCTTCATATTTACCTTCTTCAATTTGAATAAGACCAATATTGTACTTTGATTCAGTAGTGTTAGAAGACTCGAATAATGATTTAATTTCATCCGTGGATTTTCCATTTGACACGTGCTTGACTGCAGCAACATTATTACTTACTGTTTTATTGTCTGTAATTGCAAGAGCTTCTTCAAAAGATTTTGTTGCCCCATCATTATCCCCCATCATATACATTATATAACCCGTATTGTTCTTTATTCTCCAATCATTTGGATATATTCTTGCAGCATTATTATAATTTTTAAGTTGTGTATTCATGTCTTGCTCATTCAATGTTGCCTGAATAATCTCCTCCAAAGAAAGTGTATCAGGATTTGTAGCAACTAAGTTTTTAAGTTCATCATCACTATAGCCAACTTGGTCGTAACTAACTGTTATAACAGATCTTCTTAGTTGAGGAAGAACTTTTTTCTCAAGAAATGCATAAGATTTTGCCATGTTTCTTATTTCTTTTTCTCTCTTATTTAAGTCTGGGGTCATTTGTAAAACTCTAAGAATTAAATCTTTGTCTTCATTATCAGTTTTAGAAACTTCAGTTTTAAATCCTTCCCAATCTTCTCCCTTTGGAACAACGTTGTAAAAAGAAGTTTCTTTTCCAGCATCAAATTTCATTCTTTTAGATTTTGATACTAAAGACTTCATGGTGCTATTTCCTCTGTCCTGAGCTAAATTATCATTCAAATCAACTTCCCCTTCAGGAGAAGCAAAAGAACTGATCTGTATAGACTTTATTTCTATTCTAGAACCCTCTTCAATAGAGCTAGAAATAAAACCCAACAAGTCTTTGACATCAGAATCTCTCAATTCTTTGGACGAAACATTATGCTTTGCTTTATTAAAGTTAATTGTTGCAGATTTTGTAAAAGAATTTATTCTTTTGAAATTGCATTCAGAAGAGCTAATTACTTGATCGTCTAATACAATTAGCTTAGAAGTGATAATGGTTCCATCAGCAATCTTTGGGCTCATGATATCTTCGGTTTTGCTACCCATTTTAACTAGCACCTTAACCTTTACCTCACCTTCGTCCATACTTTTTTGGTAAGGAATGGTACTTGTGTAAGAGAATGGTAAACCTGTAGAAGGAACTACTTTTCCATTACCTGCAGCTTTCGGGCCTTGGTAAATTTCAGTTTGAAAAGGAATCTCATTTCCGTCCTTGCAAAAGAATATTGGAGTAATTTCGGCCACAGCTTTTGCATTAAGACCTTTTTCGACAAATTTTCCATTTATTTGAAGCGTTACATCCCCACCCTTCATATGTAATGGGTTTTGAGTAACTTCATATTCTAATTCTTTAATCATAGAACAGCTAGAGAAAATTGTAAAAAACAATGCGATTATGGGAATGTAGTTGATGATAAAATTGTTGGTTTTCATTAGAGTTTGTTTAATCTACTTTTAAGTTGGTGCAAGTATAAGGACTTTATTTTATAAAAAAAAAGCAACTATATGTAAAAATAGGAACTCTAAATTGTTGACAACTACAAGAATTTTAGCTTTAAAAGCCTATGAAAGAGCAGATTTCAATAAAGAAGATAAGTTTTTCAACAACAATTTCTCATTGTCATAATGGATGCTATGAGCATCTATTTTAATTACCGGAACTTTTAATTTATCTAACCAAAAATTATAGTTTTGAATTAGATTCTCTAAATATTCAATTCCTAAGTCTTTTTCAAAGTCTCTATTTCTGGATTTGATATTTTTCGAAATATGTTCAATAGCTGAATCTAAAAAAATCAGCATATCGGGTTTAGGAAAATTATTGAATAAACTTTGGTGGATATTTTCCACTATTGAATAATTAGATTTGGATAAGTTCATCTTAGAAAAAACCAAGCTTTTCTCAATATGGAAATCTGAAAAAACTATTGGATGATCTTGGTCAAAAAAAGTATTCATTTGTAGACTTCTGTCCAATAAAAATTGCATTTCAGAATGAAATGCATAGTCTTTTGTTTTATAAAACAATTTTAAAAACTTATTTTCAGCAAACTCTTCCAACAAAAGAGAACCATTAAAATGATTGGCAAGAAATTTTGCTAGAGTTGTTTTACCAACCCCTATATTACCTTCTATTGCTATATATTTATTTTTCATTGAATAAAACTACATTTGATTCATCGACGCATTTTAAAAGCATTTTGTCTGGAAAATCGTTTAGATCTGGGATGAATTCATTTTCAAATAGGTCTTTAAGTATCAGTAATGAAAATTTTCTTTCTTTAATTTTAGGGTGAGGTATAGAAAGTTCTTCATTATCTATTATAATTCCGGTGTAAATTAAAATATCTAAATCAATTATTCTATCTTGATAACTTTGACCCATCTTAGGCCCTCTACCCATTTGTTTTTCTATGCTTTTAAGTTTTTTAAGTAGTTGCATCGGCTCCAAAGAAGTTTTAATAACTAAACCCATATTTAGAAACTCATTTTCAGAATCGTATCCCCATGGATTGGAAGAGAAAATTCTAGACTTATTATAAATTCGTCCAAAACCTTCAATATTGCTCAATGCATTTTTTAAGTTTTTTAACTTGTCCCCTAAATTGGTTCCTAAAGAAATTACAACTTCATTTTCCTGCATTTATAAATAGAATTTATCAAAACTTTATTAAAAAAGGTAAATTTTAAAATCACTTATCTATTTCTGCAATTATAAAGAATTATTATTCATATTTTTACAAAAAAATTAAATTCATTGTTATGAGACCATTTTGGAGATCTTTCTGGGCATCAATTTTTGCCTATGTTGTTTTAAGTGCATTTGTTATTATCATTATTAATATAGTTATTTTTTCTGTCGCTGGATCATTTATGGAAAAAGAAAAATTTAAAATAAATGACAACTCTTATTTAGAACTAAATCTAAATTTTAATATTGATGAAAGAAGTGGAATAGCAACTTCTAATGACTTTAACAATCCAATCTCCAAAAGCTATGGAATTCATCAAATTAGAAAGGTTCTAGAAAAAGCTAAAAAAGATGAAAAAATAAAAGGAATAGTTTTGAGAATCCCCAATGTAAATATGGGGTTGTCTACCATTGACAATCTAAGAGACTGTTTAAAGGACTTTAAAAATTCTGGAAAATTTATTATTGCCTATGATGAAACCTATTCAATGGGTGCTTTTTATCTAAACAGTGTAGCTGACAAAATTTTTTTATACCCTCAAGGAATGGTTGATTTTAGAGGTCTAGGATCCGAAGTTATGTTCTTTAAAAAAGCTTTAGACAAATTGGATGTTGATGTACAAATAATAAGAGGCAAAGGAAATAAATTCAAAGGGGCAGTAGAGCCTTTCATGTATGAAAAAATGAGTTATGAAAATAAGCTTCAAATAAAAAAATTATTGGACGATATTTGGCGAAATATGACGCACAACATTAAAGATTCTAGAAATATATCCTTAGAGAACTTAAATGAAATTGCAGATTCATTATATAGCTATAATGCCAGTGGAAGTTTGAATCATCAGCTAGTGGATGATTTAATTTACGAAGATCAATTAGACTCTATAATAAGAAAAAATATTGGCGTAAATAATGAAGAAAAAATTCACAGTATTTCTTTCAAAAAGTATTTGGATAAAAACCTAAAGCAAAATCCCATGGCTATGGGCTCTAGTTTTGGAAGTAAAAAAGGGAATATTGCAGTTGTATACGCTGTTGGCACTATAGTTAGCGGCAAAAGCTCTGAAGGGAACATGGGTTCAAATACAATAGTTAAGGCTATAAACAAAGCAAATAAAGATTCTACTATTAAAGCAGTTGTTTTAAGAGTTAATTCTCCAGGAGGAAGTGCGCTAGCTTCAGACGTAATTTGGAGATCTTTAGAAAAAACAAAAGAAAATAAACCAGTAATAGTCTCAATGGGAGACTTAGCGGCTTCTGGTGGATATTATATATCATGCGGTGCTGATAAAATATTTGCAGAGCCAAATACAATAACTGGATCAATCGGAGTATTTGGCATGATTCCTAACTTGGGGAGAATGTTAGAAAATAAAATTGGGATTACTTTTGATAGAGTTGAGACTAACGAACACGCTGCTTTCACTATGTTTGATGCTTTAGATAAAAAAGAGTTGGCTATTTTCCAAAAAGGAGTTGATCAGATTTACGATACCTTCATTACCAAAGTAGCAATGGGAAGAGATGGACTTAAAAAAAGTGATGTTCATAATATTGCAATGGGAAGAGTTTGGTCTGGTAAAGAAGCCCTAGACTTGGAGTTGGTAGATGAAATAGGAAGTTTACAATCTGCTATAGACTTTGCCGCAGATAAGGTTGGTATAGAAAATAATAAAGTCAAATTAATTCATTTACCTGAGAGAAAAAATGACGAGCTATTAGAACTTTTATCTTCTTTAGAAATAGGGACTAAGAGCAGTAATGAAGCAATGGAATATATAAATAATATAAATTCTATTTTTAAAAAAACTGTCAAAAGTCCACATGTTAAAGATAAATATCAAACAATATTCCCATTTGAAATAAGAATTTTCTAATATGATTATATATTTGTAAAAAAAAACAATGTCATCAGATAAAAATTTTCACGGAAGCACAGGAATCATTGGCTATATTTATGTCTCAATTGCTTTAATTATTATTGCCGGATTAATATTTTTTGGTTAATAAATAATTCCAATGATTTCATCTATTGGAAAACCTCTAAATAATTTTTTTTCTTGGTATCTTGAAAGAAGAATGGTTGAAATTGAAAATTTCAAGTCAAATCCTGAAATTGTTCAACAACAAACTCTTTCCAATTTAATTAGTTCTGCAAAGTCAACTCAGTTTGGGATTTCAAACAACTTTAGCTCAGTTTACAACACAATTAGTTTTAAATCGATAATTCCTCTAAGAAAATACGAAGACTTTGAGCCTTTTATCAAAAAAGCTAAAAATGGAGAACCTAATGTTCTTTGGCCTGGAAAAGTAAAATGGTTTGCACAATCATCCGGGACAAGTAGTAATACTATAAAACATATTCCCATAACCATAGATTCTTTAAAAAAATGCCATTACAAAGGGGGGAAAGATTTATTGGCGATTTATTATAGAAACAATCCAAATACACAACTGTTTTCTGGGAAACACTTAATAATGGGAGGGAATGAGAAACATTTACCTGGCAACGACAAGTCTATTTCTGGAGATTTATCAGCCATAATTATGAAAAATTTACCCTGGTGGTGTGAATGGAGAAGATCTCCAAATAAAGTGAAAAGTCTTTTGCAAAAAAACTGGGTAGATAAACTAAAATATATAGTAAAGCATTCTTCAAAAGATAATGTTCAAATTATTGCAGGGGTTCCATCTTGGGTTTTAATTATTATGAATGAAGTTATTAAAGAAAATAATCTAAATTATATTCATGAAATTTGGCCTAGCCTAGAATTATATCTTCACGGTGGAATGAATATAGCTCCGTACAAAAAAAACTTTGAATCTATAAGCAGTAAAAAAATTAACTTTTACCAAAACTACAACGCTACAGAAGGTTTTTTTGGATTGCAATCTGAAAATGATGCAGACGACATGCTTTTAATGCTTGACTACGGAATATATTACGAGTTTATTTCTAAAGATAATTGGAAAGAAGACCAGCCTTTTACATTGAGTTTAGAAGACGTGGAGTTAAATACTCCATATGAAGTTGTGATTTCTTCTAATGGAGGTCTTTGGAGATACAGGTTGGAGGATACTGTGATTTTTACATCCATAAACCCCTTTAAGATCAAGGTAATTGGAAGAACAAAACAGTTTATAAATATTGCAGGGGAAGAACTAATGATTCAGCATTTAGAAACAGCTATAAATAAAGCTTCAGAAAAATGTCTTTGTAGCATAGGAGAATATACTGTAGCTCCTGTTTTTAAAAACAGCAATAAGTCTATTGGATTTCATTATTGGTTAATCGAGTTCTGTGAAAGGCCAGATGATTTATCAAATTTTAGGAGTATTTTAGACTTAGAGCTTCAAAAAGTTAATATTGATTACAAATCTAAAAGAGAAAATAATTATCCTCTTAATAAACCAATTATCAAGGAAGTTCCAAAAAATACTTTTTACAACTGGTTAGAAAGTCAAAATAAATTAGGTGGTCAGCACAAAATTCTAAGAATAAATGAAAATAAGGATAAAATAAATGAGATATTGGAAATGGAAAATAGTAATTAAGTTTTTAGTTTTTTCATTAATATTTAACATTTCAAATGCACAAAATATTAATGAAAAACCATTCAAATTATTTTCTAAAAGTGAAAAAATTGAGATTGATCAATATGGGTTTATCTACCACATAAATAAAGACAATCTTGTTAAGTTTAACAAAGAAGGAGTTCCGATATACAACTACAGTAACAAACTACTTGGAAACATAACACAATTAGATATAAGTAATCCTTTGAGACCTTTACTTTTCTACAAGGACCAAGGAATAATATTAGCTCTAGACAATACTTTGTCTTTACAAAAAAGTGAAATTTCTCTAAATGAGTTAGCATTGTACCAAACAAGTTGTATTTCAAACAGCAATTTTGACAATGGAATTTGGCTATACGACATTGATGTAAATGAAGTTGTAAAAATCAATCATCAAGCAGAAGTAGTATTTAAAAGTGGCAATCTCTCTGTTATACTTCCGAATATGCAATTCCCTATATTAAAGCTACTGGAAAATAATAAAAAACTTTATGGGGTTACTTCTAGCCAAATAATTGTTTTGGATCAATATGGGTCACTCTTAAACACAATAAATCTTAAGGCAACTAATGGGCTTATTATAAAAGAAGAAAATCTAATAGGCTATGACGGTAATTTTATTGTAAACTACAATTATTTAGACTATAAATTAGATACTATTTACCAAACTAATAGCTATGACAAAATCGTACAATGTCAGGAAGAAATAGTAGGCATACTTAAGGGTAATTCTGACGCAAATTCAATTTTTATATCCAAATAATTACCAACAAAAGTTATTAACATATGTTTTTTTTTAATTCCTATTTTCTACTTTAGTTAGCTAAAATTAAAAGGGAATGCACATAGCTATCGCAGGAAACATTGGTGCCGGAAAAACTACTCTTACTGGGCAACTTGCAAAACATTACAATTGGGATACACATTTTGAAGATGTTGACGATAATCCATACCTTCTGGACTTTTACGACGAAATGCAAAGGTGGTCATTTAACCTTCAGATTTATTATTTGAATAGCAGGTTTACCCAAACTCAAGAAATAAGAAATAGTTCTAAGACGGTAATTCAAGACAGAACCATTTATGAAGATGCTTACATTTTTGCTCCCAATCTTCATTCAATGGGATTGATGACTACAAGAGATTTTGAAAACTACTTTAGTCTTTTCAATCTAATTGAATCCTTTGTTAAAGCACCAGATTTATTAATTTACTTAAGAGCTTCTGTTTCAAAATTGGTTCAAAATATTCAAACTAGAGGAAGAGAGTACGAAGAAAGTATAAGATTAGATTATTTAAAGAGACTTAATGAAAGATATGAGGCTTGGATATCGACTTACGATAAAGGAAAACTCCTGATTATCGATGTTGATAATAACCATTTCAACGAAAATCAGGAGGATTTAGGAAAAATAATTTCTGGAATAGATGCCGAATTACACGGTCTATTCTGAAATTAATTTAATTTTTTATCATCAAATATTTATACGTAGTAGTCTCTCCTTGCTGAACAGCTACCTGCTCTACATAAGACCATCCATTTTGATCCATGAAGTTTAAAGCATGCATTGGGCTATTGAATTTTACTACTTTTTTGTCTGGAGTCATAATATTTTGTCTTTTGATAGAGAAAGCTTGCCCGTAATCGACAAATATTTTGACCTTAGTTGGGTTAAGAGGTTGCCCTACTCTTAATTCACAATATTTAATATCTAACTTGTTTATATCTGTTTCATTTACATAAACACTCTGAGAAAATACAGATCCTGAGAATGAAAACAAACATATTGATAATGCAAAAAGTTTAATTGTTTTTTTCATGTTTTTAAATTTAGTTTATTTATTAAATTAAGCTTTTAAATTCAATAAAGCAAATAATTATTTCTAACTTAATTTAAACTTAAGTTTAAAAACTTTTTAAGGTTATTTATTGTTAAAAGCATTCATTGTGTTTTCAATACCAGCAAAACAAAAGCTTAACACCATTTCATTAATTATTTTCATTTTTTGATTGAGAACCAAATCTTCTTCTTTCGTCCATTCCCCCAATACATAATCAATTTGTTTGCCTTTTGGAAAGTTATTTCCAACCCCTATTCTAAGTCTTGGATATTGATTAGAAGAAAGTGTTTGCTGAATATCCTTTAATCCATTATGCCCACCGTCAGAGCCATTTTTTTTCATTCTAAGATTTCCAACTTCCAGATTTAAATCATCGGTAACAACCAAAAGATTTTTGACATCTATTTTTAGTTTAGTTAGCCAATATCTAACTGCCAAACCTGAGAGATTCATGAATGTATTAGGCTTCAACAAGTAAATATTCTTTCCCTTGTATTTAAAGGAAGATATATCACCATACTTTTCTTCAATGAAAAAGGCACTAGATTGTTCTGCAACAAAATCTAATGCCTTAAAACCTATGTTATGTCTTGTACTTTCGTATTTAGCACCAATATTCCCAAGCCCAACAATCAAAAACTTCATGATGGCATAGTCAATTTATGCATCTTTTTTTGGCTCCTCAGATGGTTTATCTTCTTTGCTAGCTCCCTCTGATCCTTCGGCTCCTTCTGCTCCTTCAGTCGTTTCTTCTCCCTCTTCTTCCTCTTCTTCTAGAACAACTGCTCTAGCCATTTGCACACCAACAATAACTGCATTTTCTGGGTCAAAAAACTTAAGTCCAGAAATATTCAAATCTGCTACTCTAATTTTGTCTCCTATTTTTAGAGGCGTAATATCAATTTTCACAGCATCTGGCATGTCTTTTAAAAGTCCCATAACTTTCAATTTTCTAAAATTCTGAGATAAATTTCCACCGTTTCTAACCCCTTTTGAAAAACCTTCTAATCTAACAGGGAGGTTTAATTTAAATGGTTTACTATCACTTATTTCTAAAAAATCTAAATGTAAGATTCTATCTGTTACTGGATGAGTCTGAGCCTCCTGCAAAATGACTTTTGATTTCTTACCATCAATTTCTAATTCTATAAGATAAACATTTGGGGTAAAGACAAGTTTTTTTGCTTCGTTTTCTAAAACTGAGAAATGAATTTGTTTCTCTCCTCCATAAACTACTGCCGGTACACTGCCATCTTTTCTAAGGATGTTAGCACCTTTTTTTCCTACGTTCTCTCTTGGAGAACCGCTCAATGATACTGTTTTCATATTTGTTATTTATTTATTTATTAATTGCCAAACAAAAAATGTTTGCTAATAGATTTAAAACTAATGTGCTGCTTCATTATTTCAGAAAAAAGCTCTGCTACAGAAAGCACTTTTATTTTTGAATTTTGTTTTTTAAGTTCAATAGTATTGGTAACAATCAATTCTTTAAGAATACTATCTTCTATTCTTTGGTGTGCTGGTCCCGAAAGTATGGCATGAGTACAACAAGCCGAAACAGATTTCGCACCATAATCCATAAATAGTTGAGCTGACTTTGTAAGTGTGCCGGCTGTGTCTATCATATCATCAATTATAACAACATCTTTTCCCTTAACATCTCCAATTATTGTCATATCTGAAATTTCATTCGCTTTTTTTCTTTGCTTGTAACATAGTGCTAAGTCAACGTTTAGAAACTTTGCATAAGCATTGGCTCTTTTAGAACCTCCAGCATCAGGTGCTGCAATAATAAGATTATCTAAGTCTTTAGTTTTAAGATAAGGAGCAAATAATGTAGAGGCAAATAAATGATCCACTGGGACTTCAAAAAACCCTTGAATTTGATCTGCATGCAAGTCCATTGTCATAACTCTATTTACACCTGCTGTCACTAACATATTGGCTACTAATTTGGCTCCGATAGCAACTCTAGGTTGGTCTTTTCGGTCTTGTCTTGCCCATCCAAAATAAGGCAAAACAGCTACAATTTTATGTGCTGAAGCTCTTTTAGCTGCATCTATCATAAGCAACATTTCCATCAAGTTTTCTTGAGGGGGAGTAGTACTCTGGATAATAAAAACGTCACAGCCACGTACAGTTTCTTTGATAGAAACTCCAAATTCACCATCGCTAAACTTTTGAAGTTCAACTTCGCCCAACTCTAGACCATAGCTTTTGGCTATTTGTTTTGCTAAGGGCTCTGATGCAGAACATGCTAATATTTTTACTTTATGTGACATTTGGGTTGCAAATGTAATTGAATTTCCATAAATATTAAATAATTACTGCACCATTTATGGATTGATGTATGAATTTATTTTGCTAGAATAAAAACATAAACTAAATTCGCCAATCACTTGCCGAAGTGGCGGAACTGGTAGACGCGCACGACTCAAACTCGTGTGCCTTAGGGCGTGTGGGTTCGATTCCCACCTTCGGTACTATTAAAACCAAAATACCATAGAAAAGCAACTAAAATATGATTTAGCCTATCTGAAAATGGCACTTGAATGGGGTAATCTATCCCATTGCGAAAGAAAAAAAGTAGGAGCTATTATTGTTAAAAATAAAATGATTATTTCAGATGGATTTAACGGTACTCCATCGGGTTTTGACAACAACTGTGAAGATGAAAATGGAGACACAAATTGGTATGTGCTTCATGCGGAAGCCAATGCTATTTTAAAAGTTGCAAAAAGCACAAATAGTTGCCTTGGAGCCACGCTATATCTTACACTATCTCCATGTAAAGAATGTGCAAAATTAATTCACCAGTCTGGAATTAAAAGACTAGTTTATTCCAAACAGTATAAAGATCTCTCGGGATTAAAATTTCTTGAGAAAGCCCAAATAGAAATTCAACATATCAAACTACAAGATCTTGAAAAATAATAATCAAATACTATTATTTATTTTGGTTCTATTTATTGGTTTTTTTTCCAGTTTAACCTACTGGATTGGAATAAATCAGGGAAAAGTATTGTCTCAAGAAAGAGACCAAAACAAATGGACAAGCATTAATGTGGTTTTAGACAATCTACTGAACAACTATGTAGACTCCCTAGATTCTGATGAACTTTCCGAAAATTCTATTAATAATATTTTAAAAGATTTAGATCCTCATTCTTCTTTTATTCCTGCTAAAAAAAGACAAAGTGTAAATGAGTCACTAGTTGGTCACTTTGGTGGAATAGGTATTAGATTTATGATTTACAACGATACACTTACAATTGTAGATGTAATTGAAGGTGGTCCATCTAAGTTAGCTGGCCTTAAAAAGAGAGATAGAATAATTAAAATTGAAGGTGAAAATTTTGCTGGTGTAGGTATAAAAAATGAAGATGTATTAAAAAAACTAAAAGGGAAAGTAGGTAGTGAAGTAAATATTGCTGTTTTAAATCCAAATAATAAAATTGTAAAACATAGGTTAATAAGAGGCTCTATTCCACTTAAATCCATATCGGCTAGTACCATAATTAAAAACAAAATAGGATATATTAAACTAAATTCTTTTTCTAATTCAACCGACTTAGAATTTAAAAATGCAATTAATGAACTAAAAAATCAAGGAATGGAAAAACTCATTTTTGATTTGAGGTTTAACGGTGGTGGATACCTTCACCAGGCTATAAATATCTCCGATGAATTTTTAAAAAAAGATCAACTAATTGTTTATACGGAGGGCGCTCATTCAAAAAAAAGATCCTTTTATTCAAGATCTAAGGGTTTATTTGAAGATGGAGAATTAATAATTTTAGTCAATAGTTCTACTGCCTCTGCAAGTGAAATTGTTAGTGGAGCAATACAAGACAACAACAGAGGTAAAATTCTTGGTAGAAGAACTTTTGGTAAAGGGTTAGTACAACAGCCATTAATGCTACCTGACTCTTCTGAACTAAGAATAACCACCTCCAGATATTATACACCATCTGGAAAATGTATACAAAAGCCTTATGGAGATAATATTGACTACGACAATGATATTTTAGAAAGAATAGAAAGTGGTGAGCTCACACAAAATGACTCTATTTTTGACAAAGGCATTTTCAAAGGTGGGATATTGCCAAACGTTTATTCGCCAATTGATACCCTGGGATATAGCGAAGCCATTAACAATATTATTTATGCTAGAAAATGGAGAGATTTCTGTTTTAGTTACTTCGAAAAATTTCCGAATCCAAAAACATCAGACACCAAAGATTATTACAATAATTTTAAAGTAGAAAATAAAGAACTAGAAAAATATTTAGAGAAAAATGGTGAAAAAATTAGTAGTTATACCCCCAAAGAAATTTCAGATTTAAAATGGAGCTTAATGGTAGAATTAAGTAGTTACTACTACTCAGATCAGTCGAGATACATATTAAATACTTTTAGAGATAGTGATATAAAAAAAGCTATTGAAGAAATGTCAAATTAGTATATTAAGTTATATTTTTAATCAAAATGTATAGAACACACAACAACGGACAATTAAGAATTGATGATGTCAATCAAAAGGTCCAATTATGCGGATGGGTCCAAAAATCAAGAGATTTAGGGGGAATGACATTTATTGACCTTAGAGACCGATATGGAATTACCCAATTGGCATTTAACGAAACATTAGACAAAAACCTTTCTGTAAAAGCAAGGAAATTAAATCGAGAATGGGTTATTCAAGTTGAAGGAATTGTAAAAGAAAGAAGCAGTAAAAATTTAAAAATTGATACTGGAGAAATTGAGATAGAGGTGGAGAAATTCACTGTTTTAAACGAATCAAAAACACCTCCATTTACAATTGAGGACGAAACGGATGGTGGAGAAGAGTTGAGAATGAAATATAGATTTCTTGATTTGAGAAGAAACCCTTTGCAAGAAAATTTAGCGCTAAGAAGTGAAATGAGTATTGAAATTCGAAATTTCTTTCACCAAAATAATTTTTTAGAAATTGAAACTCCTTATTTAATAAAGTCTACACCTGAAGGGGCTCGTGATTTTGTAGTGCCAAGCAGAATGAACAAGCAACAGTTTTACGCACTTCCTCAATCTCCACAAACATTTAAACAGCTTCTCATGGTAAGTGGCTACGATCGTTATTTTCAAATTGTAAAGTGTTTTAGAGACGAGGACTTGAGATCCGATAGACAGCCAGAATTTACTCAAATTGATTGTGAGATGGCTTTTGTCAATCAACAACAAGTATTAGAGACTTTTGAAGGATTAATTAAATTTCTTTTCAAAAAAATTCTAAATACAGACTTCCCAAAACCATTTCCAGTAATTTCTTACAAAGATGCTATTGAGAAATATGGTTCGGATAAACCTGACATAAGATTTGAAATGAAATTGTCTTACCTAGAGGATCTTGCAAAAGGAAAAGGATTTAAAGTGTTTGATGAAGCTGAATCTATAGTTGCAATAAGTGTTCCAGGTGGTGCAGAATATTCAAGAAAAAAATTAGACGAATTAACCGATTGGGTTAAAAGACCACAAATTGGAGCTAGAGGCCTTATTTATGTAAAATACAACGAAAATCAAACTTTCAAATCATCGGTAGATAAGTTTTACGATGTATCCAATTTAAAAGAGTGGGCAAAAAAATGTGGTACCAATCCTGGTGATTTAATCTTAATCCTAAGCGGAAAAAAATCAGATGTTCAATCTCAAATGAATGAACTAAGATTATTAATGGGAAGTCGTCTTGGTCTAAGAGATCCTAAAGTTTTCAAACCTGTTTGGGTAGTTGATTTTCCTCTTTTAGAAAAAGATGAAATAAGTAATAGTTTTCATGCAATGCATCATCCATTTACTTCTCCAAAAGTTAGTGATTTAGCTTTGTTAGAGACCAATCCTGAAAATGTTAGAGCCAATGCTTATGACTTGGCTATTAACGGAGTAGAAGTTGGAGGCGGATCTATAAGAATTCACGATAGGAAAATTCAGGAAAAAATGTTTGAGATTCTTGGATTTAGCAAAGAAGAAGCCGAAGCCCAATTTGGATTTTTAATGAGTGCTTTTGAATATGGAGCTCCTCCTCATGGAGGAATTGCCTTTGGTTTTGATAGACTTTGTGCCCTATTTGGTGGTAAAGACAACATTAGAGAGTTTATTGCTTTTCCAAAAAATAATCAAGGTAGAGATGTTATGATTGAAGCACCATCTGAAATTGACCAAACACAACTTGACGAATTGGAAATTAGCCTTCCAAAATTAAAAGACTAATTTTCTTTTTTAATAGCAACTAGAGAAATTATTCCTAAAAAAATCATAAATATTGTTTGGGAGGACCACATTAGCATTCCAAAGGATTTAGCAACTTGACCGTCATATCCGTAAAGCTCAATTAAAGCAGATGCAACCATTATTGGATAAAGTCCAATTCCACCAGGTGTTGCACCAATGGCTATTGTACCTGCGACGAAACAAGCAAATACTGCATTAATAGATATATTTTCTATATCTGGCAGTGCCATAGCAGTTATCCATAACATAGAAACATAGCAAGCCCAAATAAAAAAAGTGTGAATTAAAAAACCAATTTTATTCTTTAATCTTAATATGGCTGAAGCCCCTTGGATTATTCCTTTTAAAAAATTTAAAACTTTAACTCTAACTTTCTTTAGCCCTATTAAAATTCCTAAGAAGATAATTCCAGTAATGAGTAAAGAAGGTAGTAAATATGGATTAGAAGAACTATTAGATATTTGTCTAAGCTCATTAAATTTTTCTTGATCTGCTTGAAATAAAAACGCAATAAAAAATACCATAGCAAACATTATTAAATCTATTACTCTTTCAATGACAATGGTTCCAAAAATTTGATCTGATTTTGTTTTTTGATATCTGCTAAAATAGGCCGCTCTAGCCAACTCTCCTGATCTTGGAATGGTTAAATTAATAATGTAGCCAATCATTACACTGTGATACATAAGACTTAATTTTGGTTTTAAGTCTAGTGTTTCTAGCAAGTATTTCCATCTGTATGCCCTACTTAAATGTGCAAAAAAAGCTATTATTAAAGCAACTAAAACCCATCCATAATTGGCTTCAGATAAGGATTTTAAAAAATATTCTTTTTCTGTTTCTGTAGAATTTGAAACAAAATACCAAGTTAGATAGACTCCAATAGCAATTGGAAGAGAAATCTTTAGGATTTTAATTAGCTTGTTTTTCATTGATTGAGTGCAATATTATCAATTAACCTAATACCGCCCAAGTTTGTTGCAGTAAATGCTCTCCATGTTTTTAACTTGTCACCATTGTTTAATAAATCGTCGGAATGTCTAATTTCAAAATATTCTGGTTCTGAGAATTCTGCTAATTTTTTTAGACATGTTTTTTCTAATTCTTCTCTGTTGGAAAAATCAAAATTTTTCTTGCAGTATTTAAGAACTATATATATCTCATTTGCTTTTTCAAAATCTTTAGTGGATAGCCTACTGTTTCTAGAGCTCATTGCTAAGCCATCTTGATCTCTTTGAGTAGGGCACATAATAATTTCAATTTGTGGAAAACAAACCCTAGCTAATTCGGAAATTATTAAATACTGTTGGTAATCCTTTTCACCAAAAAATGCATAATTGGGATTTATTAATTTAAAAAATATATTCACAACTCTAATTACTCCTTGAAAATGACCCTTTCTTTTTCTTGCTTCCAAGACACTATCTAGTTTTCCTAAGGTTATCTCCACAGGTTTTTCATTAGTGTACAAAGTGTTGTAGTCCGGGCAAAAGACAAGATCTACCTCTTGCTGCTCTAAAGCCATTAAATCTTCTTTAAGACTAACAGGGTAGTTTTCAAGATCTGTGGGGTTATTAAATTGAGTAGGGTTTACAAATATAGATACCACTGTAAAATCCGCTTTTTTTTTCGAGGCGTTAATTAGTGAGAGATGTCCGCGGTGAAGAAAACCCATTGTGGGCACAAATCCAATCAACCTGTTGGATTCAGATGATAAAGCGTCATTTAGTTCTTCGAGTTGTTTTACTACTTGCATTACTTATATTAACTGAATTAAAGCTACTATAAATGTTGGTTTTATGTGTTTTTTTTTTATATTTTTGTAGCTCATTATTTTTAAGCAGGAGATTAGTAGTTATGGAAAAAAGTAAAATTCTTTATGTTACCCAAGAAATCGATCCGTTTTTAATAGAATCAGAAATTTCAAGTCTTGTAAGGAAAGTCGCGCAAGGAGTTCATGAGGCTGATAAAGAAATTAGAATTTTTATGCCCAGATTTGGAGTTATCAATGAAAGAAGACACCAGCTTCATGAGGTAATTAGGCTATCGGGAATGAATTTAATTGTTAATGACTACGATCATCCATTGATTATTAAAGTTGCATCTATTCCACAAATTAGAATTCAAGTATACTTTATTGATAATGAAGAATATTTCAAGAAGAAGTTCTTGTTTAAAGATGCTAAAGGAAAATACTTCAAAGACAATGACGAAAGGTCTATGTTTTTCTGCAGAGGGGTTTTAGAAACAGTTAAAAAACTTGGATGGATGCCTGACATCGTTCATTGTCATGGATGGATGACAGCATTAATGCCGGTCTACTTAAAATCAGTCTATGCTAATGAGCCTCATTTTTCAGGCGCTAAAGTAATTTACAGCATTTACAATAATGACGAAAAACTTAAATTTTCTAAGAATTTAGATGCCAAACTAGAATTTGATGAAATTCCAATCTCAAAAATTGATATTGATGGATCTATAGGAGTGAATAAACTTCATGAAATAGCGGTTCAATGGAGTGACGCTATTGGAATTTGCAGTCCAGAAATTGATAATTCACTGATGGAGATTATCAAAACCTCTAAAAAACCACTACTTGAACACCATGAAGAAGAGCAAACAATCGATGCACATCAAGATTTTTATGATACAGTTCTTAGTGAAAATGGAGTTCTTGCTTAGTCAGAAAGTATTGACCAAATCACGTAATTTTTTATTTATAGTTGTTGGTTTATTAACTACTGTATTTCTATTTGGCTCTTGTGAAAAAGACAATGAATTTGGAATTGAAATTAATCCAGACTCCAATACTTTAGGAGCGATTTATTCTGATACATTTTCTATACGTACTTTTTCAGTTATTTCAGATAGCATTAGAACTGATGAATTAAATGGTCCTAGTCCACTAGGGAACTATATAGATCCTGTTTTTGGAGAGTTAAATGCTTCCATTATTACGCAAATAAGACTAGAACAATCTTATAATTTTATTCCAGATAATGGAGACATTAACGATATTGTTGTGGATTCTGTAGTGCTATATCTGGCAATAGACGGATATTATGGAGATATTCAAGAGCAAGAATTTATAGTTGAAATATTAGATGAGGATATTTTTAAAGATTCTATTTACCATAACACAAACAATATAATTACCAAGGCAGAAGATATTTCCAATGGATTAAGTATTGAATCTGATCCACTATTCCCTGGTTATTTTTCTGGTGGTTTAGTAGATAAAGCAATTTTAGGAATTCCTTTAAATATTGAAAAATTTGCAACGCCAATTGTTAACGAATCTGGAAATACTACTTTAGATGGAAACGACGGTGATAACGAATTTTTGACATTTTTTAAAGGAATAAAAATTTCAAGTGTAAATGGAACTAATGGGGGGCTTTATTATATAAATTTACTTAACTCTTTTTCTAGAATAAGATTGTTTTACAGAGATACTAGCGGAGTTTCTTCTGAACATGACACGTTAGATTTTGATTTCAATATTAATAGTAATTGTGCATACTATCACAAAGTTACACATGACTACAGCGGAACAGCCATAGAAAATGTTGTTAACCAACCGGCTTTGGGTCAAAATCAGTTTTTCATTCAGACATTAGGCGGCATCAATGGTAGAATGACCATCCCCAGTTTTGATTCTCTAATAGCAAAACCAGTGATAATCAATAAAGCAGAGATTATTTTGCCATTTGAGGATTACCTTTACGACGACTATCCTTCCCCTTCTAGTTTATTTATTTCAAGAAAAAATGTAGAAGGAGAGTATGAGTTTTTGCCAGACTTGTTTGAGGGTAGTTTAGGAGGAAATTTTAATGTGGTTAATAAAAATTACACTTTCAATATTACTAGACATCTTAATGAAATTGTGGCTGAAAAAGCAATTAACGACACTTTAAAAATATTTCCAAATGGAAATGGAATAACCGCAAATAGAGTAGTTTTAAATGGAATGAATTCCACTAAAAAAGACAAGGCGAAAGTAGTAATTTCATATACAAAATATTAATATTTATGTGTGGTATCGTAGCTTATTTAGGTGAAAAAAATGCCTATGAAGTAGTAATCAAAGGTCTTCAAAGATTGGAGTATCGGGGCTACGACAGCTCCGGAGTGGCAATTCATAAGGACAAGTCTGTAAATATTTACAAGCAAAAAGGAAAGGTTCAAGATCTAATTGATTTTGCCAGCGATAAAGACACTAATGGAAACCTTGCCATTGGACACACGCGATGGGCAACTCACGGTCTTCCTAATAATGTAAATGCCCATCCTCACCAATCTAGTAATGGAAAAATAAGCCTTGTACACAACGGAATTATTGAAAATTATTCTGTTTTAAAAAAAGAATTAGAACAAAGAGGACATAAATTTTTAAGTGAAACCGATACTGAAGTTTTGGTTCATTTAATTGGTGATATTCATAAAAATGGGAAACAAAGTCTTTTTGATTCTGTAAGATTAGCTCTAAACGAAGTAATTGGGGCTTATGCAATTGTAGTTATAAGTGATGACAATCCCGATGAATTAATTGCAGCTAGAAAATCAAGTCCTTTGGTAGTGGGATTAGGTCAGGGAGATTACTTTTGCGCATCAGACGCAACACCTATAATAGAATATACTAAGAATGTAGTTTATTTAGAAGATGGAGAAATTGCTCACATAAGTTTAAAAAATGGGTTGAAGTTAAAGACCATTGGCAATCAAAATAAAACACCATATATACAAGAGCTAGAAATGCATTTAGAGGCTTTAGAAAAAGGTGGCTATGAGCACTTTATGCTAAAAGAAATATACGAACAGCCTCAGTCTATTTTAGATTCTATGAGAGGGCGTTTTAGCATTTCACAAGGGAAAGTTGCATTAGGTGGGATTTTAGATTATGAAGAAAAGCTAATTAATGCCAAACGATTAATATTTGTGGCTTGTGGAACTTCTTGGCATGCTGGCTTGGTGGGAGAATATTTATTTGAAGAAATTGCAAGAATACCTGTTGAAGTGGAGTACGCATCAGAGTTTAGGTATAGAAATCCTATAATCAATGAAGACGATGTAGTAATCGCTATTTCTCAGTCAGGGGAAACTGCAGATACTCTAGCAGCAATAAAATTAGCTAAAGAAAGAAAAGCTACACTAATAGGAGTCTGTAATGTTGTAGGCAGTTCTATTTCTAGAGAAACCCATTGCGGTTCCTACACCCATGCAGGGCCAGAAATTGGCGTAGCGTCTACCAAAGCCTTTACTGCCCAAGTAACAATATTAACTCTTATGGCCATGATGATTGGCAGAAGGAAAGGAACCATAACTAATGAGAGATTTAATAGATTATTGGTAGAACTCAGTGCCATTCCGGAGAAACTAAAAACTGTTTTGAAAGAAAATGATTTGATTAAAAAAATTGCCAAAATATACCATAAGTCAACCAATGCACTTTATTTGGGAAGGGGTATTAATTTTCCTTTGGCATTAGAAGGGGCCTTAAAACTTAAAGAGATTTCTTATATCCATGCTGAAGGATATCCAGCGGCCGAAATGAAACATGGACCAATTGCGTTAATTGATGAAGAAATGCCAGTTTTTGTAATTGCTACTAAGGATTCGAGTTATGAAAAAATAGTATCCAATATTCAAGAAGTAAAAGCAAGAAAAGGAAAAGTTATTGCTATTGTAAGTTATGGAGACAAGGAAGTAAAGAAAATAGCCGATCATTATATAGAGATTCCAAAATGTGATGAATTATTGGTGCCATTATTGGCTACAGTGCCACTTCAATTACTTAGTTATCATATAGCGCTAATGAGAGAATGTAATGTTGATCAGCCAAGGAATTTAGCGAAGTCTGTTACTGTGGAATAAACTAGCTTTCTAGGTTGAACCCTATTTAACAACCTTCCCCTTCGGAAAGTAAATTACCCTCTTTATCATAGAACTTTAGTTTTTCTACACCGTTTTTAATGATAGATTCTGATTCTATTTTACCATTTTCATAGTAATATTTCCAGATCCCATCCTTTCTGCTGTAAATATCTGATCCATCATAATTATAATTTCCTTGACTTTGTATTTGACCATTTTCATAATAAGAAATAAAAGGCCCATACATTTTACCGTTCTTATATAAACCAGAGCTCATTAATTGACCAGTTTTGTACCAGTACTTACAGGTTCGATCTCTCTTTTCATTAAAATAATGTACTTGGGATAGCTTTTGACCATTTTCCCAATAATTAACTCTTTCTTGATTATTAACATTTACAAAAACTGGGATTATAATACTCTGTCCAAGTCCAATAAATGGAATAAATAACAAGATGAATAACAAATTTTTCATTTTATTAATTTACAATCTTTTTCTCAAAACTACCATTGTCATAAATTTCTATGAATGGGATATTTGGCTTAGGAGTTATTTCTCTTCCTAGAATATCTATTATTTTAATTAATTTTCTTTTTCTATTAATGGGATCACCTATTGAATTTAAGGTGCCATTTTGAAGTATAATGGTTATAGGGCGAGTACAAGTTAAATTTACATCGGACAAAACTAAATTTCCGTTAACCACTGTATTATTTGGAAAATTATTAGAGTTAAATGCTACTTCGAAATCAAAATCTAAAGTATCTCTTGTTGAATTTTGGGTCAGGTGAGTAAAAATATGACAGTTAAGTCCTGTATTAAATAAACCAGTAAAATAACTTACGTTTATTATAGAACTATCATCTAAAACTAAACAATGAGTGGGGTAAATCATACTGGTAGAATCGTTGCAAAAAATAGTATTTGATAACCTATTATTATTTAACGAAAAAAAAACTTATCCTCCATATAAGTCACATTATTACAATCAATAATATTTAATTGAGACAAAGAATAAGCAATAGTGAATAGATTAATGAAAAAAAAATATTGGTAGACGATTTTTCATTATAATAAATGAGCAATATTATGGTAGTCATTAATAGACTCCAATCCTACAGTGTGAAATAGAATTTCTTCCTTGTCTAAAAACTCTTCTAAGTGAATATTAAAATGTTCAGCAGTTTTTAGAGAATCTTCACCATTAAAATCCCAAATTAGTTTTATTTTTTTTAAATTATTAAAAGTAGACGAAAATTATCTATTAAACCTTTAAAAAAAACACTATACTCAAATGAAGATTATTTTTGATTATTTGAGTATTTTTTTCGAATAACCATAAATAATAGACAAGTTACAATTCCTGCAAAAAAATAGATGTATTTAGGAAGGGCTCTAAAAACCCTAATGAAAAACGAAGATGCTTCTTTAACAGGTGGTTTATAGTTTTTAGAAAATTTTAACGGAGTTTCAAATGGAATCGATAAAATTGCATCTTTGGCCATTACATTAATATTTCCATCCTCAATTTGAACTAGTGTAAAATTCGGCTTCCATTTCATCCCTACTGAATAACAATTCAGTCCATTAACAAGATCTAACCAATGAGAAACATTGAAATTAGGCCTGTCAGTTTGATTTCTAACACCAAAATATTGTGCTGAACTATTACCTGCAAAAATATAATCAAAAGCATAAATGTCATTTGTTAATTCTTCAAAAAAGTAACTTTTATCATGATCGTATTTAGAACTACTTAGAATGTTGTCATCCCAAATCCTAAAATGAGAAAAAAGAAAATTTATTTTACTAGTATCAATTGTGTTAACAGCTCTTTCTAAAAATTTATTTATAGGATTTACAGATTCTGAAGAGTTTAAAATCACAAAATTCACACTCCCTTTCTGAATGACTGTATCTAAATACCCTACTACATTTTTATAGCTTGGAATCTGCTGTTCAGTTAAGTCGTGGTTCCCTGGTGCAAAGAAAACCTCTCCTTCAATTTCATTTCTGTACTGATCGACTATTCCCTTATTGCCTTGCTGCGAATCTCCAAGAATGAAAACAAAATCTGGTTTTTCGGCATTTATAGATTCAATAAATTCGCTTCGTAATTTTTCGGTTTTAAGTACTGAGTATGCATGACCGAAAACAATAAATTTATAATCCACATTTGCTTTAATTGAAATACAAAAAGACAATAGAATTGAAAGAATCAAATTTTTTTTCATCAAAGTTTTAGTTAACTTTTCCATAAATCAAAGATTTATTTTCGATAAAAACATTTTGATTATTTAATTTAAATTGTAAGTTTTCTGTTACGATTTCAGATTTTAAAAACTCCTCTCTTTGCTGTGGAGCATTTACAGCAAAAGTGCAACCCTTCAATTCAGAATCCTTAATTTCTAAATAAGATCCTTCGTTTATCTCAATTCCTTTCTCACACATTTCAATATCAACATCATTAATCTTAACATACGATTCACCTTTGATCTTAACTCCTATATATGAATTATTAATTTTACTTGAAAAAATGTTTAAGTTACTATTATTGTCACAAACAACCCCACTAGAGTCTGCCTCAAGTTTAGTCTTGAAAATGATCCCTAAAGAATTATTTATCTCAATTGAGTTATTTCTACATCTCGAAAAAGAGCATTTTGAAATCAAAAAATTTGAATTAAACATTGATACATGACAAAAAGAATTTTTAACAGAAAAATCACAATCAATTAACAAAAGGTCCGAATTAAAAATATTAATTGTTCCTCTTTGAGCAGAAAATGTTTTTAAATTATTTAGCCCTTCAAAATTGACATATTTAAACAATGATTTTCTATTAACATCTATTATCGAAACACCTTTACCCGAATAATCTGACGACTTAACCACTATTGGGACTAATGAATCTCCCTCAAATTCTATTTTTGAGTAGGATATTATCGAGGATCCCTTTAACAAATCAATTTCAGTTCCCTTTTTTATGTGAAATGTGTAACCTTCAGGGATAATTAAATTTTGATGAATTTTATTTAGTCTATTTTTAAAAAACACGGTTCTTTTTGATGAGTCGACTTCTAAAAGACTGTGATTTAACGAAGATTTACTTCTTTTTTTTAGGAACTCCTTTAATAACAATGGCATCATTTTATTAGGTAAAACATAAACAAACCTATCTACATCCGAATATATATAATTATTTGTGTTTTCTTTTTCAACTCCATAAACGTCATAAAAAACCTTAAAATCTGTGAGATTATTTTGGAAATCTGTGTTGTCATCTTTTGAAAAAGAAACTATAATATCTTTAAAATCTATTGAATCTCTATATAAAATTAAATTTGGCTCACTCATCACTTTCCCACAATATTCAATTTTAGAAATAAAAATAGGAAGCCTTGACAAATGTTGAATTCTAATTGTATACTTATTTGAGTCTGCATCTTTAACATATGCACTAATATTTGGCACATCTGGATATATTTTACGACGAATATATCTTTGATTTTTATAAATTGTTTTAAGTGGTATTGTATAATTTGGCGTAACTATATTAATTTCAGACAGCATTGACTGAATAACCTCATTTCTATTGCTAAGAATAGAATCTAAATAGGCTCTTTGAGTTAAAATATTTGCTTCTTCAACATAATACTTTTGGAGTTCCTTGCTTTTATATAAATCTTTTATTACCTTATTTCTCAAATAAAAATTATCAAATTGACTATGCAAATTCTTATTGAAATCACCTTCAATAGTTAAACTTTGTAATTTTTTATTTGGTTTTTCCATTATCCATTCTCTAGCTATTGGCTCAATTAATGCAGTTACTGGATTGTAATATAAGCGCGTATTATGTATAGATAATCCATGTTTACTATTAAGAATATCTGAAACTACAAAAACACTTGCAAATTTTTTTAAATCAAAAACTTCTTCAACGCTTAGACTTCCAGACATATATGACTGCCAAATAATTGCAAGATCGCTCTTATACCTATTTAATTCTGGATCTTTCTTTATTTCTTTATTGTTATAAAATTTCAAATTAGAATTAAAATATAAATCCATTACTTCAAAATCAATTTTTCCATTTAAATATGTAGCAAGATTACATTTAAATATTATACCGTTAGGTCTATTATTATTTTCTAAAAGTAGTTTGTCAAAGCGTTCTTCTAAACAATACACCATAGGTGAACTTTGATTAATTGAAACTTTTAAAAAATCTTTCTTAAGAGCAATTACTTCTCTTGATTTTAATAACTCATGACCTACCCAATCAGTTAAATATCCTCTAGCGTCTGGAACAAGTAGTGCAAACTTTCTCATTCCGCTGTAAAGACTATCACCTTTTATTTTAATTTTCAGTGACCACTGTTTAGGGTGTGTTAAATGATCAATTAAGCCTCCAGTTAAACCAATTTTCGCAGAATATTCTTTTTTTCCGTATTTGAGTTTAGCATTAACATAATCCTGGCAATTCTTTGGAATATGAGTCTTAGTCAGCGCAATATCTCTATAAGATAAGATTTTTTCCCAAGCCTTTTTACTTAATGTAATTTGCATTTCTTCAGAAACATTACTTTGAGGATATTTTTTAAATGAATCCATGACCTCATGCAGTTTGTCATTTACCACTAAATAAATGGAAGAATGTCTAATTCTAATCGAACTTAAAACTCCAGTGATAAAAAACAACAAACAAATTATAATGTACCTGATTATTTTTTTTCCTTTAATCATGGCTAATGATTGATTTTAAATGAAAAATACGAAAAAAATATTTTCTACAGTAATAGTTATTTAAGAACTCTCTCATATAACACCAGAGATTTCTAAATCCTCTTTTGAATATTCTAAGTTTTTTTCAGAAAACTTGAACCACAACAAAGTAATTTGCTTAGCAACTAATGGCATAAACAATCCACAAAATAAACTTCCAACCACTATATATTGACCACATTTGGAAAATTTCATTTTTGTCCTAGTACTTTCAAAACCACTCTCTCTTTTCATTAAAATATTGTATTTCGGATAACTTTTGACCATTTTCCCAATAATTAACTTTCTCTTGATTATTACCATTTGCAAAGAATGAGAATAATATTATATCCAAAGGCAAAAAAAAGAGTAAAAAGTAATATTATTAGTGATTATTTTAAAAAATAAATTTAGTAAAAAAGATGAAATGAATTTAATCTCCTAATAAAAATGCTCTTTGTGGCTTTAAAGCATGTTTTATCTTATCAATGTATTGCTTGTCAATAACTAAATAAGCAATATTGTGATAGTCACTTATAGACTCCAATCCTACAGTGTGAAATAGAATTTCTTCCTTTTCTAAAAATTCCTCTAAATGAATATAGAAATGATGAGCAGTCTTAAGTGAGTCTACTCCATTAAAATCCCATATTAGTTTTATTTTTTGCATTATTTAATAATTTACCATCTATAAATTTCACTACCTATTTCACTACTCCAGAGTTCTATTTCTTTTAAAGAGTGTTTAGAATCAAAAAAATTATCCCATGTATTTTTAAAAATATAATTTCTTATGTAGACTGAATAAAGTATTTTAAGCTCCTCCTTAAGCGCTTCGTTACTAAAATTACCGTAAGACTTATTGTAAATTTTTGTTAGCAAGGTTGTAATTTTTTCTGAGGAACCGATATAAAGGTTTTTAAATCTTTTATCAAAAGCAGTAACTCTTAAATAAAATTTAGGATTGGATTGAATATTGGATTTTTTCTTGTGGGTTCTTAACCCAACAGAAATTGAAAATTGGTACTTATTAATTATATCTTCTAATTTTTCTTTTGCTAAATTCATTTTGTTTAGAAAAGAGTCCTTTGATTTAGAGGGTGTAATTTGTTTTTTTAGTTTTTGAACTAGTAGCTGCTTTTTTCTTATTTCTTCCTGTAAAGTAAGAATTTGCAAAGATTTACTTTCTATTAATTGATAATTCTCTCTTAGTTTTCGATATTCTATCCTTTCTTTCTTTTTTAAATTAATGAAAACCTCATCTGGGAGATAATCTAGAAAGAAAGTTTCTTTATAAGAGCGGTATTTAAGTAGATTAGACAATGAGATTAATTTGTGGTTTAATCAAATATAAAAAAATATTTTATACCACAAAATGAAAAATCCCGGGACCTTAACTAAGCAAGTAATTAATATAATTACAGAGCAAGCATCTTTATATAAGTGATATTTGTGTAAAGTAGAAAATAGAATAAATTGTGGTTTTTTTAATAATTTAAACTATAATTTTACCACAAAATTAAAATCTATTCGCAAAAATAACAGATTAAAAATGGGATACATACAAAAAAAATAAAAAATTAAACTTTAAGAAAATCATCTAAAAAGTAAAAAAATTTGGTGTGTTTATTTGCGTATTATTATAGTAATAATACTAACCTTATGGTTTTTTGTCTAAGAATGATTTAAATATATTGAGTAGTTTTATCTTAAAATGAAAGGAAAAAAATTCAAAATATATCTAACTCTATTATTTCTTTTTGTGTATACATTTAGCTGCAAAGAAAATAATAAAACCCTATTATTATTCGATATGGAAAAAGTGGAAGGAAACTATTTTACTTCTCGAAATTCAGAACGTGTCTCCAATTCTCTAGCACAATCTTCAGATTATTCAAAATCAGGAAATTATAGTGCCAAAATTGACTCTATTAACCCTTATGCGCTTAGTTATAATTTTAATAATTTGAAAAAAGGCAATAAAATAATAATTTCTGTCTGGGAAAAGACTGGGGCGGCGAGAGGCTACTTAAAGTTGGTGGACGAAGAAAAAAATATTCTAGCAGTTAAGAGAAGTCGTCTTAAAAAAATAGAAAATCAATGGGTGTTGATCAATCTTAGCTTTACAGTAGAAAAAGATTCTAAAGAAGTTAAGTTTTTCATTCACAATGAAAAAACTCTTCCTGCATACTATGACGACTTAAAGATAGAGTTGTTAAATAAGTCTACAAGACCAGTATTCAAAAAAGAAAATATAGGGATTCAAATTAAATCTAAAGATTTGGATAAGCTTTTTAAATACAGAGACAAAGCAATTCAAAATGGTGTTATTGGTAAATCCTTAAAAAAATACTTTAGAGGAATTATGGTTTATAATAAGGAGAAGATTCCAATCAAAATCCGTTTAAAAGGAGACTGGGTAGATCATCTTAGCGGAGATAAATGGTCTTTTAGAATTAAAATTTTAGGAGATAAAGATTTTAAAGGGATGAAAGCTTTTTCTATCCAACATCCAAAAACACGCTCATTTCTAAAAGAATGGATAATGCACAAAATCTTTAAAGACGAAAATATTTTAACTACAAGATATGGCTTTATAACTGCATCTTTGAACGGAAATAATTTAGGAATATATGCTTACGAAGAACACTTTAGCAAAGAATTACTCCAACACAACAATAAGACGGAAGCGCCAATTCTTAAGTTTAATGAAGAAGGTATATGGCAAACTAGACTAAATAATCCGAAGAATAAAAATTTGTATCCATATTTTGAAGCCTCGGATATAATTCCTTTTCAAAAGAAAAGTATTTTATCGTCAGAAAATCTTAAAAAAGACTTTGAAAAAGGATTTAAATTAATGTCTAAATACAAAGAATTTAATGGGAATTTAGAGAATATATTTGATTTAAATTATACAGCAAAACTTTATGCACTATATGACATTGGAAAAATCAGACATTCTTACCATTGGCACAATCAACGTTTTTATTACAACCCTAAAGAAAATAAATTAGAGCATATTGCATTTGATTGTTATGCAGGTATTGAAGAAGGAATAGAAGATGTTATATATGGATATTCTGATAATAATTCTTATGATTTTAAAATGACTTACCTATCCAAACAATTTTTTAATAATGATTTATTTGTGGCTAACTACAAAAAATTTCTAGATAAATTCTCTAATGAAGAATTCTTAACCAACATTATCAATAAATATAGTACCAGTTCTGATTCGTTAAATACTATTTTAAAATATGAATTTCAAGATTATGAATTTGATATAAACTATCTTATTGATGATGCAAAAGCTGTTAGAGAATTGCTTCCGAGCTATACTTCAAATCACAATTTTTTAGTTAAGCCCATTAAATATGATTATGCTTCTGTTGAAAATAATTATTTTCCATCTATTGGCATAAAAGCGAATAAATATATCAATAGGAAAAATGAATTGGTCTTGAAAATTAAGAACTTCCATTTAGATACTGTTTATTTAATAGGACATTCTATAGAGGGGAAAAATAATGCTCTAGTTAAGTTTACAGATTCTATTTTAATTACTCCATTTCAAACAAAAGGAGATTCTAAAGAAATAAATATTAATGGAGATGCTGATTTTATATTTTTCAAACCTCAAAACACAAATAAATTAGATGTTATGAATATTGAAAAAAAGTTGATTTAATTATAATTTTCTGGACACCTTTCTTAAAGTGCTACTTTTAGGAGCAGATTGTTCCACTTTTGTTTTCAATTCCCCTTTTCTAGTATTCTTTTTCTTCTCTGTTTTTGTATCGTAAGTAGATTTGGAGTTCTTGGTCTTTTTAGACTTTTGTTTTTTGTCAGAATTACCTTTGGATTTATAGTTGGTTCTTTTTGGAGTATTGGACTCACTTGACGATCCACTATTAGCTGCAGAACCCTCCTTACTTTTTTCGCTATCTGATTTTGCTCTATTTTCGTCTTCTTCATCTATAGGCTTTTCTTTCTTATCTCTTCCAAAAGTTAAATTAAGTCCAAAATGAATTTGACCATTTCTAACTTTCTTAGTGTCAATGTTTATACTAGAGGCCGCATCAGAAAGAAAATTATCCCTCGGATTTAGAGTTCCAAAAGCAAGAACATTGTCTGTTAAACAATAAATTTCCACTGGCCCAAGATTAACTGAAAGTCCAAAACCAACATTGGAGTAACTACGATTATATATAGAATAAGAAGCTGTTGCAGAAAGAAAATTACCAAGGTGGTAATTGTATGCTACACCCATTCCTCGTCTCCATCTATTTCTGACAAATGAAGAGTACAAACTCAAAGAAATAAAGTTATTGTGATCTACAATATATTCCATAGATGCATAAATTTTTGTTCGAAGAGCGGTACTATAACTTTCGTTGGTATATGAATAATTATTTTTTAAATCTTCTTCAATAGAATCTTCCAATACTTCTTTTAAAAAATCAACACTAGAACCATCTCCAAAAATAGAAATTGGATTACTAATGCCATCGTATTCATAGTTCCAAGCCTCTAGCTTAGAATTGGCTGTATAACTATTCCAATTGATAAAGCCTAAATCCAAAACAGACGCTTCTAAAAGTAGTTTGTCACTTAAGTGGTAATTGAATCCTAAATCTATTCCTAGTCCACGATTGTTTCTATTAAATAAATAATTATTAATGTATCCGTCTGAAAAGCCAGACTGCAGCATCATCAAAGAATCGTTGGTATTCAGTCCTCCAATTGCTGGGATGTCACCATCCACCATTACTTGTGGAAGGCCCGAAGTTCTAAAATCAAAAGCCATGTCAAATTTTAACGCATGCGTATTTTGATCGGTTTCAATTCCCATATAGCTAACGTCAGTTGTGAAGTTTTCCATTCCGTAGAGGTACTTTAGTCTTGCGCCATAAGTAAATTTATGATGGACATCATGCACCCAGTGAATGGCATATTCTCTCCAATGCGTAAAATCAAATCCTAGCCCATCCAAAGAAGCTCTTTTCCCTAGAAGATTATTCCCATTCCCCTCCATAGCAAGAACAATCAAATCTTTTGGATAATTAAAAGTAAAATCTAACTTCTCCGTAACATTGAAAGAAAAGAAGTTATTTCCTACTTTAAAACCAACAAACATTAAATCTGTACTGCCGTTAAGGATGAAAAAGTTTTCCGAAGACATTTTTGCTATAGCATTGTCGACATCTGGCATCATTATACCATCGGTATTTTGATAAAATATATCTCCTATAGAAAAGCCCGTGTTAAAAACAGAGCCATATACACTAGAAATTACAGGCAACCCAATATCCAACTTTGAATCTGGCATGGAAGCTGGGTCAACTTGTGTAATCTGAGGAATAGAAGGCATATGATACAATATAAAATCTTGCTGAGCATTGATTTTAGTCAAAAGAAAAACAAACGATATAAGAATTATTTTTCTCATTAAAACATCCTCCCCGAAATTAGTAATGCCATTGACAATTGTAATTTGTAATCACTATAAATTTTTACAGATTGCTGATTGTCAAAATCTGAAGTTCCTGCTGTAACGAGAAGAATCACAAACTTGGTCTGGTTTAAATTATCTACGCAAGATTCATCACAACCGAGTAATGTTACTTTTTGTTCTGAATCTTCAATAACCTTTCCATTAGCATCCAAAGTTGCCGATTGAAGAACTAATTCCCCATCGGCGATAGAAGACAATAAATTCATATTGCTATCTAACAACTCTAAAGTAAAATTAACCTCTACTGGCCATCCATTGGAAGTAGAAAATTTAATTACAGCTGAATCAATGTCAGTTTCTGAGCTAAATAATTCATCTACTTTAAAATCAAAAGGAATAGTATCTCCCATAACCCAGCCACCTGCATATCCTTCTAAAGGAAGAGTGATTTCGGTAGATACAGAAATCTTACTAGAACTTGAAATAAAATTATTGTTGGTAATTGTTGAATCAGCATTTACCACCACCACCGGATTACTAACAATACTTTTTGGAGTTGAATTAATTAACTCGTTGATAGTACTATTGGTTGCGTCCATAGTAATAATGGATGTTACAGAATCTCCTTGATTGGAGGGCTGCTCAATTGTTGGGAAATAAAATGGTGCTGGCTGAAGATTGCCAGCTGCAGCCGAATCATATAATACATCTCCAAGAAAAACTCCTTGAAGGTCTTCATAATACATAGATTGCATTCCCATATTGGCAGTAAAACCAAAACTATTTTGGATAGTGTGCTCAATTTTTGGATTAGTAAGTAAAAACTGTACCGCAGATTCTGAGTTACTAAATATATCAATCTCTAAGGGAATGGAGCCTAAATCAAATTGCTGGTATTTAATGTCGCCCAAAATAGTAGAAAACTCTAAATTATCCATTGAAAATGAAAAAGTAAGATCATCAGTAGTATTAATTGGGCTTCCTGAGCCATTAATAGTAATGTCTAAATAGACCACCATCTCATTATATCCAATATTCCCTTTTGTTAAATCAAACATATAGTTGGTAAGATTTGCTTGAGTAACTGCTGGATTATTAGCAGGTGCTGTTAGAACATCTGAAAAATAACCTCCTTGATCATCCACCAAGGATGGAATGGTAATACTAACAACTACCTCATGACTTAAATTATTGACAATATCAATAGTTAAAATTCCTTGAGAAAACTCAATGGAAGTTAACTCCTCTCCAGATGGGAAAGTAAAGGTATTTACATTGGTATCTCCATAAGTAATTGAATTATTAAGGGAGGGTAAATTTTGTGTTGCTGGATTCACAGAGATACTAATACTTTGATCTGGAATCTCAACTATTTCAGAAGCGTTTATTGAAGTTGGGGGAGTAACATAAGCCAAAAACAACTCTCCATCTGTCCCTGTACTAATAATATCTCCAGTGTCTCTTTCTAACATGTCCTCTACATCAATCTCTGCACTTACTAGAGGGATTGCAACATGGTGATAGGTTTGAAGGGAAGATAAATCTACTTGATCACTTTTCTTACAAGAAGCAAAAATTAATGCAAAAAAAAGAATATAAAGTAATTTTTTTAGTCTTTTCATTAGTTAAATATCAGACTAAGTTAAAGAAATTACCACAATTAAATAAAAATATACAAATCTTCTTGGTTAAACTGTAATAGTTTTGAATGCCTGATAAAATTTATAAAGTAAAATCATAGATTTATAAAGAATAAAAAATAAGAATTGATTAAAAAATACAAAAACCACCTTATACTCCACTTCACCATATTAATTTGGGGATTCACTGGCATCATTGGGAAAATTTTGGGATTAAGCGGGCTGTCAACGAGCGAAGTTGTGTTCTGGAGAATGCTCATTGCGTGGATTACACTTATACCCTATCTTCTTATTAAAAAACAAAGCATTATAGTTTCTAAAAAAACACTTTTCAAGCTTCTTGGAAATGGAGTTTTAATTGCATTTCATTGGTATTGCTTTTTTGAAGCAATTGCACTTTCAAATGTATCTATTGCCTTAGTTTTTATGTCAACTACAGCATTTTTCACATCCTTTGCAGAGTGGGTTGTTTACAGAAAAGGGATTGATTATAAAGAATTATTTACTGGTGTTTTAGTAATTATTGGCGTCTCCATAATTGTCAATGATTTAAATTTTGAAAACCACCCAGACTATTTAAAAGCAATTTTTCTAGCCTTAATTTCAGCTTTTTTAGCTGCTTTTTTTTCTGTCATAAATAGCGTACTTGTCAAAGAAAATGACTCTGCTATTATTTCTTTTTATGAACTTATGGGGGGGTTTTGGGTGATAAGTATTTTATTTTATTTAAATGGAGATATTCTCTTACAACAACTTTCGCTAAATTCCCTTCAATTATTTTGGTTGATGGTTTTAGGGATTGCTTGTACTTCTTTTGCATTCCTTCTTGGAGTTTACGTCATGAAGTTTATAAAACCATATACAGTCAATTTGTCTGTCAACTTAGAGCCTATCTACGCAATAATATTTGCACTTTTAATTTTTAAAAACTCTGAAGTTATGAGCCTAAACTTTTATATAGGGTCAATAATTGTTGTAGGGTCTATACTACTAAATGCTTTATTTAAAAAAAAAGCCGCCAAAAAGGGTTAAATTAAATTTATTTTAATGCCTAACTATCAATTGTCCATTAATAGACTTATTTGCTGAGCCTTTATTAATCGAAAAAACATAAAATCCGTTGATTAATGTTGATGTTTCAATTAAAAAATTGTTTGATGATGATTTTGATGTCAATACTTTAGTCCCGCCAATGTTAAATAGCGTAAGTTCATAGGTAATTCCAGGCTGGTTATTAAAATATAAAGTAGTCTCATCATTTGCTGGGTGGGGTCTTAGTTGATATTCATTGTCTTGGCTGTCAATAATAAGTATTTCAATAATTTCACTATAAATATTGTTACCAAACTGTACTCTGTAATAACTTGTTTGATTTATAATCGGATTTTCATCTAGGAAATTATAGCTTGTTGGGAATGATGTGTTGCCACATATTCCCTCTAAATGGGTAATTTCTTCAAAGTAAATTGTATCTAATGATCGCTGAATAATAATTCCATTACAGGTATTACCTTCGCTTAATGTTATGTCAATATATACATTTCCATTATACTCATTTATATTAAAATAGTCCAAGGATATTGACCCAGTTTGTGAAAATAAACAGCTAAGCCTTAAAAAGCTAATCAGTATTGTTATTAGTTTTAAATAATTCACAATTTTGATTAATTGCTCTGAAGTTTAATATCTAAAATATCTTTAAATTTTGTTATTTATTTTATACGTTGTGAAACGTAAGTAGTAGTGGGTATGATATTGAATTAATCAAGCAGCATAACATACAAGTTATTTTTTTGGTAATTATAAATTAGGTTACTATTTGTTTCTTTTTTTTTAAATGCCACTTTAATCAGTTGCTTTTTTTAATATATATATTAATTTGACTTATCAATGAGCATATTTGTTTTGAACTTCTTCCCAGTTAACAACCTTAAAAAATGCTTCAATATAATCTGGTCTTCTGTTCTGGTAATTTAAGTAATAAGCGTGTTCCCAAACGTCAATTCCTAAGATTGGAGTTCCACCACATCCCACACCAGGCATAAGTGGATTGTCTTGATTAGGGGTAGAACAAACTTCTAGTTTGCCATCGCTGTTAGCACATAACCATGCCCATCCTGAACCAAATTGTGTAGCTGCAGCCTTTGAAAACGAATCCTTAAAGTTTTCAAATGATCCAAAGTCTCTATCAATTGCTTCAGCTAAAGACCCTGAGGGTGTCCCCCCACCATTAGGTGACATTACTTTCCAAAAAAGTGAGTGATTGTAAAATCCACCGCCATTATTTCTTAAAGCTCCGTTTGACATATCTAGATTAGTCATCAGTTCTTCGATTGATTTATCAGAATGATCGGTTCCTTCAAGGGCAGTGTTAAGCTTTGCTGTATATCCAGCATGATGTTTTCCATGATGTATTTCCATTGTCTTGTGGTCAATGTGTGGCTCTAGAGCGTCATGGTTGTAGTTTAATTGTGGTAACTCAAAAGGCATAGTAATTAGATTTTAGTTCGTTAATATTTAATGACTCCAAAGCTATTGAAAATTTGGTTTAAATTTGAAAATAAACAGATAAATGAACGTATACAGTGACGAATACTTTATGCGAATAGCTCTAAAGCAAGCTCAAATTGCTTTTGAAAATGAAGAAGTTCCAGTTGGCGCAGTAATAACTTATGACAATAAAGTAATTGCTAAAGGACACAATCTTTGTGAAAAACTTACAGACTTTACAGCACATGCTGAAATGCAGGTTTTAACTTCTGCAAGTAGTTATTTGCAAAATAAATACCTCAACGAGTGTACACTATATGTGACTCTTGAGCCTTGTGTTATGTGTGCTGGAGCTACTTTTTGGACAAGAATTGGAAGAATTGTATTTGGAGCATCCGATGAAAAAAGAGGGTTCTTAAGGATATCAAAAAAAATTCTACATCCAAAAACAATAGTCACTGGCTCTGTGATGGAAAATGAATGCAGCTTTTTACTTAGGAGTTTCTTTCAGCAAAAAAGATAGTTTTTTTAAGAACTTTAACATTAATAATTCATTAATTGAAAAATTATTAAGTAATTTTATTCAAAATATAAAAATATGTATCCAGCTGAAATTGTAGCACCATTTATTGAAGAATTAACCTCCAAAGGGTTTAAGGAACTAACATCATCAGAAGAAGTTGATAACCACTTGAACTCTCCATCAGGAACAAAGCTAGTGGTAATTAATTCTGTATGTGGTTGTGCCGCTAGAAATGCAAGGCCAGCTGCGAAAATGGCTGTGGAAAATGATATTAAACCTGACGAAATTCTAACAGTTTTTGCAGGATTCCATAGCGAGGCTACCAACCAAGTTAGAAAATATTGCCTTCCTTATCCTCCATCTTCACCAAGTATGGCACTTTTTAAAGACGGGAAACTAGTTCATTTTATTGAGAGACATCATATTGAAGGAAGACCAGCAGAAATGATTGCTGAGAATCTAACTGAAGCTTTTAAAGAATTCTGCTAATTTTTATCCAAAACCTTAGGAAGTTTAAAATAAGTACTGTCTTTGACAGGGCTATTGGTAAGAGCTTTTTCTTGATCTAAAACATTACCGAGCTTATCTTCACGCCAATTATTTACTTCCTCATTCATGTGAATAAGTGGCTCTATCCCATCTGTTTCAAGCTCGTTTAACTGATTAATAAAATTTACCATTTTAGAAAGATCTTCAGATATAAGTTCTACTTCTTCCTTGTTAAACTTTAGCTTAGATAAGCCAGAAAGTTTGGTTATAACTTCTTTGTTAATTTTCACTTTTTAATTCTTTATTAATCACCTTAAAAGTTTGCTCTCTCAAATTTACTAAATCTTTGCGATTTAAATTGTCTACAGAAATATAATCGTGTACAACAACTTTAGCTAATCCTGGTTTTGTATTTCCAGAAAAATCTTTGTGATCTTTAAATAAGTCATAGTTGTTTTTAAATGTTACAGGAAGAACTGGACAATTTGTGTCTATAGCCAATTGAAAAGCTCCATTTTTAAATCTTCTCATTTCAGTTTCTGAATTTTCCCACCCTCCCTCTGGGAAGATAATTATACTTCTTCCTTTTTGTATTTCCTTTTTGGCTAAAACCAAGCATTCTGCTGCTCGAGTCTTACTATCTCTGTAAACAGGAATATCAATACCTCTTTTAAAAAATATATTTATCACAGGCCATTTTAATATTTCTGACTTTCCAAGAAAAGCAAAGTCTTGATCAATGATTTGGTACATTAACAAGATGTCCAAGTAAGACTTATGGTTGGCGCAAATTATATACTTTTTCTGAAGGTCTAATTTGGATAAAAAAACGATATCTAATTTAACTCCTGCTAAAAAAGACATCCATTTCGACCAAAGAAATTTAATTTTTTTGGCATTGTTATATTTGTTTTTTCCTCTTACAAGCAAAAAAATTGGCCCCCAAAAAGTAATGCAAAAGATAATATATATAACCCCAATATATAGAAAGAAAGAAAAGGATATAAATTTTTTCATTTACACAAATACTATCATTAAATTTATCACATAAAATTATATCATTTTTAAGTCTAAATTTGTATAAATTGAATATTAAATAGGATGTCAAGAATTTTAACAGGGGTTCAAAGTACTGGAAGACCTCATATGGGAAACATATTAGGAGCAATTATTCCAGCAATCGAGCTTGCTAATAATCCAGCAAATGATTCATTTCTTTTTATCGCAGACTTACACTCTTTAACTCAAATAAAGAATCCAAAACAACTAAAAGAAAATACTTTACAGGTAGCTGCAACTTGGTTGGCTTGTGGCCTCGACCCAGAAAAAACTACTTTTTATAGACAATCTGATGTTCCTCAGTGCACAGAACTGTCTTGGTACTTAAACTGTTTCTTTCCATACCAAAGGTTGAAACTTGCCCATTCTTTTAAAGATAAATCTGATAGGCTAGAAGACGTGAATTCTGGACTATTTGCTTACCCAATGTTAATGGCTTCAGATATTTTACTTTATGACGCAGACTTTGTTCCTGTTGGTAAAGACCAATTACAGCACTTGGAAATGACTAGGGATGTAGCTTCAAGAATCAATCATAAGTTTGGAGACGTTTTTATTATTCCAGAAGCAAAATTGCAAAAAGATGCTCAATTAATACCTGGAACGGATGGAGAAAAAATGAGTAAGTCGAGAGAAAATACCATAGATTTATTTGCAGACGAAAAATTCATTAAAAAAATAATTAATAAAAATATAATTACTGATAATTCTCCACTAGAGGCCCCAAAAGATCCCAATAATTCTACCGTTTATCATTTATACAATTTAATTGCATCAAGTGAAAAAAGCAGTAAAATGGCAGAAAACCTAAAGGCAGGAGGCTACGGGTGGGGTCATGCTAAAAAAGAATTAATTGAGGAATTGGTTAAGTCTTTTGCACCACAAAGAGAAAAATTCAATCACTTTATAAACCACCCTCAAGAAGTTGAAGATATTTTACAAAAAGGAGCTCTAAAAGCAAAAAAAGTGGCTGATACTACCTTAAATAGAACTAGAAAAAGTCTAGGATATAATTCTTAAAGCTCAAATTTAATTCCTTGTGCCAAAGGGAGAGAAGTTCCCCAATTAATAGTATTGGTTTGTCTTCTCATGTAGATTTTCCAAGCATCTGAACCAGATTCTCTTCCTCCACCAGTTTCTTTTTCTCCGCCAAATGCCCCTCCAATTTCAGCACCAGAAGTCCCAATATTTACGTTTGCAATTCCACAATCAGACCCTTGATGAGATAAAAATGTTTCTTGTTCTCTCAGGTCACTAGTCATAATTGCTGATGAAAGACCTTGAGGAACATCATTCTGAATTGCTATTGCTTTATTAACATCTCCACTATATTTAATTAAATATAAAATAGGGGCAAATGTCTCATGTTGTACTATTTTAAAACTGTTTTCTGCTTCAATAATTACTGGCTTTACGTAGCAATTGCTTTCATACCCATCTCCACTTAATTGGCCTCCTTCAACCACAACATTTCCACCTTCCAATTTTGCTGCTTGAATAGCATCTAAATACATTTTTACTGCATCTTGATCAATTAATGGCCCAACATGATTGTACTCATCTAATGGATCTCCAATCCTTAGCTGATTATACGCATTGACCATTGCTGTCTTAACATTTTGATAAATATCTTCATGAATTATTAATCTTCTTGTTGAAGTACACCTTTGTCCAGTAGTTCCTACCGCACCAAAAACTAGTGCTGGAATAACCATTTTAAGATCAGCATTCGGGGTTAATATAACTGCATTATTTCCACCAAGTTCTAAAAGTGACTTTCCTAATCTTTTTCCAACTACTTCACTAACAGATTTTCCCATTCTTGTAGATCCAGTTGCAGAAACTAATGGAATTCTTTTATCAGCAGACATAAGCTTTCCTATATTTGCATCTCCAATCACAATTGTAGATATTCCTTTGTGAAGATTATTTTTGTCTAATACTTCTGCTATTATTTTTTGACAAGCTACACCACATAAAGGAGCCTTTTCAGATGGTTTCCAAATACAAACATCTCCACATATCCAAGCCAAAGCAGTATTCCATGCCCAAACTGCAACAGGAAAATTAAAGGCTGAAATTATACCTACAATTCCTAGTGGATGGTACTGCTCATACATTCTATGCATTGGTCTTTCTGAATGCATAGTTAATCCATGTAATTGCCTTGACAAACCAACTGCAAAATCACATATATCAATCATTTCTTGGACTTCTCCCAGCCCTTCTTGAAAGGACTTTCCCATTTCGTAAGAAACAAGTGCCCCTAAAGCTTCTTTCTTTGACCTTAATGCCTCTCCAAATTGTCTGACAATTTCACCTCTTTGTGGTGCTGGCATCATTCTCCAATCTGAAAATGCATCTAAACCTGCATCTATACACTTTTGATAATCTTGTTCAGTTGCACAAACAACACTGCCTATTTCTTGGCCATCTACTGGAGAGACAGAAATAATTGTATCTCCTGATGTTTTTAACCAGTCTCCACCAATTGCAGCTCCATAATTTTTGCTTTCTATGCCTAAAGAATTTAATATTTTTTTAATGTCCATATGTCTTTGTTATTTTAAGGAAAACAAAAGTAATAAGTATTGTCTTCAAATGCATTACTAATTGAATTATTTTGAGGATGGCAAGTTTATCTCAACTACGGTTCCTATCCCCTTTTTGCTAGATGAAATATAAATTTTACCATTGTGGTGTCCTTCAACAATTCTTTTAGCCAAGGACAATCCTAATCCCCACCCTCTATCTTTAGTAGTATATCCAGGTTGAAAAATTGTTTTTTGGATTGAGGAAGGAATTCCTTTGCCGTTGTCTTTAACTTTTATTACAATACTATTTTGTTGCTTTTCAATATTTAAAAAGATATTGCCATTGCCTTCCATTGCATCTGCAGCATTTTTTATAACATTTTCAATCACCCAACTAAATAACGGCGCATTAATTAAGGCATGAAGTGGCTGGTTAATAAATTCCATATTTAATTCTACAGTCTTTGGAATTCTTTTTTTCATGTAGGAAATATAATTGTTAAAGAATTCTACTAAATCAGTTTCAATAATCTCAACAGAAGATCCTATTTTAGAAAATCGCTCACTTACTACAGTTAATCTTTCAATATCTTTTTCCATTTCAATAAAAGCTTCTGAATTTTCCTGCCCACTTTCTTTTAAAAGTGTAATCCATCCATAGAGTGAAGATAGAGGAGTTCCTAGTTGGTGAGCAGTTTCTTTGGCCATTCCCGCCCAGACTTGATTTTGCTCAGAGCGCCTAAAGGAGGAAAAAGAAAGGTAAGATACGAGGAGAAAAAGAGCAACTATTAGAAGAGTAAGTAAAGGAAAATATTGCAACTGAAATAATATTTTAGAGTTGCTGTAGTAAATAACGCCATTATCATTATTGCCTAAATATATTTCTACTGGATTATTATTTTCAGACATTTTTTGAATAATTAAATCCATTTCCATTCTTTTCATTTCTTTATTAATCACATTTGAAGCAATTAAAGAGTCTCCACTTTGGCTCCAAAAAACTACTGGTAATTGAGCGATATTATTCATTATTTCTTTAGAGAATGAATTAATTAATGAATCGCGTTGAGACTGTAGTTGGAAATATTTTGAGGAATTAGAATAAAATATTCTTTGCACTCTATTTTTATAATAATTAAATTCAATAGGTTTGTTTTGAGATGCCCATTTTAAGGTAATAGAATCTGACTTATCTTGTCTTTTCTTTGAATCACTTATATCTAATAAATCTATGTTTTTATGCGAAATATAAGTGCCATTATTATTCGTAAGTATAAGAGGAATATTGTCATTGTTTTGGATAATTTCTAAAGCAAGTCCAAAATCATTTAAAGACTTTTGAAACTCTTTTGTTGCTCTAGCCCATAAATAAACATTATTGGTTTCGTTTTGTGATAACTCCTGAAAAGCAATATTTGTAAGTCTGACCAACTCTGCTTTCTTTTTAACTGCTTCACTCCAAAAACGGATTTTTTCTAACTCAGATTCTTTAACGTTAGAGACTAAAATTGAAGTCAACCAAAATATGATGCCAATTATTAAAATACCAGCTAACAGCAATATTTTTTTCCATCGTTGTTTTTTTGAGTACAGCTTCATCTATTAACAAATATAGTTCTAATTGATATTATAATTATATAATAACAATAAATAGAATTTAAGGGCATTTTATCATGAACTTGGTTATTTTAGCTAAAGAATATTTATAATTATTAAATGGGGTTTTTAATCCAGAGAATTTTTCTGTTGTTGGTTGTCTTACTAGGGTTAATGTCTTGTGAAGATAATCCTAAAAAGCCTGAAAAGAAAATTGAGAAGAGGGTAGAGAAATGGTTGGAAGCAGGAAGCTTTAATGAAGACAGTGCCTATAAATTTATTGCCAAACAAGTTAGTTTTGGCCCTAGAGTGCCCAATTCCTCTAATCACGTTAAATGTGGCGATTGGCTTTCTACTAAGCTTGCTTCTTTGGGGTTTGAAATTTCTCAACAAGTTGGCGAGGTTACTGCATTTAATGGAGCTAAGCTGCCAGTGAGAAATATTATTGGGAACTTCAATAAAAACTCTTCTAAAAAAATTATGTTGTGTGCGCACTGGGATACAAGACCATTTGCCGATAGAGATACTCAAAATATTAACCTCCCAATAATAGGAGCTAACGATGGCGCAAGTGGCGTAGGTGTTTTATTGGAAATAGCAAGAATAATACAAAAAGACAGCTTGAAAATTGGTTTGGAAATTATATTCTTTGATGTAGAAGATTATGGGGCCCCAAATTACAACTCGAGTTTTTCGGATTTGCAAGCTATGAACGACACCTGGTGTCTTGGCTCTCAGTTCTGGAGCTACAATCTTCCTGAAAATTACCAAAAGCCAAACTTTGGAATATTATTGGATATGGTAGGAGCAAAAAATGCAATATTTCCAAAAGAAGAAATCTCTAGAATGTATGCAGGGTATCACCTAAATAAAATCTGGAAACTTGGACAGTATTTAGGATATGAAAGTTTCTTCAAAAATAAAATTGCTCCTCCACTTACTGACGACCATACCTATATCAACGAGCTAACTCAAATCCCTACTTTAGACATCATTCACTATGATATAAGTCCATTCACAAATAGATTTGATTTTGGAAAGTTTCATCATACTCATCAAGACAATATGGACATTATTGACCGGGAGACATTAAAAGCTGTTGGGCAAACTGTTTTAACCTACCTATACAACAATTAAATGGAAAAAAAGCTTTTTTTATTAGATGCATATGCTTTAATCTATAGGGCTCACTTTGCATTCATAAATAATCCCAGGATAAACTCGAAAGGGTTAAATACTTCTGCAATTTTTGGGTTTTGTAATAGCTTATTGGAGGTAATTAACAATCATGAGCCTACTCACTTGGGAGTTGTTTTTGACCCTCCTGGGGGATCTAATAGGGAAGAAATTTTTACTGAATATAAAGCCAATAGACAAGAGATGCCCGAAGATATAAGAAAAGCGATTCCTTATATTTTTGAAATATTAAAAGCAATGAATATTCAAGTGGAAATGGTTTCTGGTTTTGAAGCGGATGATTTAATTGGCACACTTTCCAAGCAAGCAGAAAAAAAAGGCTATAAAGTCTTTATGATGACTCCCGATAAGGATTTCGGACAACTTGTAAGTGAAAATATATTTATATATAAACCTGGAAGAAGTGGAAATCCAAGTGAAATTCTTGGTCCTAAAGAAGTCTGTGAGAAATTTGAAGTGGAGCGTCCAGAACAAGTTATAGATATTTTAGGCCTTTGGGGAGATGCAGTAGATAATATTCCTGGAATTCCTGGAATAGGTGAAAAAAATGCAAAAAAACTTATTGGGATTTACGGAAGTATAGAAAATCTATTGGCAAATACTGGGGATTTAAAAGGAAAACAAAAAGAAAATGTAGAGAATTTTGCAGACCAAGGATTAATTTCTAAAAAACTAGCAACCATTATTCTTGACTGTCCTGTGGAATTTATTGAGTCCATTTATAAAAGAAAGGAAATTGATGAAAAGCCTTTGACAGATATCCTCAAAGAGTTAGAATTTAATCAATTAGGGAAAAGGATTCTTGGCAAGCCAATTTATCAAGAAAAGCAAATGGATTTATTTGCATCGTCTGAAAACGAAGCTGAATCAACAACAAACCTTCAAGATTTTAGTTCTACAAAACCAGACTATAAATTAATTCAAACTAGGGACGAACATTTAAATTTCATAAAAGAATTATCCTCTAAAGATGTTGTAGCATTTGATACTGAAACCACCTCATTAGAAATAGAGGAAGCAAAATTACTTGGCATTTCATTTTCTTACAGCAAGAATATTGCTTTTTACTGTGATGTCTCCAAAGAGGAAACTCTAATAGATTTATACAAAGACTTTTTCCACTCCAAAACAATAAAAATCGCACACAATCTAAAGTACGATTACGGAATACTATTCAAATATGGTATTCAAATTAATGAGTTTTGTTTTGACACAATGATAGCTCACTACTTAATTGACCCTGAAAAGAGACACAATCTAGACCAGCTTTCAAGAACTATTTTGAATTACGATCCTATTCCTATTGAATCTCTTATTGGTAGCAAAACAAAACCTACAAAAAAAATGGAAGAGGTGGAAATTGATGTCCTTAAGAATTACGCAGCAGAAGATGCTGATCTAACTTTTCAACTATACCTAAAATTTAGCAAGGAACTGAAAAATCTTGATTTAGAACACTTGTTTTACAATATTGAAATTCCACTTATGAGGGTGCTTCACGACATGGAGAGACAAGGAATTAAAATAAACACAGAATCTTTAAGTAGTTTTTCTAAAGAGCTAAATATTAGCTTGACCGATTTAGAGCAATCAATTTTTCACCTTGGTGAGACAGAGTTTAATATCGATTCTCCTAAACAGCTAGGAGAAGTGATTTTTGGCAAATTAAATCTTGACGAAAAAGCAAAAAAAACCAAAACTGGCCAGTATAAAACTGATGAGGCAACTTTGAATAAACTTAACGGAGTTCACCCAATTATAGAAGATATTTTAAATTACAGAACAAGAAAGAAACTTCTATCTACTTATGTAGATGCCCTCCCAAAGTTAATTTCTCCTATAACTAATAAAATTCACACGAATTATATGCAAGCTGTAACTTCAACGGGGAGATTAAGCTCTAACAAACCAAATCTTCAAAATATTCCCATAAGAACAGAACTTGGAAAAAAAATAAGAAAAGCATTTTGTTCATCGGACAGTAACCACCTTTTGCTTTGTGCAGATTATTCGCAAATTGAACTAAGAATTATAGCAGGATTAAGCAAAGATGAATCTATGATCAATGCATTTACTATTGGAAGAGATATTCATAGTGAAACAGCCTCAAAAATTTTTCATGTCAATTTAGAAGAGGTTTCACGAGAAATGAGAAGCAATGCGAAGATGGTGAATTTTGGGATTATCTATGGTATTTCTGCTTTTGGTCTTTCCCAAAGGCTAGGTCTTAAAAGAACTGAAGCAAAAGAAATTATTGACAACTATTTTTTAGAATTTCCAAAGATTAAACAATATATGGACTCCACCATTTCATTTGCCAAAGAGAATGGATATGTAGAAACCATTTTTAAAAGAAAACGCTTTTTACCAAACATAACCAGTGGAAATGCGACAATGAGAGGCTTTGATGAGAGAAATGCAATAAATGCACCAATACAAGGAAGTGCAGCGGACATAATTAAACTGGCAATGGTTAATATTCATAAAAAAATGTTGTCTCAAAAAATGGAATCTAAATTATTACTTCAGGTTCATGATGAATTAGTACTAGACATGGTCAAAGAGGAACAAAAGGATTTGGAAAAACTGGTAAAGCAAGAAATGATGGAGGCGGTAAAATTCAATGTCCCTTTAGAAGTAGAAATTGGGAGTGGAGAGAATTGGCTAATTGCACATTAATAATTACGTCTAATTTTTTCCTCTAAATTTTAAAATAAGTTCTACTGTTGGGTTTAGATTTTAACAAAAACATTTCGTAAATTTGATTGAAATAGAATTAAGATGAATATAATTTTTTTAGGCATAATAGGCCCCCCGCAGATAATCATAATATTAATTGTTGTGCTTTTGCTTTTTGGTGGGAAGAAGATTCCAGAACTTATGAGAGGCTTGGGTAAAGGAGTTAAAGAATTTAAAGAAGCTACTAAAAACGAAGAAGAATCTGAAAATAAAGATTAAAAAATTGAATATACCAGAGTCTTTAGCAGACATTCAGGGAAAAATAATTAGAAGGGAAATCTCCTTAGTCCAAATCTGCCAAGAATATATTAATAGAATAAAATCTTCCACCAGTAATGCATTTATAGAGGTTTTTGAAGAAGAAGCCTTGTCAAAAGCAGAAGAAATCCAAAAAAAAGTAATAAGTAATGACTTTGGCCTTTTGGCTGGAATATTTGTGGGGCTAAAAGATAATATCTGTTACAAGGATCATAGATTAACAGCGTCTTCCAAGATGCTAGAGGGATTCAAATCCTTATTTTCTGCAACAGCTGTTGAAAAAATACTAAATGAAGATGCTATAATTTTAGGAAGGCTTAATTGCGACGAATTTGCTATGGGAAGTTCCAACGAAAATAGTATTTACGGGCCGGTTAAAAACCCAAAAGATGAGAAAAAAGTTCCGGGAGGTTCTTCGGGAGGTTCTGCAGCTGCAGTGGCAGAAGGGCTTTGCAATATAGCTTTAGGGTCTGATACCGGAGGTTCGATTAGACAGCCTGCTTCATTTTGTGGTGTAATTGGAGTGAAACCTACCTATGGTAGAATTTCGAGATATGGATTAATAGCATATGGCTCAAGTTTTGATCAAATTGGTGTTTTTTCTAAAACAATTCAAGATGCGAATATTCTTATCCATGTTATGAGCGGAAGCGATGAATTTGATAGTACTGTTTCGTCCCAAAAGCCAAGCAATAAAAAAATTAAATTACCCGGTAAAAAATTCAACTTTGGAATACCTGATGAATATTTGAAATTTGAAGGACTAGATATCGAAATCAAGAATAAATTAATGTCTGTTATTGAAAATTTAAAAGAGAATGGGCACAAAGTAGAAATTTTAAAGTTTCCTTTTTTAAAATATCTTGTTCCCACTTATTATGTACTAACTACTGCAGAAGCAAGCTCTAATTTAGCAAGATACGATGGTGCACATTTTGGTTTTCGAACTAATAATGCCGTAGATATAAATTCTACCTATGAAAATTCAAGATCTGAAGGATTTGGAATGGAGGTTAAACGACGTATTATGCTTGGTAATTTCGTTCTTAGTTCTGGATATTACGATGCTTATTTTACTAAGGCTCAAAAAGTTCGAAAATTAATTAAAACTAAAACTGAAGAAATGCTGAAAAATAATGATGTTCTTATTTTTCCTACAGCACCTTCTACAGCTTTTAATATTGGCGAAATAAAAGACCCAATAAAAATGTATTTACAAGACATATTTACTGTTCATGCTAATATAACAGGTGCTCCAGCAATTTCACTGCCGATTGGAACTCATAGTAATAATCTTCCTTTTGGTATTCAATTAATTGCTAATAACTTTCAAGAAAATACTCTTTTTGAAGCTTCAAATTTATTAATGGAAAACCATTTACAATGAAACATCTTTTAGAGGAAGAATATGAGTATGATTTTAGTCTTCTTGGTATTTGTTGCCATGAAAAAGATTATCGACTTTGTTGGGCAGTAAATAGCAATTTAGATTTAAACCTAACGAAATCCGGAAAAGATATTGAGTTAATCTTTAATAAAAAATCTAAACCGAATGCAAATTTTCCAATTTTTTCACACGTAAATGATGTTAATTCAAATGAATATTATTTAATTGGAAACAAATGCGAGCGAAGCTGGTTGATCCCTGAAAAATCTCACATTGATTTTTTTTTATTATTTAAATCTGACGAAAAAAAAACTTACGATTATTATTTAAAGAAACTTAGGGAAATTCCATTTATATTAACGGCACATTCTGTAGTAGTAGAACAATTAAAATCAAAAGAAAATCTAATTTTTTAAAATGAGTAAAAGAACTAAAATTGTAGCAACTGTTGGCCCTTCAACATCTAGTGAAGAAGTATTAAAAGCAATGATTAAGGAAGGAGTTAACGTATTTAGAGTTAATTTTTCTCATGGTATTCATCAAGACCATATTAATGCAATTGAAAAAATCAGAACTGTAGATGAGCAATTAGGGACCCACTCTGCAATACTAGCAGACTTACAGGGACCAAAAATCAGAATAGGCGACATGCCAGAAGAAGGACTTCTACTTAAAAATAATCAAGAATTTATTTTAACTACTCTAGAAGAAAGAGATTTAAAAAAATCCGCTCAAATATTTATTGATAGAATTCCTAAAGATGTAAAAATTGGAGAAAAGGTTCTTTTAGATGATGGGAAAATACATTTAGAAATAGTAGAAACCAATTTGAAAGACACTGTAAAAACTAAAGTAGTTGCTGGTGGATTATTATTTTCTAAAAAGGGACTCAATTTACCTGACACTAATATTAGTATTTCAAGTTTGACAGTGAAAGATAAAGCTGATTTGATAGTAGCTTTAGAACAAAAAGTAGATTGGATTGGATTTTCATTTGTAAGATCTGCAAGGGAAGTTATAGAGCTTAGACATTTAATAAACAGTCATAACGGTAATGCAAAGATTATTGCAAAGATTGAAAAACCTGAAGCAGTTAGTGATCTACATGGGATATTGGTAGAAACTGACGCGGTAATGGTTGCAAGAGGAGATTTAGGAGTGGAAATCCCACTTGAATCGGTTCCTTTAGTCCAAAAAAAGATTGTCTCTATGGCTCAAGATTTAGCAAAACCCGTAATTATTGCAACCCAAATGATGGAAAGTATGATGGAAAATATTACTCCAAATAGGGCTGAAGTTAATGACGTAGCCAATGCAGTTATGGATGGAGCAGATGCAGTAATGCTAAGTGGAGAAACTTCAGTAGGGAAACATCCTATTGAAGTAATTAAAATAATGTCGAGAATTATCAATGAAGTAGAAAATAATTTTGACAATATTTATGTAAAAGAAACACTACCTAAAAAGAATAACGAACGATTTATTACCGACTCTATATGTTTTAATGTCTGTCGATTGGCTCAGCGAGTAGAAGCAAAAGCAATTATCACAATGACACATTCTGGATATACTGCTTACAAGATTTCTAGTCAAAGACCAAAATCTGAAATTTTTGTTTTTTCTAGTAATAAAAAACTACTAAGCACCTTGTCTCTAGTATGGGGAGTTAGTACTTTTTATTACAATAATACTACAAGTACAGACCACACCATTGCAGATATAAAGCATCTGTTAAAAATGGAAGGGTATGTAGAAAGTGGAGATTTAATTATCAATACTGCAAGTATCCCGCTTCTTGAAAATGGTAAAACAAATATGTTAAAACTAAGCTATATAGACTAAGTCATGATCAATATTAAGTTACTTAAAGAAATTTGTGAAACAGCAGGAGCTCCAGGTTTTGAAAATAGAGTTAGGAGTTTAGTTTTAAAACAAATAAAGAACCATATAGACCATATAGAAATTGACAATATGGGAAATGTTATTGCTTTAAAAAAGGGTGTTGACTCGTCAAAATCTGTAATGATTGGAGCTCATATGGATGAAATTGGGTTTATCATAACACATATTGATAAAAAAGGATTCTTAAAGTTTCATCCCCTTGGAGGTTTTGACCCCAAAACTCTGACTTCTCAAAGAGTAATTGTTCACGGGAAAAAAGATGTAATTGGAGTGATGGGATCTAAACCAATTCACGTAATGACAACTGAAGAAAAAAATAGAGTTCCAAAAATTAGTGACTTCTACATAGATTTAGGTTTAGAATTAAAAGAAGTAGAGAAAATAATTTCTGTTGGAGATTCTGTAACAAGAGAAAGAGCTCTTATAGAGATGGGAGATTGTATAAATTGTAAAAGCTTAGATAATAGAATTGCTGTTTTCATTCTCATTGAAACGTTAAAAAAATTAGAAAAACCAGATTTTGATACTTATGCTGTTTTCACTGTTCAAGAAGAAGTAGGAATAAGAGGAGCACAAGTTGCTACTCAGAAAATAAAACCAGATTTTGGATTTGGCTTAGATACTACTATTGCTTACGATGTCCCAGGGGCAAGTGAACATGAGAAAATCACTTCTTTAGGCAGTGGTGTAGGAATAAAAATTATGGATGCCAGTACCATTTGCGATTCTAGAATGGTAAAATTCATGAAAAAAACAGCAACTGAAAATAAGATTTCTTGGCAGAATGAAATTCTTACAGCAGGAGGAACTGACACAGCTAGTATACAACGAATGACACCTGGAGGATCTATTGCCGGTGCATTTTCAATCCCAACAAGACATATTCATCAGGTAATAGAAATGGTTCACAAAAAAGATGTTGAAAGTTGTATAGAGTTATTAAAATGTTGTCTGTTATCTATGAACAACAACAATTGGGAGCACAAAAATGAAATCTAAAAAGTTTCAGAACTAAATTGTTTTAGGAATCTCCAATCATTTTCAGAATATAATCTTAAGTCATTTACTTGGTAAACTAATTGAGCTATTCGTTCTACGCCCATTCCAAATGCATATCCACTGTAAACCTCTGAGTCTATATTACAATTTTCTAAAACATTAGGATCTACCATCCCACAGCCCATAATTTCTAACCATCCTGAATATTTACAGACATTACAACCCTTTCCGTTACAAATCGTACAAGAAACATCTACTTCTGCAGAAGGTTCAGTGAATGGAAAATACGAGGGTCTAAGTCTTATTTTTGCCTCGTCACCAAACATAGATTTAGTAAAATATAAAAGTGTTTTTTTCATGTCTGCAAATGAAACATCTTTGTCAATATAAAGACCTTCAACCTGATGAAAAAAACAATGTGCTCTTGCTGAAATTGCTTCATTTCTATAAACTCTTCCAGGTGAAATAGTTCTTATTGGCGGTTGGTTATTTTCCATCACTCTCACTTGGACTGAAGAGGTGTGAGTTCTTAAAGCAATATCATCTTGGATAAAAAAAGTGTCCTGCATATCTCTTGCTGGGTGTTCCTTTGGGAAATTAAGAGCAGTAAAATTATGCCAATCATCTTCAATCTCAGGACCTTCTGAAATTGAAAATCCAATTTGGGAAAATATATTTGTTATCCTATCTCTAATTAAAGTAATTGGATGCCTAGAACCAAAATTTATAGGTTGTCCTGGGATAGTATAATCTGTATTGTTTTTAGTACTATTTGAGTTGGTAGATAATTTTGATTTTAAATTGTTTATCTTTTCTTGACAATTGTTTTTTAATATGTTTAATTGTTTTCCAAATTCTTTTTTTTGATCTATAGGAACGTCCTTAAAAGCGCTAAATAATAAAGTTACTTTTCCCTTCTTGCCAAGATATGCAATCCTAAAGTGCTCTATTTCTTCAGTTGAATTACTTTGAAATTTTTCAACTTCTTGGTTGATCTTGTCAATATCTCCAAACATATTATTTAATAATTCTAGCTGATAAAATTGTAACTGCAGATATTGGCCGATCTCCTCTAGCTGTTTTAACAGAACAAATTTTATCTATTATTTCTATTCCTTGGGTAACTTCTCCAAAAACAGTATAACCATTGTCTAAAAAGGGAGTTCCTCCAATTTCTTGATAAACTTTTTTTGCACTATCGGAAAAATGAAAATTATTTTCAGCTTGTTGGTAGTTCTTCACTTTTTGATTAATTCTATTTTCCATTTGGGCGAGTTGTTGCAAGGAAAGTTTTCTACCTTGTACAATATAAAATTGGCTGCCACTAGATTTTTTTTCTGGATTAACGTTGTCTCCCATTCTAGCTGCAGCTAAAGCACCTTTCTTGTGAAATAACTTTGGATTGATTTCTGCGGGAATTGTTTCTCCTTCACTATTTTGACCTAGTTGTCCTTTAAAATCATCTTTCTTAGAATTGGGGTCTCCTGCTTGAGCCATAAAGCCATTAATAACTCTGTGAAATTTTATCCCATCGTAAAACTTATTCTCTACTAATTTTTTAAAATTGTCTCTGTGTAATGGGGTTTCATTGTAAAGCTTTAAACTAACTGTCCCTTCAGAAGTAACCATTTCAATCCTAGTTTCACTAGGAACAGAATTCTTTGTCTTAAAGACCGAACAACTAAAAAATAGAAAGGCTATAAATCCAAAAAATATATTTCTAAAAGCTCTAAACATTTAAATCCTGTATTTTTTCTATATTGCAAAGTAAGACAATAGTATAAATTAATCTAAAATATTTTAAAATTATCTTAAATTTAAATGCATCAAAGGCGCTAAAAATAAATGGATTTGCTAAAGACATATTATAGGATTTTCATAATTTCAAGTATAATAATTAGTTTTTCATCTTTAAATTCCTGCTATAAGCGCGATCAAACTATTGCAATAATTAGAGTTTTGGATAACAATACAAATAATCCAATTGAAAACATAAGTGTTCGTTTATTTTTTGATGATTCAAATGGTGCTAATATTCCAAAATATGATATTGTTAAAAATACTTTGAGTAATGGAACTGCCAGCTTTGACTTTAGCGATGAATACAAAGATGGCCAGGGTGGTTTTGCTGTTTTAGATATTGAAGTTGATGGGGTCTTTATGGGCGTTATAAATATTGTAGAAATGACCACCACTGAAAAAGTAATTTATATTCAATAATTATCATAGCTTGAATAAAAAACAACTTTATTTAAATCTCTTATTTTCTTTACTAATAATTATCTTCAAAAGCTATCAAATTATCTTTGTGAACGGTTTTTTTGGTAGCCTGACTTGGAATATTTTTAAAGAATCTATTGTACTTATTTCCATTTATTGGTTGGGTATTGGAGGTATTCACTTACTAAAGACAAAGTTTTTAAGTAAAAAATAAAAGGGCTGGTCTAAAAGAATTCCTATTTTACAAATTATAAGTTAATATATCCTATTTTTATATATAATCTTACTATGGAAGCACCTAACCTACTTGTGAAAATTGAAAATAGCATTGCACTGTTTACTTTAAATAGACCCCAACAACTCAATGCGCTTAATAACCAACTTATTGACGGGCTAAATCAAGAGCTTGAAAAAATAAAAACAGATAAAAATATAAAATCTTTGATTATAACCGGCTCTGGGGAAAAGGCTTTTGTTGCAGGAGCTGACATCAAAGAATTCGCAAAATTTACAAGTGAAGAAGGTGAAAATCTTGCCAGAGATGGTCAAAAGAAATTATTTGATTTTATTGAAAACTTTCCAAAGCCAGTTATTGCGGCAATCAATGGGTTTGCCTTGGGAGGAGGGCTAGAACTTGCAATGGCATGTCATATAAGACTAGCATCTAATAATGCTAAAATGGGATTACCTGAAGTTAGTTTAGGGGTTATTCCAGGATACGGTGGTACTCAGAGACTGGCTCAATTAGTTGGGAAAGGTAAAGCGATGGAAATGATTGCAACAGGAAGAATGATTGATGCTAATCAGGCGCTTAATTATCGGTTGGTAAATAATATTGTTCAACCAGAGGACTTAATTTCAACATGCAAAGATTTAGCTAATCAAATTGCTAAAAATTCTCCAAATGCAATATCTGCTGCCATTAAATCAATAAATGCAGGGTTTAATTCTAATTTAAACGGATTTGAAGTGGAAATAAATTCTTTTGGCAGTTGTTTTGGAACTGAAGATTTTATTGAAGGAACAAGTGCATTTTTAGAAAAGAGAAAACCTAATTTTTAAAATTGAGTTCAATTAGAAAATTAATTAATCAAACAGCAATTTACGGCACAAGCAGTATTATTGGGAGGTTTTTAAACTTTTTATTAACCCCACTATATGCCCTTCAATTCTCAAACGAACAGTATGGTATAATTACTGAAATGTATGCTTATGTAGCATTTTTAGTAGTTTTCCTTACTTATGGGATGGAGACTGCATTTTTCAGATTTTCAACAAACAGTAAGGAAGGAAAAATAAATATATATTCCAACACCTTATATTCCTTAATTACCACCTCAGCAATTTTTGTGGCCATGGCCACCATATTCTCTCAAAATATTGCAGATTGGCTAAAGTATCCTAACCATAAAGAATATATTATTTGGTTTAGTTTGATTGTGAGTTTAGATGCTGTTTCATCCATCCCTTTAGCAAAGTTGAGACTTCAAGAAAAAGCGAAGAAATTTGCTCTTGTCAATCTTCTTAATGTTGGGGTAAATATTTTATTAAACTTATTTTTTCTTATTTATTGTAAAGAAGCTTATGAAAGTGGACATCAAAACTGGATTACCGAAAATCTTTACAATCCAGAAATTGGAGTTGGTTATGTATTTATTTCTAATCTTATTGCAAGTGTGATAAAGTTCGGTGTTTTAATGCCAACGATGAGTTTTAGGGGGACTTTTGACTTTACCATACTGAAACAAATGACTAGCTATGCAGCTCCAATGCTATTGGTTGGCCTAGCTTATGTAGTAAACGAGACTTTGGATAGAGCAATGCTTAAATCTATTCTATTCAATCAATATTTAGAAAATGGTGATGCAAAAAGTAGTTCTCAAGCATTGTCTATGGCACTTTCCCAAAATGGAATTTATGGAGCTAATTATAAAATAACAATGATAGTTAGTATGTTTATTCAGGCATTTAGATATGCTTCTGAGCCTTTCTTTTTTAAAAATGAAGCTAGTAAAAACTCCAAAGATACACTGGCTAAAGTCATGAACTATTTTGTTGTTGTTCTTATTTTCACTTTTTTAGTGATGACTCTATTTTTGCACTTCTTTAAATATTTTATTCCCAACGCTGAATATTGGAGTGGACTAAAGGTAGTTCCGGTCTTACTTGGTGCCAATATTTGTTTGGGAACTTATACGAGCTTATCTATTTGGTATAAACTTTCTGAAAAAACAATTTATGGAGCAATTATTTCAATTATTGGTGTTTTAATCACTCTATTAATTAACTTTCTATTCATTCCTATTTATGGATATGAAGCTTCGGCCTATGCAACTTTATTTTGTTATGGTTCTATGGTGATAATTAGCTATTTTTTTGGACAATACCACTACAGAGTTCCTTACAACCTAAAAAAAATATTTCTTTATTTCATAGCAGGAGGTTTAATTTATTGGCTGAGTTTAGACTTTGATGCTTCTATTAATTACAACGTTGAAGAGTATGGGTTTCATGTATTTCTTTTGGCTTGCTACATAGTTTTAGTATATTTTGTAGAAAGACCTAAAAAATTAAAAAATAAGCTATAAATGATCTCAATAAAAATTGTAAATAGTTCAAATAACAATACCCCTAGCCTTGCTACAAAAGGAGCAGCAGGTGCCGATATAAGAGCTTTTATTGAAAATAAAATAATTTTAAAACCAATGGAAAGAAAATTGATTTCAACAGGGCTTAAAATGGAAATTCCCTTTGGGTATGAAGTGCAAATAAGACCAAGAAGCGGGCTTGCCTTTAAAAATGGAATTACAGTAATTAACAGCCCTGGAACTATTGATTGTGATTACAGAGGGGAAATTGGAATTCTTTTAATAAACCTTTCAAACAAAAATTTTGAAATAAATAATGGGGATAGAATAGCTCAAATGGTTTTGTCAAAATACGAAGTTCCAAACTTTATTGAAACTTCTGAAATTTCGATTAGTCAAAGAGGAGAAGATGGATTTGGGAGCACAGGTGAAAAATAATTTCTCTATAAAATTTATGATTAAAAATTTAAGAATTATCAGCTTTTTCATAGCATTATTTTTTACTCAAAAAATAAGTTCTCAAGAAGATAATATCTTAGATGACAGAACATTTGTGAAATGTCTTATTGATGCAACAGGTGCAAAAGTTAGCGGAGATTTTTATTTGGCAGATTCTTTATATAAAAAATGTTTGGATATTAATCCAAAAAGTGGTGTTGTTAATTTTGAGCTTTCTGGAATTTATTTGTCTCTTAATCAACCGCAAAAAGCCTTGAAATATGCAAGTAATGCAGCTATAATTGACCCAGGAAATGAATGGTATCTAGCAAATTTAGCATTGGCCTATAAAGAAAATGCGAACCATAATAAAAGTGCTGAAACCTTTTCCAAATTAATTGAAATAAAACCTGATAAGATCTCCTACTTATTTTCTTTAAATGAAGAACTCTTAAACGGAAGTAAGTACAAAAAGGCTATAATAGTTCTCAATAAAATTGAAGAAAAGATTGGCATTAGTGAAGATTTGTCAATACAAAAGCACCAAATTTATGTTTTCTTAAAAGATAAAAAAAAGGCAATAGATGAACTTAAAAAATTGTTTGCTGTTAGTCCAGATAATATAAGAGGACTAGGCATATTAGCGGAGTACTACCAAAACATTAACAAACCTAAAGAATCCAAAAATTTATTGGACAAAATGATGCTCATTGATTCCTCCAATGGCCTTGTTAGACTTTCATTGTTTCAATTTCATTATAAAAATAGAGATATTATTAAAGCCCATCAAGAACTTCTATATGTGATGGAATCACTTGAAGTTGAAAATAATTTAAAAAAACAAATGCTTCTTCAGATATCTTACGATGAAAAAAGCCCATTCAATATTAATCAGATATGTGAACTTGCAGAAAGCTATCTAAAATCAGACTTTCAAAGTAGTGAGGTCTTACTTCTTTTAGGAAATTTAAAAATGCATCAAAGAAAAGAAGATACTGCATGTTTCTACATTAGAGAATCTCTAAAAATTAATCCACTACCATTTGAAGCCTGGACTCAGTTAATTTCTTCTACTCTTTCAAGAAACAAGTTGGAAACAACTATTAAAGACTCAAAAAACGCAATAGAAAGTCATCCAAATCAGCCATTTCTTTATTTAGCATTAGGCATTGCTTTGAACCAAAAAAAACAATTTGAAAGTGCTATTGAAAATCTTAAAAAAGGAAAGAATTTGGTTTTCAATAACTCATTTTTAGAAAGTGATTTTAATCAACAAATTGGCGATTCTTACTATGGAATAAAAAAATTCAAAATAGCATTTGATTATTATGAAATGTCTTTAGCTTTAAATCCTGAAAATATTAATCTATTAAATAATTACAGTTATTATTTGGCTATAGAAAAAGTCAATCTAAATAGAGCAAAAGAATTAATATTAAAAGTAATAGATAAGTTTCCTGATAATTCCACTTATATGGACACTTATGGGTGGGTGATGTTCCAAATAGGAAAATATGAAGAAGCTGAACAAATTTTATTTAATGCTGTTATTAAAGATGGAGAAAACTCTGGTGAGATATTAGAACATTATGGAGATGTTCTTTTTAAATTAGGTAACAAGAATAAAGCTATTACTTTTTGGAAAAAAGCAAAAGTAACTGGCGAACATTCAAAAGAGTTAATTCAAAAAATAAATGAAAATAAATTTATTGAATAATATTTTAGTAGGGTTTTTTACTGTCGTTATTTCTGCCTCTTGCAGTATTATAAAAAATGTTGAGGAAGGAAAAGTGGTAAAAGTTCTTAATGAAAAAAAGCTTTTAGATTCAATTAAAGAATATGAGCTAGATATCCAATGGTTAAAAGCTAGAGGAAATGCATCAATAACTATAAATAATGAGGCCCCACAAGAAATAGATCTAAATATTAGATCTAAAACAGACAGTTTAATTTGGCTCAATGTTTCTAAATTTAAAAAAAGAATATTTCGAGGAGAGTTCAAGAAAGATTCTGTAAAAATGGTCATCGAATATCCTGAAAAATTATTTTTCAAAGGCTCTGTTGCAAATCTAGAGAATGATTTAAATTTATCGATTCCCTATCCTTTAATTGAAGATTTACTAATTGGAAGATCTTACCTAAAACATTTAGAAGACAAATTTATTCTACAAGTAAAGAATAATGAGTACCATTTACTTTCTCACAGAAAAAGAAAAACCAAAAGAATTACAAATAACAAAACTAAAAAATCAGTAGATTATATTTATCAATCTTGGATTGATCCATTTACTTTTAAATGTAAGAGAATAAATATAATTTTCCCAGCTTCTAATTCTGAAATTAACATTAACTATAAAAATTGGGGGGAAATAAATAATCAATACTTTCCTATGGATATTGAACTTATAATTAGCAACTTAGAGCTATCATATAATCTTTTAATCAACTATAAAAATGTAAAGTTTGACTTGCCCCAAAAATTTCCTTTTAAAAGAATTGACAATAAGTACCAGTCTATAAAATTAAATGATTAGAACAATCAAACATATTTTAATTGTGGGAGCTTTGCTACTTCCTTCTTTGTTTTATGGTCAAAAGAAAAGTGATTTACTTAAAAGACAAGAAAAAAAATTATTAGAAAAAATTGAGCACACAAAAGAACTTATCAATCAAACTAGAGCCACAAAAAAACTTACCCTTAGTGAAATTAATATTGTCAACAAACAAATTCAATATAGGGAAAAGCTAATTGACAATTACAGTTTCCAACTTAGGAAAATGGATGAAAAAATAAAAGAAATTAATAGGCAGATTAGATCATTAACTAATACAGATAAAATCTTGAAAGAGGAGTACAGAAAAATGATTTTATATGCTTTTAAGAACAGAGATCCTAATTATAAATTTCTTTATATAATATCTTCTTCTACATTTTCAGAAGCTTTTCATAGAATGAAATATATTCAGTATTATAAAGACTACCGATTAAAACAAATAGAAAGAATTAAAAAAACACAAATTAATCTAGAAATTAAAAAAGGTGAATACTTTGAAGAAATTAAAAGAAAAAAATCTCTGTTAGAAAATAAAAAGCAAGAGAAGATAGATTACCAAAAAGATAAGAATATCCAAATAACATCTTTAGAGAAAATTAAAAACAATGAAAAAACTCTAGCTGAAGATTTAGAAAAAAACAATGTAAAACGACAAGAAATTGCAAAAGCAGTAAAAAAAGCTATTGAAAAGGAAATAAGAGCATTAGAGAAATTGAAAAAATCAAAATTTGATTATACACCTGAGGGAAAAGCACTTTCAAAAAATTTTAGCAATAATAAAGGCAGGTTAATATGGCCTGTTGAAAATGGTGAAATTACTAGTAGATATGGGAAGCATCAACACCATTTGGTAAGTACGGCAACAGTTGATAATAATGGGATTGATATTACTACATCTAAAAATGCAAATGTTCGTGCTGTTTTTGGTGGGAAAGTAACAAGTGTTCTTATAATTCCGGGAGCTGGTAGAGTGGTGATGGTAAGCCACGGAGAATACAGAACTGTTTATGCTAATTTACAGGAGGTTTATGTAAAAAAAGGAGACTTCATTAAAACCAAAGATAAGGTGGGTAAACTGCTTGCTAAAGAATCTGGTATTTCAGAAGCTCATTTTGAAATATGGAGAATATTAGCCGAAGGATTAAATACAGTGAACCCTTCTGTATGGTTGTCAAAATAATTAACCAATCTCAATTAAAACATCTAATCCATCAAAAGGATTATTTCCTTTAGGTTTGTTTTTCAAAATTACTTGAACGTATCCAAATTTATTGATCATTTTTTGAACTACTTTATTTATAGAATTATTTAAATAACCCAATTTAAACCCTTGATAATATATTGCTAAAGAATTCTCTTCCCAAAATCTACTTTTATCAGACTCTATAGTTAGTGAATCATTAATTTTAAGGGAGTCTTTAACGTATATATAATCATGTCTTGTAAGTTCTACTAAATGCGTCATAATCCCCATTTTAGGTAGAATGACCTCTATGTTTTCAGAAATTGCTAATGTTTTCATCTTATGCTGTTTTTAATTGAAATAAATGTTGGTTAATAAATGTTTCGTTGGTAGAAAAAATTAAGTCCTCACCGAGATGATTTTTTGGGACAATTTCACACACTTGATCATTATCCCCAATCAGCTTATTCCAAAGAGAGTTGGTTTTTTGGAAACCAATTATTTTCTCACATAAATGGCTAAATCTAACAAGGTCTATTGGAATTGAAGTATAATAGTTTTTATTATTTATTCTAACTGCCCCATCTAGTAATATAGCTGTATCATTTTTCTCATAGATAATATAATTTACTTGAAAAGTGATTTTAGGATTTGTCTTTGTTGTCATTTTTAAATTTTTAATACACAACAAATATGAGCAATATCTACGTAATCATTTTACGTAGTAAAAAAACCTAATACTTTACGCTTAAAGATTCATTTATCTTTATTTTTTTAGAGACCCCTAATGCTTTTACTTTTAACGTTCCGTCAATTAGAAGTGTAACCTCATTTCCAGTGATATAGCTGAAAAACCCTGATACTACTGGAATAAAACTTTTGATTTCAGTAGAAAAAGATAAGTTAATCTTAGAAATACCACTTTTTTTAAGGATGTAGGAATCTGTAATTTCCAAAACTCCTATATCTTCTTTACCAAGTAATCCTTTAACATTAGCCGACTTTAAGACTATATTGTACGGGTTAGGATTAAAGAAACTTAATTCAACACAAATAGGATTACAACCATCTTGCTCAGAAAACGAATAATCTTCCATCCCCTTAAATTCAAGGGGCTTATACAAAGAGCAAGAAGAAATCAAAAAACTTAATATTAATATGGCAAACAATCTCATTTCTTATACCATAAGATTTGCATAATTTTTGTAAAAATGTGGTATTGTTTCAATTCCCTTGTAAAAATTAAATAACCCAAAGTGTTCATTTGGGGAATGGATTACATCAGAATCTAATCCGAAACCAAGTAGTATTGTTTTCAATCCTAAAACCTCTTCAAACATTGGAACTATAGGGATACTTCCTCCACTTCTAACTGGGATTGGTGTTTTTCCAAAAGTTGTTTCCATTGCATTTTTAGCAGCTATATATGCAGGAAAGCCTGTAGGAATAACGACCCCTTCTCCTCCATGATGAGGGGTTACTTTAACCTTTACATATTCAGGGGCAATTTTCTTAAAATGGCTTTCAAATAAATCAGTGATCTTTTCTGAACTTTGATTAGGGACTAATCTCATGGAAATTTTAGCATGTGCTTTGGATGGCAATACAGTTTTAGCGCCTTGGCCAATATAACCTCCCCAAATACCATTTACATCTAAAGTTGGCCTTATAGAATTTCTTTCATTGGTAGTAAAACCATCTTCTCCATAAACATTATCAATTGATAGGTCTAACATATATTCAGACAAATTAAATGGAGCTTTGGCCATTTCTTTTCTGTCCAAATTACTCACCTCAACAACCTCTTTATAAAAGCCAGGAATATTAATTGTTCCATTTTCATTATGTAATGAAGCTATCATTTTAGACAATACATTAATTGGATTGGCAACAGCACCTCCATACAGTCCAGAATGTAGATCTCTATTTGGTCCTGTTACTTCTACCTCCACATAACTTAACCCCCTAAGTCCAACACATATAGATGGTGTAGTATTATTTATAATTCCAGTATCTGAAACCAAAACTACATCTGCCTTTAAAAGTTCAACATTAGAACGTACAAACTTTTCTAGATTAGAAGACCCTACTTCCTCTTCTCCCTCAAACATAAACTTGACATTGCAGGAAAGTTCTCCAGATTTATACATTGCTTCAAAAGCTTTTAAATGCATAAACATCTGACCTTTGTCATCGCAGGCTCCTCTTGCAAAAATAGCACCTTCTGGATGTATCTTAGTTTTTTTAACCACTGGATCGAAAGGATCTGAATCCCATAATTCATAAGGATCTGCAGGTTGAACATCGTAATGACCATATATCAAAACTGTAGGAAGACTAAGGTCAATAATCTTCTCTGCATAAACAATTGGATGCCCTTCTGTAGGAAATATTTGGACATTATCAGCTCCAATTTGATTAAGATTATTCTCCAAAAAACTAGCTGCTTTTAGCACATCATCTTTAAATTTCATATCCGCACTTACAGATGGGATTTTAATGAATTCAAACAACTCATTTAAAAATCTATTTTTATTTTTATTAATATATTCTTGAGTCATAATAAGTAAATTTTAGAAGCTTTAAATAATTAATTCAAGTTAAAGATTTATTTACTAAACCTTTGGATGTCTAAGAATATTTTATAGATTATTAACTTTAGAGAAAATTAATACTTTATAAGTGGGGAAAAAAATATTAACTCTATCCTTTTTGTTTTGTCTTTACCAATACTTTTATAGTCAGATTGAAGTAGATAATTCAGCTCCGTTCAATACGGCAATTTCATTAGTTGATAATATTTTACTAGGTGGTGGGGTAAGTTCTGCAAACCATTCTTTTATGGGTGACGCAATACAAATTGGGTTTTTCAATGCTTTGAATACTAATTTGAATATGGATAGTGGGATTGTAATGTCAACAGGAGATATTAATGCTTT
>Ga0206682_10000055_pt1 | contig 105104 bp, 130 predicted proteins | sample M240m12015metaG_FD_155444 | JGI IMG/M metagenome (GOLD analysis project Ga0206682, IMG submission 155444) | Ammonia-oxidizing marine archaeal communities from Monterey Bay, California, United States - M2 40m 12015 | ecosystem: Environmental > Aquatic > Marine > Intertidal zone | place: USA... | reverse complement strand
TTGCGGGTAACACTACACTTGTATCATTTGTAGATTTACAGTTCTTCGGCACCCGTGAGCAGGGTCAATCCGTCCTCCACGATGGCCAACTGACCCTCACGAAATCGTTAACTGTTCCCCGAATTGGGCCGGCTCTCGACGCGGACGATACACCCCGTCGGGACCGACTCGTGGTGGAATACAATACCTCGACGAACCCCACGTTCGAGGGGGGTGTCAGGGACACGAGTGGGAGGGGGAATGATGGGGTGTTCTACGGTGGGGCGTCGTATGATGCTACGGAGAAGGCGTTGGTGTTTGATGGGACGGATGATTATGTTTTTACTGGTAATCTCCAAAATTCTGGTGGTGATATAGATTTCACGATTTCGATGTGGATAAAACCAAATGCGGTTACCTCAAGCGCCCAGTCTCCATTTCTACTTGGTAAAGAGGTAACAAACAAAGCGGTTGGATTGAATTTTATCAGTACCGATGTAGATTTCTTTGTTGTCGGAGGTGTTGCTTATACACTGGCACCTACAAGTGGTATATTTGATACTGGGTCATGGAAGCATTTTATATTATATCGTAGAGGTGGTTTAATGGGAGTTTATGTAAATGGTGTATATATAACACCAAGCGTGACAGGTTCTGGTTCCTTAGACTTACCCCAAACCACTCAATTTACATTGGGAAATAGAGATGGCACCAATTATTTTAACGGCTCCATCTCCAACTTCAAACTCTACGACACGGCCCTCACCGCCGAAGAGGTCAAGACCCTCTACGATATGGGTCGCACGGGGAGTGTGGCGAACCCCCAACCCCTTCATATCGCGACACCTTTGTATGCTCCGGGGACGATCGTTCAGGTTGAGCAGTCTATAAAGCGAGATGATTCGAGTACTGCGAGTACTTCTGTGAGCGATATACCCGGTCTCAGTGTGACTATACACCCTAAATTTGCTACCAGTAAAATTTTGGTATCGTATCAAGTAAATATGGGTGGAAACTATCATATGTTTCTTAGAACAAAACGAACTCAAAACGGTACAACTACGTATGTGGGGAACGGAAATGCAAGTGGTAATAGACCCCTTGCCTCGAGTTATCAAAGTCACCTCCACGCTGCTCACGTAAATTCTATGAACATGGAGATTTTAGATCCAGCAAACGGAACGGATCCGATTACATACCAGTTACAGTTTTGGGTTTCGCATACCAATTATACAGCGTATATAAATAGATCATTTGACAATTATAACAATATTTATGGACCGGCTGCTCAGTCAAGTTCCATAACTGTTAAAGAAGTGTGTCAATAATATTCTAAAGTAAAAGTAAATGGATATAGCGTTGATCTTATCCGAATATTATAAAGGTCAGGAGTGGACTATACACGGTAATACATACGAAGCCTTAATTTGGTACGATGACAAGAACTCTCTCCCAAAACCAACCCTCGAAGAAATAACTGAAAAATGGAATGAATATGTAGCGGCCCAACCCCTAAAGGAACTCCGCCAAGAACGCGACGTTCTCCTCACTAAAACGGATAAGTACGCCCTCCCTGATTGGCCCCACGCATCTCTCGCGAAACAAACGGAGTGGATTGAGTACCGCCAGGCTCTCCGCGACCTTCCCAATGCGACAGAGGACCCAGCGAACCCTGTTTGGCCCACTGTTCCAACTGCATAGCAGTTGTCCCACACCTAATAACACGTAAATCATTTCTTACGCTATATTAGATGTCGATCAATAATCAGAACACGTACCTGAATATTGAAGACGCACATTTACGTCTCCGAACGGGTAACGTGTATGCGCAGGGGATAACCATTGGTGGGATCACGGTCGACCCCTCCCACGGTCTCCAGCGTGTATCGGATACGGGAAATGTCACGGCAACCACACTTCAATTCGACAATGCGACGACGGCTTTCACGACAACCGCGAATGTCACGGTAGGACGCGATCTCACGGTCTCCGGGAACGCCCTCGTTTCCTCGAATTTAACCGTTACGGGGAACGCCGTTATTTCAGATGACCTCACAGTTACGGAGAACCTTCTCGTCTCCAATAACCTCACGGTCACCGGGAACACCTTCTACACGAACCCCGCCGCAGTCCTCGTGGACTCCAACGTGGTCACCGAATACACGGGACCCCACGATCGACCCCTGCGGAAGTACCCGGAGGTGGCTATTATAAACGGAACTCTAGGACCTACAGGTGGTATTGTGCAGACACCGGGAGTATCAGAATCTCAAAAAGGATATACAGTAACTTCAAGTAGTAGTTGGGGTAATGGTGGTACAGATACACGCGCCGGTTGGTGTGCATTTGATGAAGGTAAAAGTACTACGACATATAAAATATGGCAATCTGGAAATTACTACACAACCGCCACACCCGGACTATATAACCGTAGTCCAGCTCAATCACATACAGCAGATGGAGTAAATTACGAGGGAGAATGGATAAAATTAGAACTTCCTCGTAAAATAAACATTTCCGCGATTGAAATAAACGCAGCTGCGTACAGTAGTTTGACGGGACACGTTGGTGGGAGACCTTATGAAGGTGCCATTCTAGGAAGTAACGATGATTCTACCTGGAGTTTACTAAAATCGTTTTCAGGTGGTTTATCTTGGGCGACGACAACTGTAGCTGAAGGTGGAGGTAGGGTAACTTTAACACCTGACACAAATACTACGAATAAATACAGGTACATTATGCTCGTAGTTAACAAAATTCAAGGAAGTCGCTCCTCGGTCGATATCAATGAAATCAAATACTACGGCCACGAAGAAGGCAGTGGCTCCCTAGACACCACCCTAAAGTCCGTGTACAACGTGCCGGCGACCACGGGGACCCAGTTGGAGGTCTACTATGATGGGCGGGACTACACACAGACTTCGGATTTCACTGGAACTGGTGGGGTCGTCGATAAGGCGGGTGGAGACCAAGATGGGACAGCCGGAACTGGTGTGTCTTTTGATTCTACCTATAAAGCATTTGTCTTTGATGGGACAGCAAATGGTAATATTACAAGTAGTGTCTTACCATCGGATTTTATAGGTGATATACAACACACCGTATCGTTGTGGTTCAAAATTGATTCTTCATCTACGGTTACTAATCCGTGTTTATTTGACGTTCACAAACCTGGAGCTGCTGTAGGTCATCAACGTATTGATATTAGGTTACAAACAGGTAGTTCTTATCAGTTTCATTATGATTTCTGGAATAACTATACACGCTGGAAATCACCTTTTGGGTCTGATCTCCCCAAGGATGAGTGGATACATGTGACAGCTACATACAGTGGAGGGTTAGGGAGTGGGCCTAGAAACGTGTATATGAACGGGCGGTTATGTGAACTTGTTAGTCAAGCCACAGTTGTAAATACAACCCCATTAGCTGTTCAGGCAGGTTCGATATTATTGTTGGGGAAAAGACCAGACGATACTTCCTTGTTTGACGGCTCCATCGCGAACTTCCGTCTCTACTCCAAGGCCCTGAACGCTGGGCAGGTCCAGGAACTCTACGAGTATCAAAAGGATTACTTTTTGGGGTCCAAGTCCCAAGTGACCCTGTACAAGGGACACTTGGGCGTGGGGGTCACCGAACCCTCGGGCCAATTGGAACTCGCGGGAGATGAGCGGATTCAAGAATATCCTCCTAGGGCGTTGACGGGCTACGAAACTCTGATGGAGGGTCACGGTGTGTTTTGTGCGTATGCGAGTAGTGGATATACAAGCGGGTCTACCCAAAATCGTCTTGCGTATAAGGCGTTCGATAAGGCGTCTGGTTCAGGTGGTTTAAATGATATATGGCAATCGGTAGATAGCCTGTATAATGGAGGTTCAGGGACAAACCAGCCATACACAGGAAGTGTCAGATTAGCCGAAAACTTACCAAAAGGTCATTATCTAGGTCTTAAAATGCCCTACCCTGTTAAAATTACAAGCTTCGTCATGGGGGCATATTTTAATAGTGGATACAGAGCCGTTGGAGACGGTTTAATTGTGGGGCGAAACACAAATAATCCTACATGGGAAGTTGTCCATACCCTCACCAATAGTTTCATGGCAGGTGTAAATGGATTTAATATAGCGACCAATGCACCGGCAATTCTCATAACTACACCATCTATTCCAATTGATAATACTAAATACTATGATGAATATGCTTTGGTGGTGACAGGTACACTAGGTTCCACCCTGGTTACTGTATCTGAATGGCGTCTCTTCGGCACCCCCGGCCCCACGACCCTCGATAAGGGTTCGCTGTCTCTAGGAAGGTCCCTCGATGTTCCCCGCGTTTCGCGGTACGACGTGGATACGGAAACCCCGAGACCCGAGAAGTTGCTGGTAGATTTCGATACCACCGTCAATTCCTCACCCACAGATATCTCGGGGCGGGGGAATCACGGGGTGTTTAGAGAAAGTGCCTCCTACTCCCCAGCGGATAAGGCGTTTAATTTGGATGGGACGAATAAGAACATTCGAGCGGAGTTAAATAATACCGAAACAGGTAATCAGTATCATAGTGTATCCTTATGGTTTAAAATTTTGTCGGGACGGAGCTCAAATTGGAGAAATATATTTGAATGTGGTGAAAATCCAAGATCGGGGACTTCTGATATTAGTTTATACATTCCGGGTGGTCAAGATAAACTATCATTTACAAACGGTGTTGTACATATGTATAGTGATACACTCACAAATCTTTACTTTCAATGGCATCACATCGTGTTAACATATGATGGTGCGAATCGAAATATGTATTTAGATGGTGCGTTAATTAAAACACTCGCAACTACATCATGGGCTGGAGTAGCAAATATGTCGCTGACATTGGGAAAAAATAACGCATCCAGTGCTGGGGGTGAAGGTTGTGATTGTCACGTTTCTAACTTTAAGTTATATTGGCAGACAGCTCTCGAACCCTCGGAGGTCAAGAAACTCTACAACCTCGGCCGAACCGGGCGGTCCATGGTCATCAGCGACACGGCCGTCGGCATCGGGAAAGTCCCTGAAGCCCAGTTGGATGTGAGGGGTGTGGCGCGACTGGAACGATTGCTCATAAATGGAACACTCGGTCACATTTTACTCGAAGAAGCTGAAATATATTACGATCCATCGCGTGCGGATTGTCAAGATCGATCGGAATTTATGAATAATACGGTCAGGGATATAAAGGGTAATTACAACGGAACAAAGACCGGTATATCTGAGTATAATCAGTTTTGGGATCAAGACGTCGAGAATAGTGGTATAGCGACCAATAATAATGTTGATTTGCGTCGCGATTGGACAGCTATGGTTTGGTTGAAACCGAACACCAACGATAATTTATCCGGGTGGAGAATTCTGGGACACGGAACGACGACAACGAACGGGGGACTTCATTTTCAAGGTGCAGATACCACGAAGATCCGCGCCGGTATGTATGGTAACGATATTGATGTGGGGACAGTCACGGGGATGAGTCGTAGAAGAGAATGGAACTGTATGACATTTGCATATTACCACAATAACGGTGTAGCGGGTGGTTGCGATAAAATGATATACCAAAACGAGCGTTTAGTTGGACATCAACAAGGGGGTGTTGGTGATGGAACTCATTTTAGTAACAACGTCGGTGGGTCTGCTGCACAGAACGGGCATCAACCGTACTCGGCGTCACCAAATAAACTCAGGTTTGGTGCAGGGTTTTCCTCCGGGTCAAGTGGTAAGCAATATCAACATATAGGACCGTGTATATTTATTCCCCGATTTTTATCAATTCAAGAAGTTCGATCACTGTATAGATTTTTCGAGATGCGGTACTCACTTGCGGGTTCGAGTAGCGGTTAATTTATATGTATGACAATAGTATATGAATAGTCGTGTAGACATAATCAGACGACTTTTATTCGAAAACACGAATCTTATTCATACATGCGAAAGTGGTGACGACATTGCAGAGTATTACGATTCTTTTCCGGAACCAAAAAAGGTATCAACTACAGAATTTATCGCATTGGTAAATCAGGAATTACGAACCGAAGGTTTAAAACAACTCCGCCAAGAACGCAACAGACGGCTCGCCGAGGTAGATTGGGTTTTCTCGACAGATTACCAGATTGAGGATACACTCTATAAAGAATGGCTCGCGTACCGCAGGGCTTTACGTGACCTTCCCTCGGCGACAGAGGATCCAGCGAACCCCGTATGGCCGGAAAAACCGGAAACGCCTACGGGTAAAACGGAGGGGATCCAGACCCCACACTTCGTGGCCACGTTAATGACCGAAAACAGCCAATTACGGTCAAAGGTAACAGCGCTCGAGCGTAAATCGACAAAATTCGAGCTCGATATCATCGACATGAAACGACGTATTCAAAAGGTAGAAACTTAGAGAAATGAAACACTGTTTCCGTAAGTATGGATAGTTTCGTCGAGGGTATAGGTCTTGTGAGTTCCATTTTAATCACGATTATGTTCGTACCCCAGATCGTTCACGTATACAGGACAAAGGATACAGACGCACTTAATTATGCGTTCCTGAGTATAAATATTGTCGCGAGTATTCTCGGTCTCGTATACTCGATTTATTATACGGTCATTCCCATGATTGTCGCAAACACATCAGCTGGTTTATTTTCCATATCGCTCATCACTATGAAACGATTAAACGGGCTTAAAGACCAGTCACCAGTATAAGATGGGAAGGAGCTTTCCCCGTCTCTCATAGCTCAGTTGGTTAGAGCGTGCGACTGTTAATCGCGAGGTCATCGGTTCGATCCCGGTTGAGAGAGACACCCACCTTTTACGAGTGTATCCCACCCGTAAAAGATGTTTACTAATTATAGATGAACCAACATATCCTGACAGGCCAGGTTGATGTCACGAGTAATCTACTCGTAGGGTCATCACACTTGTTTGTTGATACGACGAATAACCGGGTCGGTCTTGTCACGAATGATCCACATGCCGGTTTACACGTAAACAGTAACGCGTACGTGGATACCGATTTACGTGTAGGTTCGCAAATTGAAATAAACGAAACACCCGGACGCATCAAGGCTGCGTCGTTCGAAGGCGACGGGTCACTTTTAGTGAATGCCCCCGTCGGGTCACTCGCTGTCCACAGTACAGATACGGGTCTACCCGGAACGAACGCGATTGTCACGAATGAGGGAACACCCACGGCCGCAGAGTTTAAATTCGTGATTCCACGAGGTGATGTCGGTGCAACGGGTGCAGATGCGACCATTGCCGTCGGTACGACGACAACCGGAGCTGCCGGATCATCCGCGAGTGTTACGAATACGGGATCTTCAACTGCTGCGGTTTTCGATTTTACAGTTCCGAAGGGTGACCAGGGTATTCAAGGTATTCAAGGTATTCAGGGTGATTCGGGAACAGCCGCGACTGTCACTGCCGGTACGACGACAACTGGAGCTGCTGGAACCAATGCGAGTGTCACAAACACGGGGTCTTCGTCGGCTGCGTCGTTTGATTTTACCATACCGAGAGGTGATACAGGTGCTACAGGTCCCGCTGGAACAGTCGCGATAGGTACCACGACAACCGGAGCCGCGGGGTCATCTGCGAGTGTTACGAATACTGGAACTTCAACGGCTGCGAACCTCGAGTTTACTATTCCAAAAGGTGACCAGGGTATTCAGGGTGTTCAAGGTATTCAAGGTATTCAAGGTGATATCGGTCCCGCTGGAACGGTCGCGATAGGTACCACGACAACCGGAGCCGCGGGGTCATCTGCGAGTGTCGCGAATACGGGAACTTCGACAGCTGCGAACCTCGAGTTTACGATTCCAAAAGGTGACCAGGGAATTCAGGGACCTGCCGCAACGGTTGCGATCGGTACTACGACAACTGGGGTGGCTGGTTCGAGTGGTTCCGTTACGAATAGTGGATCTTCTTCTGCCGCGATTTTAGATTTTACAGTTCCGAGGGGGGCTGACGGAACGAATTATTTCACTTTAAGTGGAAGTGATATTTACAGGTCTACGGGGAACGTCGGTATCGGGACGACGAGTCCAGATAAAAAATTACATATTTACACCACCTCATCCGAATCAAATTCACAGCTCTTCTTACAGTCGGCGGACCGTTATGCCACTATGCAGATGTCAGATGATAGTGGGGGTGTTATGGTACAAAATGATCGAGGTGATTTACGTTTACTTACTGGCTTTGATGCGTCTATGGGAAATGGTTCAGAAACTATGAGGATTAAAGATAACGGCAACGTCGGTATTGGGAGTGATCCGACCGAGGCTTTACATATCTATAGAGATGGTACAGACCCTACATACATATGGGCAATCGGCAACACATCTAGGCGAGCTGGTATAGCGTTTAGTGAGGACACGTCGTCTAAACATGCTATCATCGAATACGACGGGACGGGGTCTGATACAGGAAACTATCTCGCCGTTTACTCCGGTGTTTCAACTTGGACAAGTAAGGGTGATGGGCTTAACTTTGTACCTGCGAACGGTAGGGTGGGTATCGGGACGTCTAATCCTGATGGAAAGCTCCACATTTATGAATCCACTGGAACATCTCACGGCATCCAAGTCGGAACTCTCATACTGGAACATGGAAATAGTGGTGGTTCATCGAGTATTGTTTTTCCGAGTAAAGTGAACATTACGTCCGATTATGCTTACATAACGTATAACGAAAATTATGGCGAAGCTGGTGTGAGCTCTTCTGAAAACGGTGTTCTATTACTGGGATCTGAAAATGATGGAACGGGGAGTAGTGATCACGTGCGCGTGAAGACGCGCCTTGTGGTTGAGGCTGATATGACGAGTACTGACCCAACATACGCATTCCAGGTAAAATCATCGAATACGACATCCGATTTATTTGCCGTGCATCGAGGTGGGTCGATTGGTATAAATGGTAACGATAGCAATGTTCCTTTCACGATACGAACGAATAAAAACATCTCTGTAGATGGAACTTCGTATAATTCATATTGCAGGTGGTATAGAGGTTCTGGTAATTGGTATATTGGTTCCGATAATTCGACCGACTGGAATCAAAATTTATACTGGTTTGCGAACATAAATGCGTCAGGAAACCCCTTGAGAAAGGTCATTATGTTTGAAAACGATCAATCAAAGGGAACAAACCTTAATGCGAATACTTTTACCGGACAACATAGAAATATTGTGAAAGGTGTGAATCCCACAAATATTGGGACACGTGTAGGACTCATCGTATCGGCGGATAATAACGAAAATATAAAAGTGAATGGGGGTGTTGAACGTGGGTTAGATGCTATAACCATTAACGAGACAATCCCATACGTTTCTGTGACAACAAAGGCATATGATAAACAGGTTTTTGGTGTCATTTCTGGATCTGAAGACTCGGAATCCAGAGAAGATAAGTTTGGACGTGTCACATCAACATTCATCAAAGAAGAGGGTGACGATAGAATATTCATCAATTCGTTGGGTGAAGGTGCCATGTGGATATCTAACCAAAATGGACCACTCACTTCCGGTGATTACGTAACATCTTCTCATATACCCGGATACGGAATGAAACAAGATTCAGAGTTCTTAGCGAATTACACGGTGGCTAAGATAACCATGGATTGTGATTTTCAAGTGATACCACGAGTGAAGTATCGTATTAAAACCGAACGGAAAACCGTTAATTATTATAGACACGAGGAGAGTTTTCTAAAAGAATCTGATTATAACAAATTAGAACCAGACATTCAATCAGATTATACACTCGAACAATATGACGAAAATGTTAACATTCTTGACGAATACGGTCAGCTCCAGTGGGAAGATTCTAGTGAAACTGAAGCACCATATAAAGTCCGATACCTCCTACCCGATGGTACCCAAATATCAGAAGAAGAATATACCACCAAGGCACTCGCAAACGAAGAAGTGTACATAGCGGCGTTCGTTGGGTGTACGTATCATTGTGGATAATTTGTGACGATATAGTAATATGATCGTCCCGGATATTGTTAAAGATAAGTGGAAATCTCAACCGACAATGGCGGAACTGTTGAAAACAGATCTCCAAGCCGAAAAGGTCAAAACGAAAAACCTCGAAGCACTCGTCCTATCTTTGATTACACGTGTACAAAAACTAGAAGCGCGTTGAACATAAAGATTTGCCACGTATAGAAAGTACAATGTCCTGCATTGCTGCCCTCAAGCCTATCGTTACCGTAAAGCCCGCGCCTCGGTCCAGGAGGTCCATCAAGACCCGTGCGTCCAGAGGAACACCTCTCACGAAGATCGATCGCCCGAATGATTACCTTTCCATGGCGGAGCGTGTTAATGGTCGCGCGGCTATGATCGGGTTTACGTCTGCGCTCGTCGATGAACTTGTGACGGGTCACTCCCTCAGTACGCAGTTCCAGGAACACATCGGTCTTACCGTTGCCGTAACTGCGCTCACCTTTCTCGGTACCGCCGCGAACCCCGGTGATGAGGGCTATGTTCAGGGTCCCTGGAAGCCCGAGACCGAACTGCTCAACGGACGTCTCGCGATGATCGGAATTCTATCGCTTCTTCTGACCGAATCGATCAATCCCGGAACGCCTCTATTCTGATACTTAAAAATAAAAACATAGTATAATATAAATGTCTGGTGGTATCGCCCAACTCGTTGCCGTGGGTGCTCAGGATGCCCACATCGTTGGTAATCCCGAAGTATCTTTTTTCCGTTCGACGTACAAGCGTCACACAAACTTTGCCCAAACTGTCGAAAAGCAGGTTATCCAGGGTAACCCCTCTACGAATGGTATGTCCACTGTGCGTTTCGAGCGCAAGGGTGATATGCTCGGTTACGTGTACATCTCTAACCGATCCCCCCGTAACACGTTGACACGGGCCAACTGGAAGAATGAGATTAAGAAGGTTGAGCTACTGATCGGTGGTCAGGTCATCGACACACAAACGTCTGAGTTCTCTCAGGAAATTGCTCCCGTGACACTTTGTCAGTCGTATTCCAAGTCTCTCTCGGCCGCCACGGCTGATGATGCTGGGTTCTACCCCCTGCGCTTCTCGTTCTGTGAGAATGCTCAGTCGGCGCTTCCTCTCGTGGCGCTTCAGTACCACGATGTCGAGATCCGTATTTCGTGGGGTACACTCCCCGTGACCGATTACGAGGTACACGCACAGTTTCTTTACCTGGATACCGATGAGCGCACAGCGCTTTCGTCGGCCCCCCAGAACATGCTGATCACACAGACACAGCAGTCGATCGCTTCTGGTGGTTTGATGCAAGAGCTTAACTACAACCACCCTATCAAGTTCATCGCGACGTACAAGTCAGGTGGTGTAGGCGTAGCCAGTGGCAGCGTCAAGCTCCAGATCAACGGTACGGATGTTGGCGATGCGAAGAAGGCGCAGCCTCACTACACATCCGCCTCACTGTATTACCACACATCGTTCACGACCATGGATAGCAGTGCCGCGAACCATTTCATGTACCCGTTCTGCCTTGACACATGCAAGCTCCAGCCCACTGGTACACTCAACTTCAGTCGTGTTGACTCGGCTCGTCTCGTAACTGATGCTGGTTCGTTCAACACTGACATGTACGGTGTTAACTACAACATCCTCCGCATTGAAAATGGTATGGCTGGTCTTATGTACTCTAATTAAATCCCTTATAATAACAAATGTGGGGGCTTCTCTTTCTCCTCTTTTTCGTTTTTATGATCACCTACGATCCTAAATCCGGAACGCTCAATAAATATATTCCCATTCAGAACGCAGAATGTAAGGATGGTCACTACCAGGAAATACAATTTGCACAACCAGGGTATCAGTGCCCAGAAGGTGAAAGATCTAAAATGGGTGTAATTGTATCTACTTAAAAACAAAACGTGTAAGTAAACCACAATGTTTTCTTTTGATCGCGAAACTGCTTTTTTGGCTGCAGTCGTCGTTTGCGTCGCGGCGTCTCTTTACATGTATAACGAATTGCGTCAGTCGAAAGACGACATCACCAAAATCAAGACTTTTCTGGACCGGGTTCAGGAAGAGGCGCACGATGTCCAAATGCCTCAGATGGTATATGCACCTGTAACAGAAGAAATGCCTGAACCCGAGCCTGAACCTGAACCTGAACCCGAGCCCGTTGTTGTACAAGAGCCTCCCAAACCCAAACGCACTACACGAGGTAAATCTCCCGTGAACATTTCTTCGGAATAAACTTATCAGGGGATTATAGAAGCTAATGAGCAATGAAAAAACATAAAGCCATAGCAATACCAGTGACTTTCGTTGGTGATACTCCACGGTTTCTTACCGTGCGAGATAAACGTTTTAAAGAGTGGATTTTTGTGACAGGGGGGTGTAGAAGAAGGGAAATATTTACACCTATACGCACAGCGTTGAGGGAGTTGGAAGAAGAAACACGTGGTGTTGTTTCACTTAAAAATGGGGAGTATACGAGTTTTACATTTAACGTAAAAGAAAGTCCTACTATAGAACTCGAGTACACGGTGTTTATATTTTTCGTAAATTATTCGAGTAATGAACAGCACGAACTTGTGAGAAGGTTTAACGATGAGAAATACAAAATGTATACGAAAAAAATTCATGTGAAACGTACATACGATGAAAATGATTTCATGAGTTTCGATACGTTACCAGAATTTAATTCTCGAAGACGATGGGAACGAATCATACATAATGTGGTCGAGAACCCAGAGTTTTACGCATGCATCACTTCTCTCAATAGAAAAACATTTTCTATAAAATAATGAAGTCCAAGAACTACATTCTCCGTCAGATTAAAGATATTTTAATGGATCACAAGTCATACAGTGAAACACGGGCAGATACATACATCGAAGATGTAAAGGTTAAAACCGTATATGAACTTTTAGTTCTTAAAAAAGAATTGTCGAATAGTGAAGAAGAGTTTAGAGACGTATCATGCAGGACCTCAATTTGGCATGAAGAAGAGTATTAAAAAAATAACACGATGTACGAATAAGTATGTTTAGATCATGGTGCCGAAAGCAGGGGTTTTCGAATAGCTCCAATCTATCACATGTGCTCATGGACGGTGGCCGTCTATCTGTTCCTTATGATAGATTGAATGAATTTTATGACGAATATGTCAAGGCTGTAAAATCGGGTGAGAAGGTGTGTGTCGTCGAACAAAAGTCGGATACGTACAACTTTTTTGTCGATTTGGATTACAAAGATGTCGAAGACATTCCATTTGACCGATTGAAGGAGTATACACAGACGATATGCGACCGTGTAACACATTTCGGTGGAAAAGATGTTCTTGTTTCGGTCGCAGAGCCAAAACCATGTGGTGATATGATCAAATATGGAATTCATATGAACTGGCCAGGGTTCGTAGTTGATCATGGGTCTGCTATGGCATTGCATTCTCATATAGTATCGTCACTGTCGCTGATGTTCCCGGGAAAACCATGGGACGAAATCGTCGATACCGCTGTGTATGGGGGTGGAAAACGGAACGTGAAGGGAAGTGGTTTTAGAATGCCGTGGGCGCATAAATACGTGAAGGGTGAATATCAGGGAGCGTACATACCTGTACTCAAATATACACATGAAAATGGTAAACTTATTAATGTTTTCGAGCGGGAGCCGAATGTGGAGATTATGCATATGGCGACACTCAGAACTGAGAATACGGAAGTCGTGGTCGTCGAAGGATCAAAACGTGACGAGGGATCGTTTACACCGAGCGAGACAAAGAATATTTTTCAGAATGAAGTAGTGACTAGAGATATTGAAACGTTTATTCAAAAAAACATGGATGGTCAAGGACGTGCACTCGTCACAAAAATATTCAGTAACAAAAATTCGTATCTCGTATCAACGACATCCAAATATTGTGAAAATCTTCAGAGAGATCACGGGTCTAATCATATATGGTTTCGTATAGAAGGGCGTACTATTATACAGAGGTGTTTTTGTACATGTGAAACGATGAAAGGGCGTAGATATGGGTTTTGCAGAGATTTCTATGGTCGAAAACACGCACTACCGGATAAGATATTCGAAAAACTCTACCCAAATGGATATACACCATCCACATTTTCAACACCTCAAAATACATGCATGCCGTGTCCAGTAGAAAAAAAATCAGATCCAGTTGAAACAAGTACACTCTTACAAATCTTCATAAGCAAACACATGGTAAGAGATGCCGAAATCGCTGTGAAAAGTATTTCTAAGAAGGGTAAAAACGTACACTGGGTAAACACGGATTTGAAATGTAAAACGTGTAACAAACCAAATGTTCAATTTAAAATTTCACGTGACAAGATTGTACAAACATGTGCATGTAAATCTCGTGAGCATAAACTGTCAGATAAAATAGTTAGACTATTATAGATGATGATCATTGTACTCATTGGAGTGTTCGCGTATATTTTATCGAAGATTACACGTCTGGATACATCTTTAAATCAAATAGACGCCATTATCAAAGAAACACATAAATATTCTGGTATACATGAAGTTACATATAATACATTCATGGCGTTAATACAGATAGCGAAGGAATACAGGACAAGTGTTGAAATGTCTCAGGTGTATCTTGAGAAAGCTTTACGGGTTCTGAATGATATACCCCTTTACCTGTCTACGATGGACGGTGAAGTAATGAACGATATAGGCGATATTTCATACCGTTTAGGTTACGAATTTGAACAATTACTGATGAGAGAAGCGCTTAATCAAGGGATCAAGTTCACACCTAAATATATTTAAAAAGAAATCACTTAAACCTTCTATATGAGTACAATTACTGTGAAAACTCGGTCCGGACGAGTATCTAAAGCACCCACGCGTATGAAGCCCACAGAAGAAGCTTGTGATGATGATTTCGATGATGACGAATATGACACGGATTATGAAATTTCTGATGATGACCTGTGTGAGACCGAGAGTGAAGATGAATGTGATGACAGTGATGAGGATGAGAATGGAAATTTAAAGGATTTCATAGTAGATGATACTGATGAAGAAAGTGGTGAGGAAAACGAAGCTTAAAAGATAGAATTAATACTATGTATATGGAAACAGAACTTGGAAATCCTATTGAATACAATTCGCAAGTACTGGATAAAGAACCTGAACGAGATGACAGTGAACCCATACAAAATCATTTACAGCAGCCAGATGAAGATCAACCGTATTATTTTCAACCCCCTCTCCATCCACAATATATACCACCCCCTCCACACATGAACGAAACGTTCAAACCCAATGACATACTAGCGTCTCTCGATAAAGTCGCGTACATCGTGATATTCGTAGCTTTCATATTAGGTTTCTTTATGGGAAAAACTATGCAACCAGTTATCCTTCGCCACGGGTGAAAATGGAGCATAATCATTAACAGGATCTTTAGAATCGACGATCGTTCTACTGGTAATTACTGGACGGATAACCCCTTCATTAATTATTTCAGATGCCAAATTATTTTTATCATCTATCTCATCTATGTCCGTAATAGGTAAATTATGATTCGTCTTCTTAAAGACAGAAATATACTCGACATTCATCGTATTATTAAAAGGGTAGATTTTAATAATATGAAATGTGTGGTTATTTTTTGATTTTTAAGTGTTTTTCTCTTCGACCTCCTCAGTCTCGTCTCCTTCGGCGATAGCCATATCCGCCTCCCTCTGCTTGCGTCGCTCTTCAATCTCTACGGCGACAATCGCGTCAGCTTCCTTTACCAGGTCCTCCATCGCCGCATCAGGCTTCTCGCGCTTCAGACGCTCGATGATTTCACCTGGATGGCTAATGGGAGGCTCATCAGGTTTGTTGTAATACTGAGAATTTTCGTCTCCAGCCTTGAAGTATCCATCGGTACCCGACTTAGCAGTCATCATATCACGCTTACGCTCTGAAAACATCTTCGCCGCCATAGCCTGGTTTTCCTTATAACCAGACATCAACTCCTCTAGCTTTTCGTTTGTGTAATGGGCATCTTCGATCTTGGAAGGGTCGGGTGGGATGAGAAGCCACTTGTACATATCAACGACATAGATATCAAACGTCGCATCCTCCTTTTGAAGGCGCTTGGCGTGGCTCGCGGCCTCATCGCGGGTAGCAAAAGCACCCCTGAACTTAACCCCGAACTTGTCATTCTTCTGAGGCGCTTCAGGGCCAACCACAGACATGCATGCAAAAGTCTGACCGGGCACGGTCGTATAATCCTGCTCTAGAGACATTATGTTCTATATAAAACTCTATACTTTAAGCTAGTAAACCTAAGTTAAAGTTTTCACGATCTTTATTATCATGGAAGAGTTACGCCGACTTCACAATGACGAGAAGCGTTCACTGATTGAAAGTGTAACGCGAACAGGTGACAGCATTCTCGATGTCGGGTGTGGTTTCGGTGGTGACCTTCAAAAATGGTCTAAAGTCCGTGCGAATATAAGTATGTGTGAACCAAGCTTAGATGCATTGAATGAAGCGCGTGACCGCGCTAAAAATATGAAAATGCGTGTAAATTTTTATCACGGAGACATTCGTGCATGTCCCAATAGAAAATATGATATCGTGTGTTACAATTTTGCACTCCATTATATCTTTCAAACACGTGAGTTATTTTCGGATACACTCAGAGAAATTAAAAAACGAATGAAACCCGGTGGAGTATTTGTGGGTATCATTCCAGATTCTGAACAGATAATGTTTAAAACCCCATTTTCGGATTCACATGGGAACTTTTTCAAACTGAAGAGTACGAGTAATGGTGATTTCGGTGAAAAATTATTTGTACATTTAGCGGATACGCCATATTATGCAGATGGTCCGAAATCGGAACCTTTAGCACACAAGGACATGTTGATTACACATCTGGAAAATACAGGATTTACCATGAAATTATGGAAGCCGTTATGTGGAAACCCCATCTCCGAACTCTACAGTAAATTTATATTTGTATATAGAAATGATAGCAGTGATCGTGTTGCTGTTAATTAATTTGGCCATTTTTTATAATTTCAAAGAAGATCCGGTATTGATTGAAGTTAGGGAAAAATACAGAACACTCAGGGAGCATCTGAAAACCAATAGCGATGACAAATATAAGAGGTTACGCAAAGAGATACCTATCGTCGCATATAGAGGGTCGTTCTTGTCAGGGGTTGGCTACAATTCTAATAAAGGAGATGAAATTGGAATATGTATAGACGGGACATCTAATCACGTGTTTCACGTACTCTTACACGAACTCGCACATTGCACTGTTAGTGAATACTCTCATAGCAAAGATTACTGGGATAATTATGCTGAACTCAAAAATGAAGCGATTCGTATAGGTATATACGAAAACATAGATCAATCGACCCCGTTTTGTGGTAAAAGGATCGTCGATAAATAATGTTACGTAATTATAAATGACTGAATTCAATCTCAGGCAGCCAGCTGCGTCCAGGATACTGACATCGTTACTCTTATGGTTTGCGGTGATGGCCAGTGCTTTTACAACTCGCATTAAAATGCCTTATTACGTGAATATGTTGAATTTGACTGTCGTAATACCTGTACTTATTTGGTATCTGGGGAATACAAGCTTAATCGTCAGTTTAACGACTGGGAGTGTCATCATAACAGTCGTAGTGGCTTCGTTATTTCTCGTTACATTAACTGAGGGCATTAAATGGTCAAAGTTAAAGCAGGGATATGAGAAATATGGTGAAGATATGAAGACCGCTTGGTTACCCATGGTCATGACAATGATCGCGTTAATCTTAGGATTAGGGTCGGCGTATGTGTTGTCGGGTGGACGTGTACTCGACATGTATTAAAAGTATTTACGGGCGACATAGAACACTACAGCGGCGACTAGACCCGTGGATCCCAAGCCAACCAGGCTCCGGTTTCCCTGGGCATTCAAAAACCTAGGGACAGAACCCGCGAGCTTTTCCTGAATCGGTTTACTGATAGATATACCAGTGGCTACGATGACAATCAATGCATCGAGTTGCTCATCTGTAAGGTCGAATGGGTTCTTTTTCTTCTTATCCGAACTGACACTTTCCTTGACAGCTGTAGCAGCCTGTGCGGGTTGGGGTGCCATCATAACCTGCTGATGCGCCATCTGGACAGCGCGAGGATCAGCACCCATTAAGGGTGAATCAAAAGATTGCTCCTGGGATTGCATCATAACGTCAGATATGGGAGTGGAATCCATATCGTCTTTATAATCACTCACATTTTTTTTAGGATCTTCTGCCACGAATGCAGTAGATCGAGAATTAGAATCAATTGGAACCATTCCATCCGCCTCCTCTGATAAATTCAAAGTGTATACAGGTTCGGCCATTTATATAAATACAGCTTTTTTAGAACTTTAAATGTCGCATTTTTTAGATACAGGATATCTATCTAAAAAATGTTCCAAACGGGGCTCGAACCCGTGACCTTGGCGTTATAAGCACCACGCTCTAACCAACTGAGCTATAGGAACGGTGCATTTGGCTGAATGACTAGCCTCATGTATAACATGTGTGGGTGAGGGATCACCCATTCTATATACGTGTGTACTCTTTAAGTGTATAAAGACGAGTGTGTAGTATATGTATATGATACACGAATACGTAACTGAAATATACAACACCTTGGGGCCTGGTTTCAGTGAGCGTGTCTATCATAATGCCATAGAGGTACTTCTACGTGAGAATGGTATTTCATACGAGACCGAGCGTATAATACCGATCACATTCAAAGGACACACAATTGGAAATTTACGGGCGGATATCATCATCAATCGAACGACTGTCGTCGAATTGAAGACAGTAAAAAATATAACAGATGTGATGGTTTCACAAGCACGGAATTACCTAAAGCTATTAAACTTACAGGAAGCGTATCTTGTGAATTTTCCACCGGCGGCTGGAGCTCATTCAGAGGTAATCCGTGTTACGATCGATTAAATCGTGGGTATAAATTCCCAATGCAATTCTGTACATATCTTTTTCCATATCATATCCTGTTGATGTAGCTTTTCTTTTGATTTTAGAAGGGGGAAGTATTGAAGATACGTATCCTCACTCAATAATTCACAGAATTTATAGAGTACGAAAGAATAACTCAGAAAGTTTTTACGTTCCGCTGGACAGTTATTATCAAATGGTTTTTGAATATCTTTAAACATCATGCGTAATTGTTCTTCGAGTTCCACGGGCATGTTGGGTGGTTTTATACCACTCAAAATATTTGAGATATATGGTACGTGTTCATAATATTTATTGAGTTTCAATTTTTTCAACAATCCCCTCACTTTAGCGTGTGTAATTTCGTTCACACTTTTTATTTTGATCTTTTTGAATTCGTTTCTCAATTGCTCTATTACTTCCTTAGGTATCGTTGTCATTTCTTGAGCCTGAAATTGTGACAACCATTCATTGAAATGATTATCACGTTTATATGAATAATTAATCACCTTTTCCGACGTCTCCTGTTCTTCCCTGTACGTGAGTTCTTGACTTATCAACGTGTCCACGATTATACCACACGAGTCACATACCATGTCACTCGTGTCATGGTAATACACGACGTTACTATCAGGACAGTTCGAACATATATCTGTCACCACTCTTTCTGTGACACGTGGTAATGATTTCTTTTCGACATCTATCAAATAGTCCGTGTATATATCCTTCTTCTGCAATCCCGTGGTCACTTTACAATTAAACGCGTTGTCCGTACTAACTTCCATATTCTTATCGTCTGTCATGTACTGTTGAATATATGGCATACATCGGGCTATATAATCAGATAGTTCACCTTGGTATATATGTTTATTACATGGATCATCCTCTATTTTTGTCATCCATTCGTCTACTCGGTTATTATACCGACTTAAAAAATTACCTTCCATGTATATCAATGATTAAAGTACTCAGCTCGCTTTTAATTAACGTAATCTATGTATTTAAAAACGTTGTGAACTTTTTATTCAGTAAACCGGATTTCACTGTAGTTAGTCGATACGTAGAATATGTTGTCGATCATACAAAAGAGTATAAGACTGATGAACCTTTTTGGGAACGTGAACGTGAACAAATTGAGCCAGGTACGACAACGTATCTCGGGGAGGTAGGCGTGAATGATGAAATTCCGGAACCACCAGATGCAATCGAAAAACTCATTATACGAGTTAAATTTTGGCACAACAACAAGATTTATAAATTCCTGACATCGAAACACGAATATAAATGGCCACCCGTAAAAGCGAAAACGATGAGTTTTCATATACCATTGTCGAGTGCACAGCTATTGGACGCAAACGATAAACCAGTGAAAGATGTTCTCGAAAAAATCAGACGGTATTCCGGTCCGTATTCAGATTTTTACGGTGAGAAAATGAAAATAAGTGATATGTTTTATTATGAAGAGAGTTTTATGGCAACGATGTACCCTAAAATTAAAATTAAAAATTGTTTTGGTATGCTAAAAACTGTCGATACAGCGACGGGATATCTCACTGATCTTCAATTACCTTAGTCGACAGATAAAATTTCAAATCTCCTAAGTTCGCGACATTGTATTTCAAAATCAGAAATCGGTTCTGATCCTCTTGCATAATTTGCACAGTGGAACACATACTCGTCGCTTTCGTGAAGATGTTCATGTATCGGAGTGAATATGCACCCGACATGGTCGGACACTCGTCCACACATTGAATTTCCGTTTCCTGGTCAGCGAAATCACCCCTGCACAGTAAACGTAATACCTTTCCACTTCTAGATATTTCAATCTCGTCACCAATATTCGACATGTCTCTACAAATTCTTTGGAAATCCACTGACGGGATGGGTGTATTTATAGTCATGTGCATCTCGGGAACCTCTATCTGATTTTCGTTGATATCGAGTAACTTCAATGCAAACTTGGTAGACGTTTTCTTTTGTTCGCTATGAATTTCGATATTCATGAATTCCTTAGAATCCACGGATATCACGAGAACGTCATTAACGGTGATCGTTTTTAGGAGTTTGTACATGTTAGTCATATTGACACCACAATCAACTTCCTCTGAGCAAACGTATTCCTCGAAATTCTCCGCTGGAAGGTACATATCAATGAGAGATGCTCGTGCAGTATCCAGGGTTACGATGTATACGCCATCTGGCTTGAAATACAAATTGACATCGTTTAATATATCCTTCAATACTTCAAATGTAGATTTGATGGCTGCGGCTTGCACAGTCACCAGTTTCATACTCGATTATTCGCGTATTAATTCTTTATATCACTATAAGCTCCGTCTTCAACCTTGCGACTTATTTTTTCTTCTAGTTCGCGTGTCATAGCGGGTTGAAGCGATTTTCCATAATCATCGAGACCGAACATGTTAGTGTTGGGTTCACCGTCAAGGGTCGAAGAAAAAATTGAACCAAAATCACACGTTTCTAATTCCTGAACCGGGAGAAGTGATTCGAGCCAGTTATGTATTTCACGTCCTACTAAAATCTTACCGTTCTTCGTCAACATAGTGGGTACACGTGTTATTTTTGTCCTGAACTCTGGAGGTATTCCCGCCACAGTGACATTATGATATTGGACAATTTGTTGTAACTCTTTGTGCTTCTTGATATATTCTATGACTTCGATACTGTGTTTACACTTCGGACTGAAGACCAGAAGAGACATCTAATGTAATTTATCAAAAAAAATATGAATGATAACGCACTTTTTTTGTAACATATATTAATGTACAACCTAATACTATTACTCGTATTGGTGGTGTTATTACTCGATACCAGGAAAGAGGGTTTCAAGAATAAAAGTGCATCTATACCAATTCATCAAGTTCTCATAAACGACCCTACACCCAACATGTCTGAATATGTAGAAGTCAAAACGCTTGACGTCAACAGTGACAATATTTCAAAAATGGTCCTTGCAACCAATAAATACATACGTGAAAAGACTGGAATACCCAATTACATAATAGAAACGACGGGTATTCGTCAATATAAACATAAACATAAGAATCATATGCTGTATCGATGCATGTTCATGTGCATGAAAATGGGAGGGTTTCCATTCGGATTTTCTGTTACATCTAATATCATACTCGTATCAGGTAAGTTACGTGTGATAGGTGTTCAGTCGCAACCAATGGATATAAAACCACCGAGTAACAAGACACCGTTCGAGAGTGCCATTGAAGGGTCAGAGTATATAGAGTACGAAACTATCCAACAAGGTGAGTTAGATTTAATTAAAATTTAGTCCAAGTACTATTAATGATAAACGTCGAAGAGATTTCACAAATTGTCAACAAGAGGAACCGTATGAAAAAGGAAACATACGTTGAAATCTATAAACAAATCACACGCAAAGTCCGACGCGCGGTAGAAACTGGTCGTAAATACATCGATGCTGAAATTCCCTCATTTCTAGTGGGATACATAGCATATGATAGGTTACAGGCGACTAATTACATTAAACGACAATTGGAAAATGCTGGTTTTACCGTGGATGTATTAAGAGATTTTGAGTTGCGGATAACATGGAAAGTGACAAAAACCCACAGAACGAATGAAAATGAAATAGATGAATTTCCGACACTGATGAACTTGAAGAAGGCTGCTAATCGTTACAGGAGAAATGCGGAAAACGGCAGATAATAAAAGTTCGTATACTCATAATGGATAACCTGAACATTCTTGTTGAAGCTAAACGTGAGTACATGGAACAACTGTCTATTCTTATATGTCCAGTCATGATTGACGTGTTTGATGCAATGTATCAAGAGGCTCATACGTTATCAAAAAATCGCAAAGTTCTCATCATGTTCCAGAAATTGCTAAAAGATGTACCAGAATGGAGTGAGACGATGGCGAAGCAGCACACAGATAACATCGCAGATAGGTGTGCGTGGTTCAAGGATTTGGTCGCGGCCGTGTTTGTCAGTTCCGTAAAAATATTATCAGCTGTTCGTTTGAGCCAGGATAGCAAGAAAATGGCGGTTAAACTACCAACCAACGAAGTGTTTATTCACACATGTTACAAAAATGCCGCGAAAGATCTTTACAAAGATCCTTACGTATTCACCGAAAATCAGTCCGAACATAATCGGAATGATGCACTGTATGATAGGTTCGCCCTATGCGTTGAAAACACAGTAAAAGAGCTAATCCCCGTTCAGCAGATTTTACAAACGTACATGTCTGCGAGTGGTGAAGAATATATCAACGGTGAAGACGCTGATATGCAGCAGGATGAAATAGACGAACTCGATGATTACGGTCAACCTGACCCTGAAACTCAACCACAGGTGCCAATGGAGGAAGGAGATATGCCTCCTCAAATGGAGAATGAGGAGTTGCCCTCTCCTATGGACGAGACTGTCGAACCCCAGGGTGAACTCATAGAGAGCGAAGAACCATCTACACCCTTTCAAAATGAATTCAGGACTATTACTTCGAAACCAATGAACCCCCCTCCCCAGGATATGGATGAAGGTGAAGACCTATTTTCAGATGCCGCTGAAACGCGAACTAAAAAACTTGGCTATTAAATATGGACGAGTACCTTAGAGATCCTGCGTCGGCCGCATTAATAGCCTCTGGATTAACCGCACTATACATACACGGCAAAGCTCGTCTTAATGATGAGGGAACGCTTTCGACAAGTGCGTATGCAAAACCTGCTGCATTGGTGGGTATATTAGTATATTTTATCATATCAAATGGTCTCGGTAAACGTGAAACTATCTCAACCGAACCATTCTGACTAACTTAAAGATTTATCTCATGTATTGTATATAATGACTTCCGTTACTGCCTTCAACGACATGATGGGACAATTTCTTACGGAATTGCATTCGGCCTTTCCAGAAGAAAAGGGATTAAAAAAATACATGGCTGCATTCGAACTCATGCGCGGTGCGAATGGGAGGATGATCGTAGAGGGATTTATGGCGAACATCTCGCCTCATGTAGAGAAGATTAATGCGAGGGATGAGACGTTCTTTCTCGAACAGGCTGGTACGATTGATTTCCTGAAGGATATCAACCTGGCGCAGTGCTGGCCAAAGGCATCCGAAGGTACACGCGGTGCGATCTGGCAGTACATCCAGACGCTTTACATGCTCGGAACGACTATCACCGCCATTCCACCAGAGACGCTCAGTATGATCGAGACGGTAGCCAAGCAGTGCGCTGATAAGATGCAGGATGAAGATGGTGAAATGAATATTGATGAGGCTCAGCTCATGAAATCCATGCAGGGGCTTCTCGGTGGTATGATGAAAAAATAAACCTGTATAATATAAATGGTATCGCTATTCGATGATCCAAAACAAATTGTCAGAGCTGATAAGGTAATTGAATTCTGGCCAACTAGAGTTCATACATCAGCGGAACGAGTGAATGCTACAGCTCGTTTCATTATTTACGCGACGTGTATTTTATACCTTATCAGGCGTGACGTACGTGTTTTCATTTTGGGTTCTACATGTCTAGGTGTGTTGTACGTTATGGAGATGAACAACATGATAAAGGAAGGTACGGCGCGGCCGTTAGCTATGAAGGAAGGATATGAGACTGCATGCCAATTACCCACATACGATAATCCAATGGCGAACGTGTTGATGTCAGATTATGACGGTCGTCCGGATCGCCCATCGGCGTGTGATTATAACACGGTGCGAGGTGATGTTAATCAGATGTTATCTGGTACTATTCCATACGGTCCCCAGAAATCTCGGTCCCCTGTGCCTGAATTTCAGCGAAACGCTTACGCCCGCCAATTCGTTTCAGGGCCCGTGACATCTATTCCCGGTGACCAAACCGCGTTTGCGGAATGGTTATATGGCGAAAAGAATGGTTCGATTTGTAGGAGTGATAGCCGTTCATGTGACCCTAATGCGCGGGGTGTGCAATTGGAAGCGTTCGGGGGATTAGATTCCAGCGGAGATATGAGGAGCGGTATGTTTGGCGGTGGAAATGGTCCAGCTTAGATAGATAAATATTCTCATGTAATAGTAAATGGCGTACCAACTCCAACCCGGTATGAATTTGGTTGAAACTCCCACTCGACCCCCCGTATGCGCGACTGAGGAGGTATTCGTTTATCCCCAGCCCAGCACTCTTAATTACAGTTCGGGTCGCCCTAACACAATGTTGTATGGGACATCTCCTTATATGGCTGGTAAGGGTTCGCCAGCTCAGTATATCGAGACAAGCGATCAACTGCGACCCCAATCCACCAGTCAGTTTAACAAGATCCTGGCTAAAACATACGAACAAAACCTATTCCCTCTTCAAGATATGAAGTGTAAGCTTCCACTTCGTGCGATGTCATACGAACCTGAGAGCACGCGCGCGGATACACAAAATCATATGTTTATGAAGAGATATCCCACTCAATAAAAATATTTATAACAAATAAGAATGGCAGACCCTATCTCAATTATAGCTATTGCCGGATTAGCCTACATGGGTAAAAAATTAAGCGACCCTAAACCAGAAATGTACCAACCTGAATCTAAACCTTCAGAACGTCCTATTCTAATTCAGGAAGAGGTGCCCGATATAGCCGCACCGGGACCAATTGGTCTCGACAATCTCCCACCACAGAAGATCGAACGGGAAAACTTCGGTGATATCGCGCCACAGACACGCACTTCTGGTACTGAAGTACTTGATATGCGTAACCGTATGTTTGATAATGGTCGCATGAATAACATGTCTCCTATCGAAAAGCAGCTCATAGGTCCTGGTATCGCCGTCGGTCCCGAAGTACCTGCCGCTGGTGGTTTTCAGCAGCTCGTGCGTGTCAACCCCGAGAATGTAGGCGCCCACCGTCTTACGACTTTACCCGGTCGGAGTGGGCCAGCACACGACGTATTCGGTGGACGTCGTGGGAAGATGGGTGATATCGCTCACAACCGACCAGAAAAGACTGCATTCTTACCTGAACGCAGACCCGTCGCCGGTGGTAGGTCTCAGGGTTTTGATGGTCACGTTGTTCGGGGTGAACATGTAAACGGTAAGCGCTTAACGAATAGGTCGCAGACCGGTTCGCGTGATGACGGTCTCGGGTTTTCGGGTGCTAAAAGTGTCGTAGCTGGTATGAAGATGGCTCAGGATCCTACGCGGAATAAGAAGGATGGTAATGTTGAACAATACAGGTACAATAACCAGATTGCTCCAGGTGTTTCTACATTTTCTCATGGATACCTCGCGTCTCCAGGTGTGCAGATAGGTGAGGCGCGAACGTACGGTACCACACACACGGTTGAAGAATTAAATCGTTATGGCTTCCGCCCCGATGATCGCCGTGGTAAGGCGAATCGTATGGGTAACGCAGGTCGTATGAACGTTCGCGCGGGTGCCCTAAACCAGGGTGGTATGCCAACCGTTGTACGTGCAGACACGACGCGAGTAGATGGTCGTTATGGACCTATGAGTGGTGGTTGGACACAGCAATACAATAACAATAAGTACTACAAATTCAATGCTTACAAGGGTAATTCCAATCCTTATGCGACGAATGAGAGTTTAGGCGTTGCGAAGAGACAGCTTCAGAACAACCCAGTCGCTCAGCACATGATGTAAATAAATAGTCGAGTAACAACACCCATTAAAATATTATCCATATATTTTAATGAGCGTATACACGTTAGATATAGATAGTGGTGAACGCGACCCTACTGTATACCCAAATCCTGGTGATTATGTGATAGAACTTAAAAACCCTATTTACGATGTTAATAAAATTTCCATCGCATCTGCTCGAATTCACGCGAGTCAATTACTGATCAATGATCGTAACAAAACGTTTGATTTTGTCGTTCATACTACACCAGAAACAGTGGTACCTGTTACGTTAGCACCTGGCAATTATAACGGAAAAACGTTAGCGACTGAATTACAAACGAAGGTTAATGATGCACTAGGTGGTGCGTACGTGAATTCTCCTATATCATTTACGTATAACAAGGATAAGAATGAAATATCTATAGAGTCTCTATCATCGGCTGCTGCAGGTAGTGAATTTTCGTTTAAGTTTTATGACGGTACGAATGGGTATACACCCGCCACGGGTGGGTATACAACCCCGCATGATATTATCGGGTTGCCACCCGATAACGCGAGATCAAATACATCAGCTACAGGAGGGGTTTCCGGTCTTTTGATTACGGGTAGTATTAATTTACAGGGACCCGACGCTCTTATCATAAAAATCAGTAGTGGTGCAGAGGAATTAAATAAGACGATCTATTCGGATACACCCTTTTACACTGGTCGTATATTGATGTGCGGTGATGTCATTAATTACTCTGGACAGGATGACGTTGTCGAACATAATTTCGATACTGGTTCACAAAACATAACAAAGTTACGTATACAGTTCTTTTACAGTAGTAATAACAGGTTAATTCCATATGATTTTAGGAATGCCAATCATATTTTAAAGCTAAATGTAACGTGTACGACGGATAAGTTAAAAACCATTCCGAACGTGAAAAAGGATTTTTCGCTTCCCACACCTATGCGCATACCGGAGTTTGAGGATCCGAATAGGTGGAACGCGTTTATCTATATATTTATGATAGTCGTGACAGGTGTATTTTTCTTAATATTCACGAGACCACGAAGATTTAGCGAGTGACAGCGTATGCGGGAGCCACGGGCTTCTTGACACGCTTCGAGAGACGGGAGATCACCATGTACACGATCACGGAGAGGAGGGTGGTGAAAAGCGCCGTGAGGGCGTAGTTCATACCACCGTTCTTCTGAACCTTGACGACCTGGTGGATGGACCACCTGACAAGATCCATCCACGACAGGGCAGCGGCGAAGGAGAACCCAGCAACGACAGAGTTAAGGGATTGTGTTTCGAGCTCACGGGAGATCGCGATGAGTGTATCGGTAGCGACTTCGGCGGACATTTTTATAATATATAGAGATTTTATTCTGGTAACAACTCTTCGATAAATAAGATTTTCTTGTATTTATCAGTACTATACCCCCTGACAACGCCATCCTCCTGATCATCATCTCCATCAGTTTCGTCATCACACTCAAATTCTTTGTATTCAGAATCTGTCCACCCTTCCAAGTCAGGGCATGTTTCCATTACTATCAATTGCATTTTTTATCATTGTTTCTGACGGATTGGTCGGATTCCACCCATCCCATGCGTCATATGCATCGTTTATCTTCAAGAACGTTTCATCTTCACCTGAGTATGGTTCGAATAAACTTTCATCCACTTCCTCGTCAATCTCCATATCACTTTCACTAGAGCTCACATCGTCGTAAATTTCGGGGAAGTATGTCCCAATTTGCTCACCTACTGTGTGCATGGCGCAGTATTTCATACAATATTCCATGTCTTTTGCCATGATTGTGTCGCGACCACACGCCCTGGCGTAATGTCCTGAAAGCACTACCGCACTTTCCAATACAGGTGTAATAATCTCAATCGCCGATTGAGCCATTTGGGAAGACAAGTCGTCCAATTCCATCTTGTATTCTTAGTATATTGTTACTGAGTGCGTAAACTCTAAGTTCTCTTTCATTAAGTATGTTATTGTTCAAAGTCATCCTTACATTTTGGTCTTTGATCATACTGAAATTTTTCTGACCGGTCGGATACCAACGTTCAGGTTCGAGTGCGAAACTATACGAGTAAAACCTTCTGAACAATTGTGTTCTCGAGTGATGAATGCCACTCTGTACGGCACGCATATTTACGACATTCCCTGTGATTTTGTCGAGGATGACTTCGTTATCGAGTGTCATTTCTAAGCTTATAAGATTTTCATAATTCGTATACCGTACATCAGGCTCCCCTGGAGGAGGGTATATTTGATCAGGGTGATCGTAGTCGAATGGATGAAATGATCTAGAGGGTGTACTCTTTCTCGCTATGACGAAATAGAGTTCCTTGACCGGATTTGTAAAACTAAGACGAAAGTTTTCTTCATCACGCCCCTCTGCAGTTGACACTGGAATTTGGAACGTGTTCCGCTGCAATTGTGTGATGATGTAATCTTGCTTAATCGATTGAAGTTTAATTCGTTCAGGTTCGTCCAATTGCACAAGTTCCGTATGTATGGATATATCATCAATTTTAAGAGTAGATTTATCTAACGTCGGATCGATAATGTTCAATTGACCTCCCATCCCACTGTGCTGCTCACAATAATAATATAAGTAGTCTGGAGCATCTATCGGTACGGTGAACGAATATACGTATGGGTTTGCGAATATATCTGTCAGAGTGGGTTGAGTGGTGTACTCAACCCCTCCTATATGTGTTCCATCATTCGTCGTAGAAATTTTGAAAGGGTGAACAGATGCCGTACCCTGATTCATAGAGAAATAGTATGTACTTCCTCGTTTCATTCGAATAGTAGGTCTATCAAATCCATTAATGTGGTACTTGTTCAGTCCATTAACTTGTTGCACTGTGACACTGTACGTTGTTCCGTCTGGGTTATATGCGTCATCGAATGCGAGGTGACCAGTATAAATACAATCTGTAACGTCACTCAGTTTGATTTCAATTTCACATTCTTGTTTTGTCAATGCGCACAAGGGTATGGCTAATTCTGGGTTGTTGTGAAAATAGAATGGTATATCAACAATATACTTCGTGGGGGTCGTCGCATTACCCAGGTATCCGTTTATAGGATTGGCACCGTATTCTACAGCCATACCAGATACATCATCATCCGGATATTTACCGATTAGTTTTGATAACGCTGATTGTTTTGTCTGTGTGATATAATGCTCACTGTAGATCTGCAACCAGTCGCGGGGGATACGTTGTATGAGCTGTCCTCCTATCACTAAATCCACATACTGGATTATGGCGTGTCCAATCGATTCATTATACCCTCTATAGGCACTCACAGCTGGAAGATTGATATGCACACGCACACCTTTCAGCAAGTCGCCCGAACCAGCCGGTATCGTACATTTTAGTGTACCTCCGTATGCGATTTCACCCCTTACATCATGTTTTACATCGTACATCGCAAAATTTGAATGCTTCCTGAATTGTTTTATGAAATGCGTATACTCAGGATTTTCTGTAAAAAAAACATCCTGGGTACCCGTTGTGGCGAGCTGGACCCGACCCGCCATTTCTATTATTAGATGTTAAAATTTTAAACCAGCTAAGCCGCTTTCAATGTGTAATACATTATAACTACGTGCGTACACACCTACATTTATATTACGTGTCTTATCGACTACTGTCGATCCTGATGTAGCAGTCGGTACAGTATCGAGTTCTATATCTAGTTTTTTGTGAATGATTCGGCTCATGTTCAACTGTCCCGTGGGGTAATACACCTCTGGGTTAAGTGCGAACGAATACGTATAGAATTCATACGCGGGATCTGGGCATCCGGTATGATGACGAAGTGCCTGTTGATAGGCAAGGTACTGACCACTGTGATCGAAGACAGTCGCACCGTTACACTGAAAGTCTATATTCTTAATCGTTCGATGATCCGATCGTTTCGTGTTTGTGGATGAACCTATGGTAAATCCTTTCAAAACACTCGAAAATGACTGATCAGATGCTGAGGTGTTAAGTAGACGGTCTTCTGTATTGAAGTTGTTCCCAGTCTCTTCCTTCGCAAGGAACATGAGTTCTTTCACTGGATTTGTGAATTTCAACAACACAGATTTTTTGAGTTCCCCTTGTTTGAATTGTATGGTCGATTTTTGTAATTGTGTAATTACGTATTCCATCGGACGCGTGAGTAAAAAGTTCTTCTCATCCTCCGTGATGAAGTAAAAATCAGTTATGAGCGAGGCGCTTTTAATAGAACCTTCAGTTGTTTTCTCCCTTGTTACAAGTCCACTTGATGGTATTGTGTACTTAAATGATACGTCGTCATCTATGTCCCTGAATGTTATACGAACTTCTACAAGTTGTTTCGTGAGTGCACATATAGGAACCGCCAAACTCGGGTTCCTGTGAAAATAGAAGGGGAGATTGACGTAGAACGTATTATAACTATCAGAGACCGACAACGTCTCATTGTGGCCATTCATGAAATAGAGTGACCCACCCGAATCTGCATCATCCTTGTTACTGTGTAACTGATCATACATGTATATATAGTCTCCAGTAAGCCTCTCGATGATTTGTCCACCTATTACCAGGTCCGCGTACTTTATTATACTCTTGCCCACTGGTATATTGTAATAATACCTATGTGATGGGACACTTCCTGTTTCATGAGGGGTGAGGTTTCCAAGTTTAACTTTCAAGATCATTCCCCGTATGAGATCACCGATGTTAGTTGGTATCCGACATTCTACAGAACTCCCAAACGAATTATCACCAGTGAATGGCATTTCTACCGACTCTGTAGAGAAGCGTGTATGTCTCTTGAACAATGTTACGAAATATGAGAACTGCGGTTCCCCAGTAAGCCATTGATCCTGGATACCCGTGACAGCAAGTTGGACACGACCTGCCATTCTTATTACACGTGAGTAAAATTTTATGAAATAAAACGGGGCGGTATTATAGATGGATTTGCGGTTAAGAAAATTTAATCCCGCGACAATGGCTGATGACAAAGTCCTTGTGTTTATCGGTAAACGTAATACAGGTAAGTCCACACTCGTGACAGACATCCTGTGGCATAAAAAACATTTACCAGCAGGGATCGTACTGTCAGCGACTGAGGAAGGTAATCATTATTATCAGCAATATATTCCAGATCTATTCATCTACGGTGATTATGACAGGGAAGCTATAGAACGTGTTATGGATCGTCAGAGGAGACTAGTAGGTGCGGGTAAAACGAACTGTGGTGCATTTTTGCTTTTAGATGATTGTATGTATGACAATAAATTTATGCGTGACACGTGTATTCGTCAATGTTTCATGAATGGTCGTCACTGGAAGATCTTTTTCATGCTTACGATGCAGTATTGCATGGATTTACCACCAGCTCTTCGCGCAAACGTTGACTATGTGTTTATTCTCAGGGAAAACATCATTCAAAACCGCGAAAAATTATATAAATCGTTTTTCGGGATCTTCCCCACGTTTGATATGTTCAATAAGGTAATGGATTCGTGTACTGAAAATTACGAATGTTTAGTATTAGATAACACGTCTAAATCGAATAGAATAGAGGACTGTGTTTTTTGGTACAAAGCGAAAATGCATAAAAATTTCAAAGTCGGTGCCCCAGAATATTGGGCTGAACATAAGAAATCATTTAATCCTAAACGAAATGGGAACAAGATCGACCCCAAGAACGTGAAGGGGCGTTCTACTCAGTTGAAAATTACCAAAACGAGATAATTTCTGGGTATAAATTATGATGTCACAGGGGACACGAAAGCGTAACAAACCCAATAGGTCTACGAATATCAACTTCAGTCCAGGGCCGATGAAAGTTGTAAAAACTTCCAAGGTTGTAAGATCAATACCCAAATTACCGCAAAATTTGGGTATGTCTTGTACGAGACCAGGGTATATTAGGTATCTCGACGAATTGAGATCGCGTCTAGACAGCGTTCGTTATAAGGGTAAGAGAATAAATGTAAGGTTTTTAGAATATGACGATAGTATAAATGAAGGTATTGTTGTGAATACATCCGAACAGTTGTTAAATATGAAGCCTAAAATACAATTCAAGAATAACGGAACAACGGTTCCCACTCTCAATGCGTCATCAGGAAGTATTCATTATTTTCTAATCAGCGTTACCAAACGGAACAATCCGAATATGGGTCATGCGATTAATGTCCTAATGGATACTGGTAATCCGGAACCGCGTATATGGGTGTTTGATCCACATGGACGAAGTGCGATGAATAGAAATGGGTTCGGTAGTATATTACGAAACCGTATATTACCAAATATGAAAAAGTTCTTTGGAAATGTATTTGATAACACCGTTGCGAGATATTATACTGGTCCCAATTTACAGGCTAATAATACCCGTGGTGTGTGTACAACATTTCACCTAGATTTCGCACGAGCAATTCCAGCACTGTTAAACGAAACTGTGAATATACGAACATTTGGTGGTCAAAATATCAATATAGCCGGTCGTGTATCATTTTTAAATAACCCCACATTGTTTTCAACTGTAACCGGTAAACGTGTCACTAAAAAGAATACAAAAACACCACCGAAACTTACGATGACGATGGGTGTGGCGACAAAGAAAAAAATAAGGAAAAAACGGTAATACTTAAAAATAGTTGTATAATATATCAAAGGTAGTGTATGAAGTTTAAGGTCGTGACGCCATCCATGGCTATAAAAAGGACGCGTGTGAAATTATCTCGGCGAGTTGTCCAGGATTTAAAAGAAGTTAGTAAATTATCTTCAGTTAAACAATGGGAATATGCTGGAAACGTGAAATACATGGGCGATGGTTTATTCAGTAAACCAAGTAAAGTGACTTCTGAAAAACGGAACCGTGTCGACACTGACGACATTGCAAAAGTGTGGTACTCTGAAATTTCGTATCATACACACCCCGGAATAGGGTATAATGAAGATGTCACATGTCAGAGTACACCTATTTTCGCTACACTTCCCAGTAATTCAGATTTTGAAGCGTATATAAAGGGGTTTCCGGAAATGCAGGTTAATATCATATGCGATTCACATGGGTATTATGTAATCGACATTCTACAATCCTCCTATGAATTTGCACTACCTTTACCCACATCCGTTAACGTGTACATGAGAAATCTTCGTTCCACACCTTTCATGCGTATATGTGCATTCTCCGATGACGGTCTCGAGTATTTTCATACGACTGTAAAAAATTGGAAACGACAGATCAATGAAAATGTCAATAAAGACCTCATGGAATTATACGGGGTATCGATTATGTACTACACGTACGAAGAAGAACCGCCAGAAATTACTTTATATCAGGGTATAGACGTAGCATAGAATCTTCCAACTCATCAACCTCATCCCACGCGAGATAACACGCGTTAGATGTTTTATCTTCATTACATATTTCATGGGCTTCTTGTACCGCTTCTTTAAAGCGTAGACGAAGTCTTGTATTATCCGGTATTTTTGGTGTTGTCGGTGTAGATGTATTTTTGTAAATGTGATTGAGCACGTTTTCACGTGTCTTAGCTAACCGCTGTTTATAATAATCCTGTGGAGTATGACAAATGCATAACATCTTCGTATACTATATAAAGAGAATAATATCTTTAAACAATATACGAACATGTTTTCATGTTTCTCAAAACGGGTATTGTCGGGAATTGACGATTCGTTTCCTGTTTTCAGTTTGAATAGGTACGAAGGGTATGCAAAAATTACAAGTGTTTACGACGGAGACACGTTTCGAGCCGCTATCATCAAACATGGGCGCGTGCTTAAATTTACTTTTCGCACACTCGGTTACGACTCACCAGAGATGAAACCTGTACTATCCACGTCACGTCGAAATGACCATATATACGTGGCGAAACTCGCTCGCGACATATTCAAACAAGAGTGTGGATTTGATGATCGTGCACCCTTTGAACGATGGAATCCGTTTTTGTGTAAGAGTAAGGTAAATGGATTGGTTTGGATAAAATGTGATAAGAATGATAAATATGGACGAACCCTGGTTACTGTATATAGGTATAAAGGAGATACAACGTCGGTAAACGAAAAGATGCTCTCATCTGGACTTGTAAATGCTTATGATGGTCGCACAAAACCTAAATTTCATATCCGAATATAAAGAATTGTGTATATACAACTGTATAAGATGTCTACCTACAACGTCGAACCTTGTACTTTCATTTACCGTGTATCTTCCCTGGCTAAGGTTGTCGACGGTGATACGATTGATGTCAACATCGATCTTGGTTTCGATGTAGGTACAAAGCAACGCGTTCGTCTCTTGGGTATTGATACACCCGAGTCGCGTACATCGGATAAGGAGGAGAAGAGGTTTGGTCTCCTCTCAAAGAAGAAGTTGAAGGAATGGTGTTTGAAGGCTGTCGCGTCCGAGAAGGATGATATTGAAATCGAGCTCAGATGTCCAGAGGCGGACTCGAGAGGTAAGTTTGGTCGTGTCCTTGGAGAAGTTTGGGTCTCTGAGGACGGTGTATGGACGAATGTAAACAAATGGTTGTGTGATGAAGGGTACGCCGTACCATACAGTGCGCAGAATAAGGCTGAAGTGGAGGGTCTTCACATGATCAATCGTAAGAAGCTGATTGATCGAGGTGAGATTGAAGCGTAACTTTTTTCTAATAATATATAAATGATAGGCAAACTGTTGATACTACTCATCATGAGTATATTCATGGCTGCAGCCGTATTATTTTTTACAGAACCGAAAAGTGAATTCCACGCGAAAGCTAAATTTTTCATGTCTGTTAAGTTATTTGAACTTCAGAAGATGATCAATCCCGATGCGAAGATAGATTAGTATATTAAAGAATTACAACATAATAAATACACTAGACAGTTAAGCTAAGATGCCCGAGTTGGTCTAAGGGGTGCGACTTAAGATCGCCTGTGCTTTGCACGCGTGGGTTCGAACCCCACTCTTAGCAGCCGCTCCTATAGTGTAGTTGGTTAACACTGCGGACTTTGAATCCGCCACCCCAAGTTCAAGTCTTGGTGGGAGCTTACCCTTCCTTAGCTCAGTTGGTAGAGCAGTGGACTGTAGTTCCATTTGTCACCTGTTCGAATCAGGTAGGAAGGACCCCGCCCCTGTAGCTCAGTTGGTAGAGCGCTAGCTTTGTAAGCTAGTGGTCGCAGGTTCGAATCCTGTCGGGGGCATCATCTTTGTATTATACGACACACCTCGTATACTACGCAGATATGAAATCAGGTACCTTTGTCTTATACCGTGCGAATGCACTCTTTTCGGCCACATAATATTTACGGTACGCCTCGGTCACGTCAGGTGTTCTATACATATCTGGCATACATTCAGGGATACCTTGAATTGAATAATACGCCGTTTCACTCACATGTTGATCAAAGTGAGAAGGGATATTATCGTGTAGCCAGTTGAGGTGATGTTCGCACGTATGTACTTTACCAAAGCGTCTCGTGTATTCTTTCGCGAGTTCGATACCGATTTCACATGCATACATATAGTTTTGAAGACTGGATGAAATCCACATCGTCATGGGGTGTTTTTTATGCGCGGCTTTATACCCGCGTTGTGAACCATTCTTCGTGTACGGTGCATTTTCTCGTACATAATCTTCTTGGTCTGCATAGAACCACGCCGTGTATAGCATCTGGCATATTTCGAGTTGGATCTTGATTACATGTTGATCGCAGGAGAGTTCCGCAATTTCTCTTGGGATCAGGGATAGAAAAAAGATGTTCATTTTAAAAATAGTGACGTCATCATCCGACTTAAGCCTCTTCTGAAGTGAGCGAGAGTAAATTGATGATATCTGTAAAGTAATCCAAGGACGCATTTACAAAATCACCACTGTAATTTCTCTGTAATATCTTGTTCGTGTCGTATACTACGAATAACGCGAAAATAAGAGTAGTGATCTTTGTGTATTTTTTCTTACCGGGAGAAAGTAATCGCGCAAAAATAAGTGCAATCAACGAGAAAATCAGAACAATGCCGAGTATCGACAAATCGTATCCAAGCTTAACCGTGGCGATACCAGCAAACAACATAGCTACAAAAATGGCGATCGTTTCGAGTAAAGCTTCTTTCATATCCTCAATCTTGTGCATGAGCATACCCGTAGTAAATGACACGAGAGTAAACAAGGCAACCTTATAAGGTAACCCCATCTTTATAAAAATCAATGCCATGAAAAGCCCCAGGTTCCCGAGTGTGAGAAATAGGTTATTGTTCGTCGCGAATTCATTTAACGAGGCGTTGTTAACTGTCGCTTCAAGTGCCCTGAACATGATAAACATCTGAAATATAAGATGTCCGAACACACTCGACATGAAAGGTACTTTATTCTGAATATCCATTTATATAAACATATATAAAAGTTCTATCGGTGTTTATATAAATGTTGAGTTGCTTGTATAGTCCTATACTTGCAATTACAGCTAGACGTCGCAGGATGAGGAAAAATGCATATGTAGCAGACTCGCCTCCACCTATCGATACACCTAATAGATGGGAATTTGGTAGTTACTGCTGGAAAGTCACGGTTGAAGCCACGAACAAAAAGGAGGGTGATGTAGACCGCACGTTTATTGGTTATAGTCAGAATATGAATATCGCGAAGAGGACTGAAATTGCATGCGATAGGTATAAGAAATCTGGAACGGTGTGTGGAGAAGTGACAATGTCCATGAAAGGGGGTGAGTGTGATGATGTCATATTCATGAAATTGAAAAATGCGACCGAACTGATCAAACTCTAATTACGAGAGTTCGTATGGATATCTATGTATCCATAGATTACATATCCATTTTTCACCTGATATCACAGGTTTTCCACCGTGGATTGCTTTATTTGTCATAATACCCCAATCATTAAGTGTATTGAACAATAGAACATCTCCCTTTTTGAGTTTATATTCCTTACCTAAAACTGGAAAAGATGTCTCACCACCTTCGTAATCATCATTGAGTCCTATTATACATGTGTATAGACGTGGGTTTTTACCATCTCTGAATGCATCTTGATGCGGTTCATAAAACCCACCCGGTTTATACTTGAGTACCTGTAAATACTCAGCATTGTCGAATTGTCTATCGGTAAATGAGACGCATTTTCCCATCACATCTTCAACAACTTCTGATTTATTTGGGTCTAACCATGCTGTCTCACTCTTACGTTTCGTAGTATCGACCGATTTACCTAACGCTATCGTTGACGGTTTCAGGTTATTGGATGCGAGTTCGATAATGTGATCACATGTCTTATCTGTAAAAACATTACGTATTACATACGGTTCCTGATATTTAGGTCGGATAAAAATACACAAAAGTACAAATGAAATTAGTATAAATATAACCATATATATTCATAAGATTATATTAGGGGGTGTTCGTGATCTATATCTCGCACGTATCCGCTCTATGACTGTATTCGTATACATGGTTAATTCGATTAACTCGTCTATTATAGCGTCTTCAACTGATACATCTAATACATACTGTCTCAATAAATCTCCCGCTGTATCGGTATACATGGTGTAGATATCTCTTACATCACGCGTTTTTGAATTATATTTATCTCTGAACTGTAGTTCACGTTTCAACTCGGTTTCAGACATCTCGTTAAGAAGGAATTTCATCCGTAGATATCTGTTATCTTCATATAGGAAACCAAACCTATACGTATTATCATAATCTAATCGAAGCATTTCCAACGAAATCAACAGTATCATGTCTGGTGCATTCATTTCTACCAATTCGCGATGCGATGGTCGACCTCCGCATGGAATGTCGCCATGTTCTCGACTGCGTTTCTTGAACTCGAAATAGTGAGGATTATGTATTCGACCAGTCTCGACCCGTCCCGTCTTCCAGTCGAATGCTGTTTGACATTGTGTACACCATATCTGAGCGCACCCTTCGATTTTATGAATTAACACGCCACACTTTGGACACGGTCGTGTATCTTTTTTTATGAGTTTCACAGTTTTGACCGTATCTTTATTACACTTATGTGTCGGTGTCATTTTTTCATGACACTTACTACAAAAAGACGTCGTGCAGATCCCACATACGAAATTTTCATCTAAGAAACCGTTACATTCATCATTGAAACACGTTTGCGTATACACGTGATCATTGTTTATGACAGGGTTTACATCAGCCATACCATGAAGTTCTTCGTATATATTCATAATAGCAATCTTTATTTCATCTTTTAAAGCCGATTTCGCGTATTCTGATAGGTCAGGTTCATAGTCTATCTGTCCGAGTATAAAATACATGTACACATAAGACGATCGTAGGCTACGTTTTTTCAATTCCCGGATTACATATGGCTGTGTTTCCGGTAAACGGGCCTTTTCACGCTCGAATAAAACATTTTCACGATGTTTTCTATAATGTACGTTCCTGAATACAGCTGAACAATATGTATCTACAAGTTCTCTATTATGTTCATGTTTACATCCCATGCAATGGGGGTCTTCCATAGTCGATAACAGATATTTTTGGCTACATGAACGACAGGACTTTAAATCACAAAAAGGGCACTCGACCTTTTTGTGATTTGAATTGTTAATCTTTTCACAACAGACTTGACAACATTCCATTACTTAAAAATGAACAGTGTCTTTAAATGTTTCTATTACGTAAGTTTGTTTTAGGTCGAGCCATATTTTTCATAAATGATTTCACGAATGACGATGACACTTTACCCATTGTTGAAGGTTTGGCACGGGTTTTTGTAAGGCGTTTTTTCATGTTCGCGAGTGTTTCATTATCACTCTCGGGGGTTTTAGCCGCAGCCTTAGGTGGCGTTGCTTTTTTGGCGACAATACCCGGTCGCTTTTTCTGAGTAGTTTGTTTAGACTTTGCATATGCCTCTTTAGCTTTCCGTAATTTCGCAGACATACTCTCCGATGAGGGTGATTTATTTTTTTTCTTGATAATGATCGGAGTAGTTTTTTGAGACATTTTCGGTATTGTTTTGAGTATACCGGAAAGTGTAGATCCCTTGATGTAAGGGTGGTTAAACAGTCTAGTATATGTCGGTATATTCAGTAAAGTACTCCCAGCCTTGCGTGGCTTTAAACGAGCAGCATAAATATGGGTACCATTCACACCCAAGTATTTAGCTGGTATGATATCTTCTATAAATTTCCGTGTGCTATCGTCCAAATGTTTTTTATGATTAAATAGACTGTTTAAAAAGAAATGTACATCGTACATTTTAGGATTACCCCTGTATATACCATATGGTACGAGGTAACTGCCACTATTATTGACCTCTGGATTTTTTATGGAATTGCTAAAACCTAAACCAAAATCAATAATACGAACCTTGCCACCGGCTGTTATGAAAATGTTTTCAAGGTGAAGGTCATTGTGTCTGAAAGAGGAATTTTTTTCATGTAACGTCTTGAGTATTTTTAAAACTTGCATGACGATTGACCTGATTTTCCTGGGATCTTTATTTAATTTAGGTAGCAGTTTCCCAAATGGCTGCCCTTCTAAAAACTCGGAGTACAAGCGAGTATCATTCTTACATTTCTCGAGGGCGTATACATCAGCGGCTGTATTTTTACCAACCATGTTTATGAATTTTTTAGTAAGATTATGTTCCGCAGTCAAATTTTCGTTCGATACCTTTACAGCGAATTTCATTTTACACGCGTCGTTTAGACATGCATGATACACTGTCCCATGTTCACCCTTACCTATCACACGAACATTCTTAAATTTGTTCATCTTAGTTGAACAAGGTGAATTAATCATCACGCGCTGGACGGCCGATTTTGTATCGGTCATTCTTATATTTTATACATATTAAAATCTCTGCCTGTATTATAAACATGCTCGCACTCATCACACTACTGATCATAAACACGCGAATTTTCATGACAATGGAAAATAAAAACGCGCTTAAGGTATCTGTAGATGCCATGCCGGAGAAGTCTGACTCAGGGGAATGGACTATCTACGGGTCCATGGGCTGTGGATGGACTCGTAAACAGCTCGATTATATGAAGAGTAAGGATAAACCCTTCACATTCGTTGACTGTGATAACGGTGAGTGTGACGGCATCGAAGGGTTTCCCACGATGATTCACACTTCCGGTGAGAAGGTCGTAGGTTTCAAAGAGGTTTAAATACCGCGGACAACCTGAATGGAAATAGAAAGAAGAAGCGCGTCGAGGAACGTGTTCAGGGGTTTCAGGACCGATATGTGCTTACTAAGAGAATTGTTCCACGTGAAGCGGAGTACGAACGTAGTCACAAGAATGGAAAGAACGATCATCAGTATTTCGGTGATTGCATCCTTATTCGTCTTGGCCTTTACAATATCCTTAATCATTTACTATGTATATAGATTTTTTTCTGCTATATATATAATGAGTAAGACTCCCCCAACGAATGGATCCGAACACACATTCACAACCAAAAAGTGGGGTGGAAAGGTTGGCAAAAATAATAATAATTGTTACGCTTATGCCATGAATGACTACCAGAGATATCGCGGGTGGAAAAGTCAGCCTGGAGAACGCGCGAAATTGACAAGTTCGGGCAAATACGTTAACTGCGGGAAAATACCGAAACTCGTGGTGTCCGACAACCCTAAAAAGGTATACATGGTTAAAGGTGGTACGAAGTGTAAACCTTCGTATTACAAAGTGATGCTTTTCGTAGCTACGTGCAAGAAGAGTAATTATCTATGCCAAGGAGACTTTCATTTTTATAAGCAGCATAGTAAGACTGAATATAAAGTGAAAAAAGGTGACACACATGAAAGTATCGCTACATTTTTCAAAGTACCCACATCACGTGTCAAGCGGTCGGCACCCGCGTTGAAACCAGGTAAAGTGATTACATTTAAAGCTGATTTTTTCAGTCATAAACGTGGGTGGGCTACAGGTCCTCTTGTGGTAGGAGCCTCAGGTAAACTAATTACCGATCCGAGAAAGATATCCAGGAATTACAATGGATTGAACTATAACAAGTATTGTAGCTCATTCTGTGTCAAAAATAATGGGATTAAGGTTGGACATACTCACCCCAAAATCAGAAAGTAAGCTTTCCAATTCATCTACATGGTCAACATCAAAAAATGCGTCTAGTGTATCAAATATGTATGCATCATCCACCTGCCTGATAACATCCGTATCATGAATTAAATTTTGTATGGTCACAGTAACCCTGAAGTTACTTCCATCGAAAATCTTTCTACATACTGGACATGTTTGCTTACCTCTAGATTTCCAATCCTCTATACAGTGAGAGTGAAATACATGACCACACCGAAGTGCTGGGTTTTGTCTTGTTTCTCTCACTGGATTGAGACATATTGCACATGTCGTGCATTCTGATGAAACGCCCATACAGTTATTATGACTTTATTTTTCAACTTTTTACTCAGTTGATTTCGGACAGATCCATTGTAGAGTCGCACAATCCACAAGGACTTCCATCGTTTAAGGGTTTAGGGGTTTCATGGAGTTCGGGTCCCTTCTGTTGGAGTAGTTTACGGAAAGAATAATTATCTTCGGGGGCGATCCCATGCTTAGCCTTCAAGTAGTTATCGTAGAGCATTGTCGAGTTGTTGATCGTATGACACCTGCCATCGGCCATACCAAGTCGCTGAGACATTTATATTACAACTAGAAATTAATTTGTCGGTTCGTGATAGTATTTGTCCAACTCTTGAACCCAAGTTTCCGAACCCTCTCAATAACCTTATCTATTTTATACCCAAAGTATTCGTCAAATTTGTCATATACCTGTGCTTCGGATACCCTGATACCCGGACATTCATTGATGTGCTGATTAATAATGTTGTATGCGAACGCGATTTCTTTGAGGGTTTCCGCCCCTGTGATGATGATTTTACCAGTTCCAAAAATACTCGTCGTGATTTCTTTCATGTCTTCAGCTGGTTTAAATTTTATTTTAACGGCTGAATATCGATCGGGTTCAAATGAAACCTTAAAAACGTCTGAATAGTTTTCAAAGTGTTGTGTCGTTTTCATAAGATTGATGTTATGATTCAAACTGAAGTTCGAATTTATCATGACAACACGGAACGTTTCGGCTGGAGGTATGATATCCTTGTCGAACGATTGTAGAATATAGACGAGACCTGAAATGATATACTTACAGTTGAAGATATCTTCACACCCGGCAACCTGAATACTCCCGTTTGGAAAAATCTTGATGGATTTCGTACTATGCCCGTCATCATATGTCAACGTAATCTGATTGTAGAACGTCGTAGGTTTAACACTCCAAATGATAGGGGTGTTGTTTACATTTTCCCTATGAAGTTTGATATCTTTGATTTCTTCGAACACTGCACGAATATCACCAACGTCGACTGGTTTTGAAAATGAAGAGATCATTGTGATCGTCGTGAGCTTGATACGCGAAGGTCTTATGCGTTCCGGTAGCGCATTTCTAAACTCATCCTGTGTGAGGATGTAAGAAAACGTATTATTCGCGATTGATGAAAACATTTACTTTCCAAAGTATTAAAGAACGACTTAAGTCAAAAAACGTGATTAAACCATTTAGAGAAACAAATAGATTTTTACACAATGCCTTCATTCGTCAAAAGTGCCTCAGTTTTTACGAATAAACGGGGTATAAAGTGTGTGGAAGTGAAATATTCGAGATATATTGAAGGAAAGGGTTATGTACTAATACCCGGACACTTTGAGACGGACTCGGTAGGTGATTGGTCTGATATTCAGTATAAGGACGGTGATCATCGTTACGATGACTTTCTGAATACGATGGTAGAGAAGACGATCACAACCAGGAGGCAGTTGGCACTGATCGAATTAGATAATGTGTTATGTTCGAACTACAATGTACATTCACTCATACGTATAATGAACACATTACGAGTTATAGATCCAACATTTATACCCCCATATATTAACATCACATGTGCATGGCAGAAGGCGTATATACGCGAATTTTGTCTCAAAACGTTTCCAGAAGTTATTCAAAATTGTCGCAGTGAACGACGCCTTGATAATTTATTCAGCGTCTTACAGAAGATAGAGCTAGAATTATGAGAACTATCAATACAATTGTGAATATATCAAGTGTTTTCATACTCTTCGCAACCTTCTTCACATCCTGTACAATGCTAGATACTGTTTCAAAACTCACTAATTTCTTCTCGTCCACACCCATATCTATATTTCTTCCTGGAATGAGAGGTCTAGATAATCGGCACTCAACTTTAGACGGGCGACATGTCTCAACCACCTTGTCACCGGAAGTTATACCCGTTTCACATATATGTGTATTATCATTCAGTAGTTCAGGCTCAGGCTCGAGTGGCTCTTCATATTCTTCGAATGGGTGAGGTTTACCTATCGCCCCTGGTAATGAAAATGTATGCTGGACATATGGATTTATTTTATCAATACTATCCTCATCGCTAAGCATATACTTGCTCATTTATAGTATCATGAGATATATTTTTTGTGTGTCATCTTCTTACCATGTTCCATCCACATCTTATCTAGGTCAATATCTAACATGTGTGCCAGCTGGAACAAATAACTGAACACATCACCCATTTCCATCATAATATCAATACCCCTCTCCTTTTTGATATTGGTTTTTTTGAACATCTTCTTAGATTGTCGTATAGCAGACGCAAGTTCGCCAAATTCTTCCGTGAGTAAGAGCCATACCGTATTAATTTCAGCGCGGTCCCACCCTTTAGATTTACAAATCTTCTCTGTCTCACTTTTATAGTAATTCAATGACGCCATCTTATATCATATACAATTCATACCTTTATACACCTATCTTATCACTTTTATCAATTTTAAGACCGAATGTACTCGTGTTAGCCGGGGCGATAGGTGGCACAGCAAGTGTATCTATATCACGGATATAACCCAGGTACTGTGCAACTCCAGACTGAACCTGGGAAAGAGCTGTCTTGATGACTATACCGTTCATGAACTTGACCTGTTCGTTGACCTTGGTTGTATGATTACTCGCATTGTTTATGAAAACGTTGCGCATGATCGCGTACAAATCGTCTGGGTTTTGGTAATCTATAGAAACACCGGTCTTATTCTTGAACGTCTGACGGATAGCTTTCTGGAGTAAGTTACGATTGAATTCCGAAAAAAATAACGTGTTGAGTGGGGTCGTCGTCTGCTTCATGGAATTTAAATGAAGAGCGTCACACATTTAATATAATCCAGGAAAAAAAGTATGTGTAAAGTATAAATGATAGCCGCAGCTGACTTCGACGAAGCCTATGCCACTCAGGCGTGTGAATACAAAAAACCTGAATGTACTGCCCCGGGTTGTTTTGTAGGTTCCTACCCACCCATCTCTAAAGCGGGTGAGAATGGTCCCTTTTTTGTGAATACAAGTTTTCTTCAGCCCAATCGTTATGCTGAGACGGTGGGTCCCGTGCCAGTTCGAAGTGAAGACTTCAAATGTAATTAAAAAGTAGGACAGTATTATTCTTAGTATGAAAGTTATTAAACGTTCCGGTCATGTTGAAGACGTAAAGTTCGATAAGGTCACCAACAGGATCACAAAACTCATGAACGACCCATGTGAACTATCTAGTGGTGTCGATGCATCCATGATTGCTCAGCAGGTATTTTCTTCGATGCACGAGGGTATAACTACCCAGGAAATAGACACTCTCTCCGCTGAAATTTGTATCGGCATGATCACGAAGGATACTGATTACGAGGTACTCGCGACCCGTATTATCGCGAGTAACATTCAGAAGATCGCCCCCAACAATTTCCATATCGCGATGAAAAAATTGAACAAAGCTGGTATTATCACAGACGAAGTAGTCGACGTTGCTAGTCGAGTAAAGGATAAGATTGATCCAAAGCGAGATTTCGACTTTGGATATTTTGGTCTGAAAACCCTGGAAAAATCATACCTGCAAAGACATGACGGAAAGTTGATGGAAACGCCACAGTACATGTTCATGCGTGTCGCGATAGGAATTCACGGAACTGATGAAGAAAGTGTACTGGAGACATACGAACACATGTCTAAAGGAAATTTCATTCATGCCACACCTACACTGTTTAACTCTGGAACGCCACGGCCTCAAATGTCATCCTGTTTCCTGATTGCTAACAAGGGTGATTCCATCGACGGTATCTATGGTACACTCACTGAATGTGCACAGATTTCCAAGTGGGCAGGAGGTATTGGTCTACACATTCACGATGTTCGCGCGAATAAATCCAAGATCCGGGGCACAAATGGTCAGTCGGATGGCATTATTCCCATGCTAAGGGTTTTTAACGCGACTGCTCGATATGTCAACCAGGCGGGTAGAAGGAAGGGTTCGATCGCTATATACATTGAACCATGGCACGCTGATATCATGGAATTTCTGGAATTGCGTCTCAATCAGGGTGACGAAGAGTCTCGCTGTCGTGACCTGTTCTCAGGTATGTGGATCCCGGATCTTTTTATGAAGCGTGTTGAAGAGAATGCTCAGTGGTCTCTTTTCTGCCCGGATACGACCCGTGGCCTCTCCGATGTATACGGGGATGCGTTTGAAGAATTGTATCTGAAGTATGAACGTGAAGGGTTGGCGGTGAAGACTATTCCGGCTCTAGATGTATGGAAGTCTATAATTAAATCACAGAGTGAGACTGGAACACCCTATATGCTGTATAAGGATGCCTGTAACTCTAAGTCCAATCAGAAAAATTTGGGAACTATCAAGTCGTCCAATTTGTGTACCGAAATTATCGAACACACGAATCCTGATGAAACGGCTGTATGCAACCTCGCCTCTATCGCACTTCCCAAGTACGTGAAAGAGGGTAAATATGATTACGAAGAGCTTCACAGGGTGACTAAAATCGTAACGAGAAATTTGAACCGAGTTATTGACCGCACGTATTACCCTGTTAATACAGCGAGAACGTCTAATATGCGTCACCGACCCATTGGGTTGGGTGTTCAGGGACTGGCAGATGTATTTTCCATGTTACGCATTCCATTCGAAAGTGAGGAAGCGAAGGTGATCAATGCCAACATTTTCGAGACTATTTATCATGCATCACTGGAGGCGAGTTGCGAACTTGCTGTGAAGCACGGGTCTTATGAAACATTCAAGGGAAGTCCCATTTCTGAGGGTATTCTTCAGTTTGATATGTGGGACACCAACGATACGACACGACCTCATTCCGGTATGTATGACTGGGATATTATGCGCGAACGTGTTAAAAATGGTGTGTATAATTCTCTTCTCGTCGCACCAATGCCTACCGCGAGTACTGCTCAGATCCTCGGTAATAACGAGTGCTTCGAACCATGGACTACAAACATCTACCTTCGCAGGACACTCGCGGGTGAATTTGTCGTCGTAAACAAGCATCTCATTGAGGATCTCAAGAAGGTAAACTTGTGGTCGAAAGACATGAAAGACCTCATGGTAAAAGCGGGTGGTTCAATCCAGACCATCACCGATATACCAGATGATATCAAGGCGCTGTACAAGACTGTATGGGAAATCAGTCAGAAGACCATTATTGACATGGCACGTGATCGAGGTCGATACATCGATCAGTCTCAGAGTATGAACCTGTTTATCGAAAATCCTACACTTTCCAAATTGTCGTCGATGCACATGTACGCCTGGAAATCTGGTCTCAAAACTGGGATGTACTACCTGCGTAGTAAAGCGAAAGCCCGACCTATCCAGTACAGCCTGGAAGCTGAATGTACAGCTTGTTCGGCTTAAAGTTTTGGGTATATATAGGATTAGATGGCTAAATTTCACACCTTTTTGGATGATCTAGATATCCTAGAATATGACGGGCGTAAGATATCTCTATGCACGGTCGAGGGAAAGCCTGCACGTATTCAACTACCGAGGATGTATATGCCGTTCGGTATGTCCGGTTTTACACCGGCCGTTGGCAATACTAAATGGAATGTAGATTTTTCGATGAAGGGGTATGATGAAGATGGAAACTATGTGAAATCGTTTTATGAAACAATGCTCAAAATCGAGACGCATATCATAGAGAATGTGGCTAAGCAGAGTATTGAAATATTTGGTAAGGAGATGAGTGTTGATGAACTTCGCCCGATTTTTAATTCAAACCTTAAATATTCGGAGGGTAGGGAGCCCAAATTCAGGGTTAAAGTTGACGTGAGTGGTGCAGGTGTGATTAAGACAGGTGTGTTTAATAGTGAAAAGCAACACATGAAAGATGAGATTGTCGACAAATTGTACGCGAGAAATTCTGGTGTTGGTATCGCCGAGATGTGCAGTGTCTATTTCCTAAACAGACAGTTTGGTGTTACATGGAAGTTGCATCAACTTGTTGTGCATGAGCCACAACAACTTAAGGGGTTTCAATTCGTATTGTGATTATTTACCTTCTAATAAAATTTTGAAAATCATCTGAGCCTCTTTTAACAATTTACCTTTTACTATACCATAATCATTTGGATCCATTTTCAACTTGATCTTTGCTACGCGGACCGCTTCGTCCCACTTAGCAAGTGTCATTGTATTCTAGTATATCACTTCATTTTTTTTATGAGTGTCTTATACTTCTTAGTACCCTTCTTAGGCGCCAGCTTGAAATCACCCTTCTTCACAGGCTTGAACACCTTGACCATAGCCTTCTTACCTTCATCCTTCATCCTCTTCTTAGCCGCGGCGACGGCAGCCTTACTTTTGATATTTCCGTACCTGTCCTGTACGAGATCCTTTTTCGCGAGACCACCGGATGTGTGCGCGGCGGCGCCATGGAAAACTTCCGCACGGGAGCCCTCCGTCGTGAGATACATGTTGTTATACTATATCATCGGAAAATTTTCCTGATGGCATCAATTGATTTTTCCTGTTTACTGGGAATTTGACACTCTATACGCTTATCGTTAAGTACATCTGCACATAAAACGGATTTATGCCCTTGAAGTGAAATCATCGCCAAATCGACGCTCCGAAAACGCTGTGTGTCATTATAAGTAAACTTCTTCACGTATACTTCATTCTTTTGTCCAGACCTATGACAACGCCCAATAGCTTGCAATTCTGTAGATGGGTTCCAAGATGGCGCCATTATATACACACGAGTGGCACACTGAACATTTAGACCAACCCCACCACATTTAATTTGGATCACGAGTATACTACCCTGATGCGCACGCTTGAACTCTTCCAAACGCGCGTGTCTTTCGTCTTTGTTGAGTGTTCCGTCTATCCGAAACGTTTTCCCGTCAAATAAACTACACACTTTATCCATTTCACCCTTGTACTGACAAAACACCACGGTTTTTTCATCGGGGTGCATGTTTACATACTTGTATAAAGTGTCCATCTTGTTGGAACTCATTTGCCATACCGTCCTTTCACATTCTTCCTTTTTCGCGACACCGTCAAGGTACAGTTGAGGCCAAATCATAACCTGTCGAACGCGCAACAAACACTCCAAAATGTGCATGTTCCTCGATACCTGACTTATCGATGACCGCATAATGTCACGAATTCGTTCTTGTGCACCCAAAAAGGCTTCTTCGTATAAGATTTTTTCTTCTTCGTACATATCCAGTTCGATATTTTCAAAGTGACAGTACGGTATTTCGAGTATTCCATCAGCCTTCGTTCTTCGAAGAATGTAAATATCCTTGATATCCTTGTGCATCGCTTGAACCGTGGATTTAGAAAACCCAATAAACATACACAGGGAGACGAAATCTTCCATAGAATTAAACACAGGTGTACCAGTTACTGCCCAGTGAATTTCCGATTTGAGTTTGATAGCCGCTTTAAATGTTCTCGTCTGTCGGTTACGAATTTCATGAGCTTCATCCAGAACGACGCGGTTCCACTTTACATGATGGATAAGTGTCGTCTTACTGTAGAGCATGCTGTAAGGGCATATCACAATATCAGCTTTCGTAAAATCATTGATATCCCTGGTTCTGTCGGGACCGTCGTACACTAGAACAGAGAGACCGGGTGCGAATTTTGCGATCTCTATACTCCACTGAGTGACGATTGTTTTGGGTGCAACTACCAGTGTTAATGGTTTGGGATTGTGTAACACTGTTGCGATGATCTGAATAGTTTTACCCAACCCCATCTCATCACATAAAAATCCACCTTTTGGTCCCGTCTTTTGTTTTTCCATAGCGAGCATCCATTTGACGCCATCTTCTTGATACGGTGCGTGTAATTTTCCGTTTAACGTGTATTTGTTCATATTTCGATGAAAAATTACAAAACTCTTCTCGACTTAAGCTACTAATCACTGCAATATTTATCGTCTGGGTCTGATACCACCTCACACGTATGTACCTTTTCTTTCACGACACGTGGTTTTCTTTCTTTAGGTTTAGGAAGTTCATCTATATGTTCCCTGTAATACAAAACCTTGTCCCAAAATGCTCGCATTACGGGGAGATATGTTTTCCACCATTCACGATCTCGTTTGACATTTACAACATCAAATTCTTCAGGTTTAGGCCAGTTTGTTTCAGCAGGTTTATACTGAATAAAATCCGCTTCTTCGAGATCTAGAATTTCCATGCATAGTTGTAGCTGAGGCATGTAATGTTCTGGCACTTCACCCGGTATAATCTGGCGCTGTGGTGGACACTTGATTTCGACCAGTTTACCTGATTCAGAAACACCGTCAGGACTTCCACCTAACCACGTTTCGATGGGATGGCCTACGAGACCGATTTCATGAACTACTTCCCCGTGACGTTCTTCGTATAAAATACGAGCTTCGTCCTCATATTTTTCACCGTGACGCGTGGCTTCATTCCCAAAGAATGGAACACCCAACCCACATTTTTTTAGTAGTAGACCATCGGGGGTTTCGTATTTATTTTTTCCAATCGCGGTTGCGGCATCACTTGCGGTGAGCATGGTTTTTCTTTGGTTTAGCCATTCCTCCGATTTTTGTGGGGCATACTCCCTCTCTATCAATACCTTCACTTTCTCGTCCATTAATTGATTGTTGCTCTAAACGTTTAAGTGTCAAACGAATATGTTTACTTGAATAAATTGACCCCTTTTCCTTCTTATCGTTCTTGGTAACCCGTTTTTTAGGTGAATAATTATCGTAATTCATCTTATAATAATTAGGATCTGTGTATTGACTTAGGCGGGTAAAAAAACGCTCTCGCAGCGTTCTGCTCTGCCTGCTTTTTACTTTTCGCATATCCACTTCCCAGACACACACCACCGACAAGAACGTTTATGTAAAAAATACCATTCTCATGGTGACCGATCGAGTACACGGGTAAATCTAATGCATTCGTTTGACAATATCTCATGAGGTGATCTTTGAAATTGTCGTCGATCATAATAGACTGAAGATTTACATATTCGGGGTTGTTATAGATACGTAGAATAAACTCCTTTGCGTGTAACAATCCCATGTCCATATAAATAGCTCCGATGAGTGATTCAAATACATCTTCTAAAATTTTAGGGTTGTGAAACCATTTATTACGCATACCCTTTTCATCCATCCTAATCCATTTGTACAGTTCAAGTTTAGAAGCAATACCTGCAAGTGTTTCACCTCGCACGAGTTTAGTACGAGCTTTGGTTAAGAAACCCTCCTGTCTCGTTTCATACTTATCGTATAAGAATTTGGTAATAACAAAACCCAGAACAGAATCGCCAATGAATTCAAGTGTCTCAAATGACCCTGTTAACTGTTCATCTTCCTTTAGTGCTGATTTATGGGTAAATGCTTTTTGGTACAAATCTATGTTTGATATTTTTGTACCAACAAGGGTCTCGATAGATGTTCGATCTATAATAGTCATGTTTTTATATGGTCTTATTTTTTTAAGCCTCAACCTTTGTGTAATGGGGGCTCAGGAACTTCTGAAGGTTCAGGAACGTCACCTGGGTATCAGCGGGGGGATCCAAGAGATCGCGGAGCTTCTGGTCGAGTACGAGAATGCGCCCGTTGTCAGGATGCTTGAGATCGTTCGCCTTTACGTACTCGTTGATGGAACGGGTGACGGTGCTGCGCGAGACGAGCTTACCCTCAGGGAGGTTCAAAAAGACGCGAAGCTTCTCAGAAATCTTCTGCTCACGGTTGAACCCGTTGTTCTTGGCGCGGTTGGCAGACTTTTCACCAGTAGGATCGTCCTGCTTAGCCTTGATCTTTCGTACAATCTTAGTGAGCGACTTAAGTTCGTTACGGAGCGCGGTCATTTCAGTGAGGACGGTTTCAATGGACATTGTACATTGTATAAGTACCACATCTTTAAGTGGGTGTTTGTTAGGTAAAAAATGTTGATCTATAATAATGGATGTTAAACTCTATTCGAAACCCGTGATAGAGAAATACATGAATGACAATTTCTTTTTCGGTGATGAGAAATTGAAAAAATATTTCATGAGAGATGAGGCTCGGGATCTTGGAAAATTTAGAAAGCGGATGAAGGATAAGTTTCCAACCAAGACGTTCGATAAATTCGTGTACGTGTGTGTTACGGACATCACGCGTGATATAATACTCACGACGATAGGAGAGTTGAGTGAATTCATGAAAAATATGGGAGATCTAGTTGTGAGTGGTGGTGAGGCTTTCAATATGTACATGCCATATGACAAGAGAATTGCAACTACGGATATTGATGCCAAATTTGTACCCAGAATAGCATATGACACCAAATATTTCGGTAAACTTCAGGCTATCAAGTTGATCATGTGGGACAAGCTCGGACAAATGGCACAAAAGTTAAATATGCGCATCAAATCACGTATCCTAACTATGGATAAAAAGATTTTGAAATATCTGGGTATAGGTTTTAAACAGAGTGGGCCGTATGTCACTCGTCGTTACACACTCATCAAGAAGAAGAAAACTCGTACTAATAATAAACCGGGTAAGGGTGATGTATTCATCGATGTCGAATTGTTTGCTCTAGATTTGAATATTCGGTTTTTTTCACCGGAGAAAAACAAAATAGACAACGTCGTGTTAGGTGGGTTATTGGACATACCTTACATGCGCCCCAATGAATTTGGGTACGATGTCATTCGAACATTGAAAAAGGGTATCACGTATAGAAATGTTCAGACAAATAGGATGATCATCAATAAAAAGATATACGTCGCGAGTAAGGAATTTTTGATAGATGACATTTACCTGATGCATACATTGAAACTCCGACCAGAGAAAAAGGAAAAAGATCGTCAACGCCTTTTACGTCTTGCTCAATTGTTCGATAAAAATGTGAAATCTTCCGATTCGATCGAATCTATATTTAAACGTGTCAAATCTAAGTTAAAACGTGTATATACTTCAAAGGTTACGAAGCGTCGTGATGTTTCGATGAGGAATGCACTGAAAGTAAACCCACGAAAGTATTCAAAATACACATCGGAACCATCTAAGGAAAAGCTATCCAAACAGATTGTTCATGGTATTAACCCAGTATTGAAAAACACAGTCGTTGAGGGGTATCAACGTTCGAATGGTAACCAGCGATTTAATTTAAACACTTTGAAATGGAAGCGTAACAACACGAACGCATATACACGTAATGAATTTGCTCTACGTCCAACTGAACAACAGAGTTTGCCAAATAATATAAATGTACAGGCTACGTTATATGGATTTAAACCAAGGAGAGATGGATGGGTACCAAAACCACTGCTCCAACGTTCAGCCGCTATACCTTTTATCGGTTTAAAGAAATGACATGTATATCATACATAAATGATCTACGACACAATCTCTAAAGGTGATGACGGGCTTTACCATGTACAGGCGTTCAACGACGAGCATAAACGTTGCTTCGTTCGAGTTGATGACATTATCATCACTGACGTGACAGGTGACATTACGTTCGATGTCAACGCGTCTTCCGCGATTGATGACATTCACGAGGCTAACATCCAGAACGCGATCGAGAATGGTGAAGCATGGTTCGGTAAGAAAGTATCTGAAAAGACGATCAGGTCTGCGTATATCCGCGACGAAGCACTCACAGCAGAGTGCATTGAACAGACTAAGATTTTTGGTTCGGACAGGGAACTGTTGGATAAGGATGCTCTCGTAAGTGATACGAAGTGTTCGGTAATTCTGGAATTCAATGGAATGTGGTTTGCTAAAAGGGCATTTGGTCCAGCGTGGAATGTGGTACAGGTGAAGATTGAAAAGTCTGAGCCCGAACCCGTTCAGGAAGTTTTCGACAGGTCGTACCCAGAAGAATATATGTTTGGTGATGATCAATAAAAAAAATTTGTTAACATTATATAAAGATGTCTCTTACAAAGCGTATGAACAAGATCCCATATGGTCGCATGTTGTTCGCTGTTGTCGTCGGTGTCACTATTATCGTTCTCCTCAAAACATATGGTAAAACTTCGACCTATGCGGTGAAGGAAAAATCCTATGCGCCCATTGTCGCGCCTATCGGGCCATCTCCTCAGGGTATGGCCCCCGCTTCGTCGGAGTCCAATTGCGAGATGAAGGCTGGCACGGGTCTTGCGTCTTCTCTCCTCCCCCGCGAGGTTGCCTCCCAGGAGGAGTTCGGTGAGTTTGCCCCCGAAGATGTTCTTGCCGGTCAAAATTTCCTTGAGCCCCGCAGCCAGATCGGTATCCCTGAGACCACTGGCGGCGCTCTCCGCAACGCCAATCAATCTATCCGCGCGGAGCCTCCTAATCCCAAGGAAGCTTTCATGTGGAACAACTCCACGATCAGCACAGACAGCATGCAGCGTCCCCTTGTTTAAAGGACTTAAAGGTATTTCCCTATTTAAAAACACATGTCTAGCGTAACAGCTGACGATCTCACAACCAGCGTCTCTAAACTAGTTGAACTTAACCAGCAGATTAAAGAAGCCAGATCAGATATTAAAGTCCTTTCACAAGCAGAAAAGGCACTTAAGTTGCACATCAAGAAGTTAATGATAGATAACGGTCTCGACGTAATCAACACCAGGACGGGTAAAATCACAGTAAAGAAGAACGTCAGGAAAGTCGGTCTTAACAAGGATACTATCAGGGAAGGTCTCAGTGTGTTTTTCGAAGGAAACGATACTCAGGCTGAAAGCGTCTTAAAGGTTATACTCGAAACCTTACCAACTAAGGAAACCTCCACTATATCTATCACAACCGCAAAATCCAAAAAGTCTGAATAATGGTTTGGAATCAATACGTATACGAAGCTACGTCTGGAAATGACGTTGATATTGACAGTGACGTCGAACTATATGAAGACGATATCGAACTCACGGTGGAAGACTGGGAGATTGAATATTCAGGAGAGCTTACGATGATGTGGGATACGATCAGGACGTTGATGTATGATGCACATATCGAACATTCTGGCAGATTTTGTGATTTTGTAGAATTTTGCTACATTGAACACTATACATATGCTGACGAAGTCGTGTGGGAGCATGACGAGTACCTTGTGCATATCTGGAAAAGTATCAGACGCATCGTTAATAACAATGGTCTACATGAAGTGATGATGCGTGGTGCAACATTCAATCATTTCATTGGCTACGTTAAAAATTATATGTGTATACATTAAATGCTCCCCCTTGTCACTTCCCAGAAAGTGGCGATTCCTTCGATGTTGTTCCTTGCGCTCAGCCCTGGTATGCTCCTAAGGACAAATGGTGTGAAGTTTTCGGTTGGTAAGGTTGGTACCGATCGCGTGTCTGTACTCTTCCACGGTCTCGTGTTTTTCCTGGCCTATTCGCTGATTGCGAAGGCTATGGGTCTCGTTCTCACACAGAACGATTTACTTGTGACGACCGCGCTCTTCATGGCACTCAGCCCTGGTATGCTTCTCACCATCCCCCCAGGTCAGGTGATGTCGGGTAAGACGTCTCAGGTGGCCATTTTGACGCACACGGTTGTTTACGCGCTTGTGTTCGCTCTTTTACGAAAGCAATTTCCTAAGTTCTATTAAGTGATAGATGGAATATCTTGTTATAGGTCCATCTTCTATGGGTTTGTTTGGGTTCGTGGGTTCCCTGAAACGACATGAAGAAAAATTAAAAAACATAAAAGAAATTTCGGGCTCATCAGCCGGTGCCGTATTGGGTGCATGTTTAGCACTCGAGATACCACTTGACGATGTACTTGACAAGTTCATGAACCTTGATATAGCACATTTAGCGAAATATAAATTAAGGACATTTTTCAGAAATTTCGGGCTCGTGGATATGGAACCCGTTCGTAAAGCGATTGTTGATATATTGGGACGCGATGTAACATTTAGGGAGTTGAAGAAAAAGTTGCACGTGTCTGTATATAATTTAAATCGCGGGTGTACGGAATATTTCTCAAGTGACACACACCCCGATATGTATGTCGTAGACGCAGTTTGTATGAGCATGTCTATACCATTTGTAGCATCTACAGTACCATATAATGGTAATATATACCTTGACGGAGGTACTAAAGAAGATATACCCTTAACACCATTTATTGGAAAACCTTATCACAAGGTTCTCTCCTTCAAGTTAAAAGTAAAGGATACTTATATCAGTGAAATAAACTCATTTAGTGTGTTTATTAATGCGTTATTGGGACGTGTTTTGAGTTTACGCAGAGAAATAGACACGACTAGACTATGTAAGACAATATTAGTGTCAACGGGTGAATACAATTTATTCAAATTTGATATGTCACACGATGATAAATTGCGTATGTTCTTTCTAGGATATAACACCTAACAACCCGATTGCTATATTTATTTTATCTAGATATAACAAGATGGACGTGTGTGATCCAGATGCCAAGACAAAAAATATCAGGAAACTGATAAAACTTCACACGGGCAAAACCATAAAGATATCGCGAGATAGGATATGTGATATCATGAAAGATGTAGACCGTGGAAATTTACCACTTCCACCTTTAGTACTTACTCGAGATAAGCGTTATTTGTTAGACCCTAAATCCCCTCTCACGCGGAAAGATTTCGAAAATTTGTTTAAATCGAACGTAACTTTGAAAGTAGTTAAGAGGTTAGCGAAGAAAGTGGGTTTGATTGAAACTGATAAGACTATTTCAGATTTGAAACGCGTTATAGGTCGAAAGCTGGCGAGTATGAATGTCCGTGAACCTATTTTATTACCCGGATCCCGTGTTTACTCGAAAATAAAGAGTGAGGAATTTGAGAATGAAATGACGCCCATTCGAAATGATGAAAATCGAGAAGAGAACCGGAACCAGAACCGTGAGGAGAATCAGAACCGGAACCGGAACCGGAACCAGAACCAGAACCAGAACCAGAACCAGAACCAGAACCAGAACCAGAACCAGAACCAGAACCAGAACCAGAATCGGAACCGGAACCGGAACCGGAACCGTGATGTCAATATAAATTCATCTGGTAGGTCTCTACGAAATACATTAGCACGCAAGCGTCACATTGATCGTATCAAACAAATGACGGGTAGTAGTGTACCGAGTGTTCCCACTGGTAATAATACACGGAATAGAAACTCGAAAATGCAGATGGAAAAAATCAAACTCAACGCTGAACGCCGCATACAGGAACAGAAGCGGAATTTCAATCGACGTTTCTCTGAAAAACAAGTGATCGAGGAACGTCGTAAGAGACGTGAAGCACGAATAATTGAGACCCAGGTGCAAAATGGGAGGCGCGCGCAAATCAATGCGGACAATAGAGCTAAGAAAGCTGAAGCTGCTAGAAACCGTGAATATGAAAATAAAAAGCGTGCCCAATTAAAAGCGAATACAAATTCTCAACGCGTAAAGAGATTGGAAAAAAATTACGCAAATCTTAGAAATAAGGCAAAGCGTACGTTGAATAGGTATAATCTCAACAGAAAGCGGGCTTTTACACAGTTAAGTGAATCTCAAACGAAAATGCGATCATTGAGTGATAAATTGAGAAAGGAAATTGACCCCGCGAATTTAGAACGTGATACTAGTAAGAAACTTCAATCTGACCTGGATGTCGCAAAATCAAAGATCGAGAAGAATGAGAAGCGGATCAATGATATTGAAAAAGAACGAGACGCACTGAATGTTACTATATTGGATTTACAGTCTCGTTTGGATAGGCAGACTAAGGATGGGAGTGAAGATGAAGTTGTTAGACTGACTAAGGAATTAGACGAAGCTAAAACTAAGATAGAAAAGTTGACGAATGAAGTAACTACCCTCACGAACAATACAAAGCAGGTGGTCGCCGATGCTACAAAGGATTTGAATGCAAAGCTCGCACAAGCTGTTTTAGCTTCGAATGCGAATAAAAAGAAAGCTGCATTATCCGAGGCTAAATACAAGGCTGCTAGATCTGAGATGAATTCAAAGAATCAGGCGTTGGCTCTTCGTGAACGTGATTCTAAATCGAGAAAAAGAGTCAAATTGAACGCGTTATTAACGAATATCGGAGTGACAAACAAAACATCTCTCATGAATGAATATAACGAAGGTATAAAGAATGGTAAAAATCCTAATGACATGATAAATAGTATAGTCAAAAAGGCTCGCTTATCTAATAAGGAAGCTGCCAGGGCATCTGCCAGTATAGCTGCAACCTCGATTGCAAAGGCTTCGATGCAGAATGAATTGAATAAGATCAAAAATGAGAAAGAGAAAGCGCTCGAAAAAGCTGCGAATGAAAGGAGAAATGCAGTCGCGGCTGCAGAGAAGGCGACTAGGGAGAAAGCGTTGGCGGAAACGGCCACTGAAAAGGCGGCTGCCGAGCAAAAGCTAAAGAATGCTCAGAGCAAGATTAACATGGCGGCAGCGAATAAAGAACAAGCTCTCCAGAATGCTAAGACCGAGCGAAACGCTGCTCTCAAGAAGGCTCAAGAAAATAAAAATGTTGAAGTAGCCAGTGCTCGCATGGTTGCAACTGCAACTGCAAAAGCTTCAATGCAAAGTGAGTTGAATAAGATTAAAATCGAGAAAGAGAAAGCTCTCGAGAAGGCTGCTAACGAGAAAAGAAATGCAGTCGCATCCGCGGAAAAGGCGACAAGGGAAAAGGCGCTGGCAGAAACGGCTACTGAAAAAGCTGCCGCCGAAAAAAAGCTAAAGAATGCGCAAACTAAGATTGACGCGGCGGCAGCGAATAAGCAAAAGGCTCTCCAGAATGCTAAGACTGAGCGAAACGCTACTCTTAAGAAAGCTATGAATAATAAGCAAAAGGCTATTAATGGTCTGAGAGCCAATAGAAATCTCAAACTAAGAAATAAGAATGCCGCAACTCGAAACGCTCAAGCTAAATTGAATACGATACGTAAAGAAAAAGAAAACGCACTCGCATTAGCGAATGCCGAGAAGAAAAAGGCTGTCGCACTAGCCGAAGAAGCCTCTAAAGCTAAAGCCGCTGCGAATACACTGGCTGAAAAAACTGCAGCGGAAAAGAAGGCCGCTGAAGCGAGGCGTTTACAAGAAGAAGTCGCTGCCAAAATGAAAGCCGCGTCGAATAAGGCTAAGGCGGCGAGAGAAAAAATAGACGCGACATTAAGAGAGAAGGCGCAAAAAGCTCGTAACGCTGTTCAAAAACAAAAGAATGACAAGGCTGCCGCGAACAAGGCTGCTGCGAACAAGGCTGCCGCGAACAAGGCTGCCGCGAACAAGGCTGCTGCGAACAAGGCTGCCGCGAACAAGGCTGCCGCGAACAAGGCTGCCGCGAACGCAGAAGTGCTCAAGCGACAGCGTCAGAATGTTCAAAAACGAATGGCCAATGCTAAGTTAGTTTCGAACCGTAAATTAGCTGAAAGTAAAAAGGCGAAGATTGCAAAAGTGCGTAAAATTCTTGCTACGTACAAGACTATCAACCCATTTAGAAAGTCTACAGTCGAGAAACAAGGAGAGGATTTGATACAGAAATTTCAGAAGGGTGAGTTAGTGCAGATCGAAGCTGCGATCGTGAAGCTTGTACGTGATATGAAAAAGAAGAACAGTGACACTGCGACTGAAAAAATGATAACTGCTCAAACAACCAAGGCTGCTGAACAATTTAACGCGAGAAAGAAGAAAGAAGCAGACGATAAGGAAAAGGCCCGTCTCGCGAGGATAGAGATGCAGAAACGTGAAGGGAAAAAGGTAGCCGCTGATAGAGCTTTGGCTCAGTTTAAACTTAACGCTAAGCGGTCTAAAAATGCGATGGCCAATAAAAAAGCGATCGATGCAATGAAAAATGCTTCGAATAAGAAAGTCGTCTCTAACCTCGTCTCTGGTGCTCTCACAAAGGCTATTAAGTCCGGTCCAGTCACTACCATATACCAGTCAGCTACGAATGCAAACAGGGAAAAGGTGAAAAACAAGGTTGAAGAAAAGGTGGAGACGAAGGGATATAAGGCTGTGTGGGGCACTATGATCGATCTTGACGGGAAAGATAAGACGAGTCTTACTAAGATTGAAAACAAGTTGGATAAAAAATACACATTAAAACAGGGTATCCAGCAGTTGCCAGGTGCGGCGTTTAGAAAGGGACGAGTACCCGGGAGTGGTGTAGCTGCGAGGACATCATTACTCACACAAGTCATGAGACCGTATATTGGTGGAGATGATAAATACAGTGAGCATAAAAAGCAGTACAATAACGCATTTAAAGTGTATAAAAACCCGGCTTTCGGAAACACTAAGAGTTCAAAAGTCAATGGTATGGTCACCGCTAATAATGTGGTGATAAGTATGAAACGCGCACCCGTACCACCACCCGGTGTAAAACCACAAAATGGACGTTTCCGTGCCATCGCGCGGGCTCAGATGCCACCCGCTAAACCAAGCGCGATGGCTAGAGCTGCTCAGATAAGCCTGAATAAACGTAAGGCGGTTGGGAACCCTGCTATAGCGAGAAAAGCATACACTAATCAAGCAAAATTCAAACAAAACGCGGATGTTCGCAGAGCGGCTGAAAGAGCGGCCGTATCTGCGAAAGCGTACGTTGCTAGAAATGACAAGTTTCGCGCCACTGGGGTATCACAGGTAGCCTCAGATAAAGCCGATGCGAGAAGGGCTCAGCTCGCGGCTCGTAAGGCGGCAAAAAAGAAACTTAAGTAACTCGATTTAATTTTAAAAATCATCTAAAATGTCTCACCCAGACGACGACTGTACCGTGACTACCGACATGCCTCTCAGCGACGAGGTTGCCGATTTCATCGAAAAGGGTCTTCAACGTGATATGTCTAAGGAGGATGTTGATACATGGTGTGACAATAACCTCGATGATATCGCAGAGATATATGAGAAGTACGGACATTCGTACATGTCATATAGGGATGCTGAAATGACACTATTTTTTGCAAAAACGTTGCATGAAAACTGTTACGACGAAATGAAGGCATCGGTGTCTCAGTTTGTGGCGTGTCAAAGCTAAAAGTATTAGTATATATAAACATGTCTCTCACGGATGATAAACGTCTATTTTTAAATATACTTTTGCCTACTATCAATGAGTTATTTATATCGACGGGAAATTTATCAAGGATTTCGAATAATCCAATATGCGAGGTTGAAGTGTTTATAAGGGATCAGATTTTAATAAACAAGAAGACATTTTCGATTTCAAAATTTAAATTCGCTACTGAAAAACTACACGCGCGCGCTATAAACAGTCTCCTCCTACATCTTGATGATATAAATATACCCATATCCAGAATTTACAAGAAAGCGCAAATAAATCCACTCATGTTAAATGCATTTGAACTGGAAATGCATAAATTGATACTAGACGGTGATATAGTTTCATTTTCAGATTTTTTGTTATATTGATTACTCGTCAACCTCACATTCCTCATCGGCATCATCTACCTCATCCTCAGAGGGAGGAAGGTCAACGCCTTGGAATGCGAACGAAGGTAGCTTTTGCGACTTCTCACAGAGAGCCTGAGAAAGACGTACACTTACACCGAACTTGTTATCGATAAACCAGATCTGGTTGAAGTCGACGATACACATACACTTCTGCCCCTTCTCGAGACTGTCGATGGGAATGCTTTTCTGGTTCACGTCATATGCCTCGGCTAGGAACTCACCAGTAGGCTTTGTCATAACCTTGAGCTTGAGGGTGGATGGGTAAGATTCCTTACCTGGACGAACGAGTGGCTTGTATAGCGCTTCACGAATGACCTCGATGTTGTAAGGCTTGCCGAGCCACTCCTTGGAATTCTTGGCCACGGTCTCAATGATCATCTGATCGAGAGCCTGGAGCTTTTCCATCAGGGCGGTAGCGCCTTCGTTATCCTGGTCAAAAGAAAGATCGAGAGAATACGATGTCTTATTAGTAGCCTCATCTGTAAATGCACTGAGGCCGAATGGAGATCTCATGAAAGGAAGTTGAAGGTACAACTTCTTGTTATCTGGTGCGTTAATGTATACAGTTTTACCGCCGTTTTTGTTCTTCTTCATGGCAGAAAGAACGGTGGTAGTGGGTTCGAATTGCTCGTAACGCTGGATGATGGTAGACATGTTGGTTGCTTATATCTTATGTACGCGACGAAACTTTAAGTATATTTTTTTCTCAGAGTATAATAAAATATGGGTCTTTTCAAGGATTGTGGTTGTGGTTGTGATGGTAAGAAGCAAGAGCAGAAATTGATGAACTCTATATTAGCTGCGTTGGTATTTTTCATAATTGCCAGTCCTGACACATTCAGGCTGATGCGAAAGATATTCGGTAAATGGGTTTCGGGACCCAATGGTTGCCCCACGTCGGGTGGGTTAGCCTTACACTCGATTGTATTCATGTTTATCACCTGGGGTTTGATGAACATAAAGTCCGAGGGATATACAGCGGAATCCGGGGTTATTGGCCCTTCCCCCGAGGAAGTTGTCGACCAGTTTCCAGAGGAGACTGGAGATGAAGAACTCGAATTACAAGTATCGGATGAGGCGATTGACTTGGAAGAGAGTGATCTTGATCTTGATCTTGATACGTCTGTTTCTATGAAACCTGCGGCCCCTACCCGTATGGCGGATGCTCCTCTCCCCTTACCCGATATGGCGGAAGAAAAGATCGGAGCTTTCGACAGTGGTGCGATGTACGCACCCATGGATCTCGGGGTTGATGGTGACAAGCCCCAGCCAATGATTGGCGGTATCGCCGCCTCGTTGAACACGGGTCTCAGTGTCACATGCGCCGATGGAAGTAGGCCCATCGTAGCTTAAAATTCTTCGTCAAACGTGACTGCGGTACTTTCATCGATTTTACCGTAATCACCGACACGCTTTTCAAAAAAATTAGTCTTACCATCTAGGGAAATATTTTCCATAAAATCAAAGGGATTTTGCGTGTTCCAGATTTTATTGAACCCCGCTTGCTTGAGTAAACGGTCAGATACATACTCGATGTAATCCGACATCTTTTCAGAGTTCATACCGATCAAACTGCATGGTAACGCTTCAAGAATGAAACTCTTCTCAATCTCAACAGCTTCGCGTACAATCTGTTGAATAACTTCTTCGGATGGTTTATTCTTCAACATTTTAAACAGCTCGAGAGCGAACTCGAGATGAAGTCCCTCGTCGCGACTTATAAGCTCATTACTGAAACACAACCCTGGCATGAGACCACGCTTTTTCAACCAGAAAATCGCACAGAAACTACCCGAGAAAAATATACCTTCCACACACGCAAATGCGAGTAGACGTTCGGCGAACGGTCTATCCGTGTCAAACCACTTCAGCGCCCAATCCGCCTTTCTTTTGATGGGATCAATTGTCGTTATAGCATCAAACAAATGTTTCTTTTCTGAACTATCTCGAATATACTTATCAATCAATTTACTATACGTTTCTCCATGAACCATTTCATTATGAACTTGGTACGCGTAAAACGACCGAGCTTCGGTATATTGTACCTCATCGGCAAAGTTATTATTGATGTTTTCAAAAACAATTCCGTCAGAACCAGCGAAAAATGCGAGAATGTACTTAACAAAGTGTCTCTCGTTATCACTTAATTTCTTCCAGTCATCCATGTCAGCACTCACATCAACTTCCTCCGCCGTCCAGTTTGACATTTGAGCTTTTTTATAGAGGGACCATAAATTGTCATGTTCGATGGGAAACACTGTAAACCTGTTCATCGTGGGTAGAAGCATCGGCTCCGATTCATCGATATATTCCTGGAATGCGAAATAATCTCCAATACACTTGTTATTCACCTTGACTTGTGGATATACCACGGCACCGGGGCCACATTGCTTTTTTAGTTCATCTTTATCGACAATAATTTTTGTATATTCGAGGTTCAAATCCTTACACATAGTTTCTGCATATGTACAGTATTTACAGTCCAACTTCGAAAAAATTTCGATTCCCATCACGTGTGTTATAATCGTACAATATTTTTGTGCTAAATCTTTATACAGAAATGTTTGAATTTTCTGAAATTCAGCCTGGAGATCTCATACGGGTTCTCGTGAATTTCGACGATGTAGACGACGATGCGTATGCCATCGTAGAAGAACACTGTGAGGATTATTTGATTGTTAAATACTATTCAGAGACCTCTTGTACGTATAAGGGTGCGGAAGTCTATACGTTAGATCAAGAGACGAATATACTTCGGGAAGAAAGTGTAAGCGAACATTTCCCAGGGAAGAACACTATTTTCAGTTGTATCAGTGAAGTAGATCGAATGTATGTGATTGAGAGTGAACAAGAAACTGATATAGAGAGTGTCATATGCAACGAGAGTGATGATACTGGAAGTGATGCGGATAGTTTCGTAGTATCCGATAGTGAATTCGAAGGACGTTTACAGTTACCTCCAGACGCTGCAGCCTTGGATCGTGAGTGGAACGCATGGGTTCCCCGGAGTCCAGGCTCTTCGCGTTTCAAAGAGACTGTCGACAGGATTGAAGAGCGGGCGCGAATACAAATGGATGACATAAATTTTTAACCTAAGTGCGCCAATTGTAAAATAAAAAAAGACAACGTTATTTTACATGGATTCAATTACACTGGCTGCTATCTGGTCTCATGTCGACCAAACACAAAAGAATAAAACACCCACAATAAAGCCAGTGGATAATAGATTTTGCACGGACTGTGCAGAATATAAAACACTTACACGGGAGGGGATGGTATGCACGGGGTGTGGGAAAGTTGACTCGATTTATATCGATGATACAGCGGAATGGACGAGTGGTGTATCTGATGATGGTAGAGTTTCAGATCCATCACGTTGTATGGTACCGACGAGTAATCAAGACTTATTCTCAAATGCGTGGGGGAAGGGTACAGTCATCGCAACTAAGTACACATCGAGTTACGAAACGAAGCGGATGGCTAAAATAAATTTTCATAGTTCTATGAATCACCGGGATAGGTCATTGTTTCATGCCTACAAAGATATAGATGAGGCTTGTACCAGTCTTCCCGAGGGTGTTTTGAAAGATGCAAAAACGTTATACAAAAAATTTAACGAAAATAAATTGACACGTGGTGCTGTTAGGTCGGGAGTAAAAGCAAACTGCGTTTTATACGCGTGTAGATTGGCGAACATTCCTCGGACGACAAAGGAAGTTGCTGATATGTTTGGTATTCAGTGTAAGGATATCAGTCGTACGACGACCATGTTCACCGGAATTATAAAGGATGAGAAGACGGAAAAAAATTACGTTACGAAACCATTCAATGTCATGTCACGATTGCTCAATTCGTTTGAGATATCACGGGATGAACGTTTAAAATGTAACCAGATGTGTAACAAATTGGAAGAGTGTGTGGATTTAATGAGTAAGTCTCCTAATAGCGTCGCGACTGCTATTATATTCACAGTCTTGGGAGGGAGGATGTCAAAGTCCGAACTGTGTGAAAAGTGCGGGGTCTCTATCCCGACACTAAATAAAATAGTCGTCATATTGAAACGACACTTAGAGGATAAATTGTAATACACAATAGATATGGTAAAGCTTTTTTTAAGTACACCGTGTTATGGTGGACTATGTTTAGAAAAGTACCTGAAGAGTATCGTACAACTTCAGCTACTTCTTATTCGTGAAGGTGTTCAGTTAATGCTTGACACGACCGAAAATGAAAGTCTCGTTCACAGGGCTCGAAATGTTTCAATTGGACGTTTCATGCAAAAAACGGATGCTGATTTTTTCATGTTTATCGATGCGGATGTCGAATTTGACCCAGCCGCTGTTCTTCGACTTTTGCGATCTGGACACGATATTTCCGTCGCGTGTTATCCAAAAAAGGTTGTGATGTGGGACCAAGCTCGCTCCGCGGTAGAAAAGGGTGATGAAAGAGATATGAGTTTTCTATCTTCCAGTCTCGTCGCCAATATAGGAGCGGCGAAACGTTCAGTGGTTGATGGTTTTGTTGAAGTGTTGGACGGACCCACGGGTTTTATGATGATTTCCCGTTCCGCACTCGAAAAAATGCACGAACATTATGGACCTACGCTCACATGCAAGAATGATCACCAGAACCGTGATTTTGACGAATATTGTGCCATTTTCGATTGTATGATAGACCCCGTATCTAAACGATATTTATCGGAAGATTATGCATTTTGTAGACGCTGGCAACAAATGGATGGAAAGATATACGCGGATGTCAAGACCACTTTAGGGCACGTAGGGAATTTACCCTTTTCAGGGTGCTTAAATGATAGGCTTAAGGCTTAGCGTATTATACTAGTAAATGAAGCTTCGGACGATTGTTGTGACAAGGAGTGGTGCGTGTCACGTGAAGACATTACACACTATACTGAGATGTAACATAAAAAGTATGCAAAATGAAGGAGTTCAACACGAGATTGCATTTGTAAACGATGACCCATATGCAAAGTCTGAGTGTATAGAGAATAGTATGAAAACGCATGATCGTATATTCTTCATCGATTTTGGTATACAGGTCGATGATAAGAGTTTAGCGACTGTGTTTGAACCTAATGAAAATATGCATGTACTCGTGTTTCCCGCGGTTACGGATGGTATTGATTGGAAGATGTTCAAAGATAAAGTTGTAAATGGTTCGAATGAACCTACCCGGCAAATGGGTATGCATTTCGATACGAATGTATCATCTTGTATAAGTGAAGACTACTACAACGTGACATCTACATCCGCTAAAACATGGCTGATGATGTGTAAACCAACACTCAAACGTGTGAAATGTCGGCGTACAGGTGATGTAAAAATACACCCTAAGTCGGAGAAGATGTTCGATAAGTTCAGAGAAAACGGAGTGAAAATTGTGGCGTATACCGCTGCTAACATCGTTATCACTTACACACACGAGTGTCTCGGGAACATATTGAATTCAGCTGGTATTAAATCTAGTTAAAGATAATAGTAAAAACTTGTGTACAATGCAACGTCTATCTGTAAAACGAGACGACCCTCTTTACAAATATGCGATTTCCTTCATGGAACACTCATGGGGAACGACTGGTAAAAATATATTTCCCGGGAGCCAACCCATATCGATTGAGTATCGCCATTTCAATACTCTCGCATCTAACCCATACGTTGTATGTGAAAAGACTGATGGTGTACGGTTTATGATGCTTGCGTTCATGTATGAAAATAAGAAGCACTGTATCTTTCTGAACCGGGCTATGGAAATGTTTTCATGTCCACTTAATTTTAGAAAGCCTGTGTATGATGGGACTATCATGGAAGGTGAAATGTATGGAGACACGTTTATGATTTATGACATGCTACTTGAATGTGGAAAGGTTGTCGGGAATATGGACTTTTTGTCGAGACTGAAATCTATTGAAAATGTTAAAAAAATGCTCACGAGCTTGAAGTACGATCCGGTGAAATTCAAAATCAAAACCTTTCACCTTATGTCAGATTACAAGACGTTTATGGAAACCTATCTCCCGACAGTGACACAAGATATCGATGGACTTATATTTACACCCGTAAACGACACAATTAAAACTGGTACCCATGAAACGATGTTTAAGTGGAAACCGAGGGATAAAAATACGATTGATTTCCAGCTAAAGAGGGTTGATACTACATGGAAAATGTATGTACAAGAGCGGGGAAAGTTGATTTTCGAATCTGAAATTTACGATCATATGGTTCCGCCATATGCCGTCGAGTGGATGGAGGATGGTGCAATCGTAGAATGTCAGTATATGCACATGGATACACCCATGTGGTGGAAACCCATCCTAAGAAGGTATGACAAGACGTTCCCTAACAGTAGGCGCACGTTCTACAGAACGCTCGTCAATATAAAAGAAGATATTTCCATGTCTGATTTCATGAACTGTATACCATGAGGTAATAGCTACCATCTTCCGGTGGTGACATTTCCTTCACATGTTCGTCATTGATAAAATACCAGTTTGTTTTACGGCGTATATAGCTTACGTAATGACCACCACGCTGATTACCGACATGCATGACGCATGCAACTATTTTGTATTGATGACCATCTAGTGACATATTTTGTATCATTTTTATACGACTTTTAGTGTCAAATGAAATCATGAAGATGTGTGGGAGTTTAGAAAAAAGCATTCGCGTTGTAGCTGCGTTATATGTTGTTCCGTTGTTATCCTGAAAATTCTCCAATACATTCCAATCTGTACTATCTTTGATCATCTTAGACATATCAGGGTCACCCTTATAATTCAATAAATGAATACTGAAATTTTCCTCATTCATTGTTTTACCACCTGGCCATATAGTTTCTTGCATTTTTTTGCCATATAACCACTCCTTCACTATAGGCTGACTACGCTCCAATATATCAATTATACACAACACCGTTTCTTGAACGTCATGCTGTTCATCTGATCTAAAACGCGGAAACTCTTTTTGAAATGCAAAATGTAGACCATCTAGATTAATCGGTGTTTTGTCGGCCGTCCAATACTGCTTTAGAAGTATTTGATAGAGAGATGTAAACATACATTTTCCCGTATACGGATCTCGTAGAAAGTGATTCGTCAATATGGGTATATTGAAAAGACATTGAACAGCACTATTAAAATAGCACATCGTATCATTATTTATAAATCCACGCATGTATTACACATGAACGCTAACTTTAACCTAAGTCGTTTAAAGAATACAGGTATTATATCATTGAATATGGATGTACGTCATATAACTGACACACTTTTCCCCCTTGTCCAGAAGTACAAGGATGAAGAATATACCGAACTCGAGTTCAGACTAGGAAAGTTCAACGGTACTATGTTCGATACGAACGTAGGAAAAGCCGCATTCGATCAAATGATGGTGGGTCTATCTAAGTTCCCCGGTTGGGAAAAGATGATAGGAACCGAACATGAAGTTTTCTATCGGGATTCGGACGGTGTGCGTATTTCTACCGATCAGGCTACAGGTGATGAAGAGATTATCAAGAAAGAGCGTATCACTAATCACGACTTCAAACACATGTTGAACACCCCGTATGATATTCGTTTCAGTGTTTCGAGAGAAGTACCTATGCCGGAGGATGTTGATCGGGAGATGGATAAGAAAAAAACGAAGCAACGTTTGTCATATGTACGTAAAAATGTATCTATCGATCTCACTATAATGACTGGTGATAGTCATGATATGGATGCAGAAGAGTCGGTGACGTATCAAGTTGAATTTGAAATCATCATTCCATCAACTGTTCAGACGAGGGATGACTTATTCAAAATTATCCATAAAATTAACGATGTTTTTATTATGTTGAATAACACTAGATGATAGCACTGTTATTTTTATTTATACTGTTTATTTTATTGCAAAATGTGAGCCAAAATCAGGGAGAAGAGGTCAGTCTCCTAGGGTATAAAACTAAATACTTTCATATTTCCGACGGTGCTTCTAAGAAGATGTACGAGAATATGAAAAGCGATGGTCTTTCTATGGAGTCACTTAAAGTATTCGTGACGATGGAAGACCGTTTTCTTAAATTGGAACACATGTCTGTGTGTTCGGGTGTTTCGATGCGTAATCAGGGATATACTTTATCTGATCAGATTAAAGAAGAGTTTGTCGGGTATAACTTTTCCTATCACGTTTCACATCTAAAACAGATGTCTGAACCACATAAGCTTATAAACCGAAGTATAACATGTTGAGAATGTATAGTAAAGAACGTCTATGCTTACCAGGTGTCATGTCATATACATTATCAAATATATGAACAATTAAGCCTATATCATCCGTTTCACGGTTTTCATCAATCCATCTCTGTGCATCCACTGCGTTCATGAAATCATCCGAGCATAAATATTCGCGTTCTTGTCGACCCATTCCCCATTCCTTGTCCATACAGCGCTCTTTCCGAATGTATGAACAAATAATATAGAACGCACTATCCATCAGGGATGATGTAATGTACTTTGATACATTTTCAGGTCCTTCATCCACTCGAGGTGTACCTCTATCTCGTAGAGAATGAATAAAGGTGAGACGTACGTCGTCCATTTATAACACAACTGCCGAAGTCTTTATAACTGTTCAACCTTAGTACCCTTGGGGAATGTTGTTTTCTTAGGGGGTGAAGGTGTCTTATTTTTGTTCATGACATTTTCAAGGTTCTTGGCAAAGTTGTTATTCAGTGCGTTGAGTTTGTTATTTAATTTCTTTCGCCGTTGCATTTTCCATTCGGAAACAGTTTGACGTTTGATCGCGTTGACACCCATCTTGAATGGTACACCAGCCTTATTCTTTTTTACATTCGCTGTATTTATACGCTTCTTGAGTTCGGCAACATCTGAATTGAGTGAAGGCATTACGTTCTTATATGTGTTCAACCACTTCTTACCATATAATTTTTGTATATCTTTCTTAATTCCCGCATTAGTCAAACCCCGTGTCTCTAACACCTTGCCCTGCGCCTTGACCTTTTTATTGGCAGCTTTTGCAGCCTTTTCAACCTTTTTAACGTTTGTCGGTAAAGGTTTAGGAATGTTCAATTTTTTGCAAATAGTATCGACTGTATCAAAGTCTGAAATGGGTACACCCTTTGTTATCGCGATGGGTATGAGTTCCTCTTTTGTATACGCCTTACAGGGTCGGTTCTTAACGGTAAATTTACCATATACCTTATCCTTTATCTTTGCGCATATCTGAGGTTTAGTCGTTTTTCCCGTGATATCGACAATACCTATCTTTTCTGCAGCTGCGACTAGCTTTGGACGAGGCACGGTCGCACACTTCTTCTTACCTACACGTATACCGTTTTTGCCATTTTTAGAATTCGATTTATCGAAATAGCTAATAGCATTGCCAGTAGTATTTATTTGTTTATTTTTAACTACACGCACCTTCTTGGCAGCTGGTTTGACGTTAATATTCTTAAAGTTACTAATCAACCCCATAACATTTAATTCTTTTACGAGATCTACGCCAATGTTATAAGCGTTATTTAAGTCTCTCGTTGTTTTGGCACCCATGATTTGTATCTTACCCGATCGGAATAATTGAAACCCTTGGTTTTTATGTACCATTTTTAAAGATGGGCGTAATTCTGGTTCATACGAAGCATTTCTAGATCTAGAAAACGCCGACGCTATACCGGCCAAGTTTAGGACACCATTTGCTTGGAATGTTCCAACTAACACGACATACTTAATCGGATTGTACAGAAACTTAGCGTTCGGTATATACGTGTCAACAATATATTTCCGTATCATCTCTGGGTGTCTAATGTTATTGTTTAGAATTCCACCGGAAACCTGCATCTTTCCATTCTTGTAAACTTTAACCATGAACTTGCTTTCCAATCCATTTTCGAATATACGTCCGTTAATTTCTGCGAGGAAATGGGCATGCTTCTTTACGTTATTAGCATTAGGTTTAACTGTAAACGTGTGTTTCGCGCCTATAGCCATTCGCCCATAACGCAATATGATGCTATTGACCTCCACACCCAATGTAGATCCGGGTGATATAGGTTTTCGTTTGTGTGGTTTTTTATACAGTATTGGATTTACATCAACCGAGTAGTTACCATTTTTCGCGTCCTGATTTACCATCCCATTGAAAATTGATAGTTGTAGAGGTGATATCTTCAATTGTGTAAAATTGGTGCTACGGAATTTATCGCCCGTGATCGCACCGATCCGAGACGACACCTTGTTTATTGGTAACTGCATAGCATTCTTCATCAACGCACCACGTTCCTGGTTGGTGAGGTAGGGTGCGCGTCGTATCATGTTCTGAGACGTGAGAGGGGTGTTCGAATTCGAATTCGAATTCGAATTTTCAAATTCGTTAAATAAACCCATATATTACACAGACATTTTTAATCAGTTCCTACCGACATTACAGGTTTAGCCGACATATCTACGATATCAAGACCCATAATAAACTCAGTTCCATTCTGTTCCATGACTGGGAATGTATCGTCGCAGCTCTGATATTTTGTAGGTTCTGCGATACGTACAACCTTGATATCTCTGGATCCAAATGGCCCCGCCCAGATATCCTGATTGAGTGTTTTGTGCATGACACCGTGGAATTCGGAATATTTTTTCTTGAAAAACTTGAGCGGACACTTTTTATCGGGTTTGAACTCGATGCATGGTTCCGATAAGAACGATTCTAGGGGACTACAAGCTGTGGCGAGCTGACGTTGAACATCTACAAAGTACTTGGGTACGATGTTCCAGATGTCTTTCTCGGGCCACTTTTGTGCAAACTCTAAATACGCACGCACGCACTTCTGTAAAATGCATGGAAGTTCCCCTTCGAGTTTCCCGTCGAGAGTGGGGTCTGCTTCACGAACCTGTTTTGTAAAATCAGCAGTCAATACACGCCGCAAAATACTACCAGAGTTATCGCGCCAATTCGGAACTTCATTACCCCCGAGAATACCGGGTACCGTCCACTCAAATGATTTAGCCTTCTCGTGCTTCACTGCAATGGATACATCCTCACCGCTTACAATCGACTGGAATTCAGCCTGCTCAAGTGCTAAGTCACCTTTAATCTCTGGTGCAATGAACATAAATCCGTCCATGATAGCCGACAGTCCGAACTTCCGTTCTACATTATTCGACAGGGTCTTAACATCCTCCGTACAGTAAAACTTCCTAAACACCTTCGTAATGAGTGTAGACTTACCCGAGCGTGCAACACCTTTCAGGAAAGGAATGCATTGCCACTTGTCAATCTCGTTAACATCGAAGCACAGTCTACCACCCATAGCAAAAATCCATTCAGATACATCCTTATCGAACTTTTGGTAGTTCAAAACGGAATCGAAAAAGGGTGTCGGTATGTCGCGCCAGTTAATCTCAGAATAATCTGTGAAATCCTGGTCAAAATACTTGGAACTTACGATCGTCTGGTCCAAATTTTTGAATTCGTTCGATTCGTATGTGTAGAAACTCGCACGCCAGTATGGGTTGAGAATGTCCGATTTCTCACTATCAAATTCTTTACCGATGAAAATACCGTTTTTAAATGACCATACGTGGCGGTTCTTTTGAATTTCAGGGAATTGCATATCTTTTATGTTTTCTAAGTGACGAATGAGATCGTTATGACCGGGTGCGCGTGCAGTAAGGTTCTTCCACAGATCAAATTGAACTTCTTTCTTAGCAACACCGTATACGTAGTCCTTGATCGTTTCCACGGGTTTCCAAGCTCGAGTTCCTGCACCGTCAGGTGTCTTAATCTGAACACAACATTGCCCCTTGTATCGTCTAATCTGTCGCCTGTAGAGATCCTTGAGTGTCTGCAGGACGCCTTGTTGAAATGGGTTAAGTTCATCTATGTTGTTAATAGTGGAGATCCTGAAAATAGAGGGGTCGGTTTCTGGGTTAATTGGAACATACGTAGGATTGTTCATACGTTCACTTATGCGAGCGTGTCGAAATACAATCTGCCATGCATCGTCTACCTGATCCAGGAGACGGTTGACACGAACGGATATCTTCATATCGTTATCGTCTTCAATATCCATCATGTTAAGAGTGTCCGCTCTGTGATAAAGTTCACATAGACGTTCGTTCATACGCTTAACTTTGGATTCGACACGTGAGATGTCGATAGAAACTGGTAAACCATCTTCTGTTAGTTCATCTTTCGTAAAAAAATTTTCATAGCCGATACGATAGGATAAGTATATGTCGTCGCGATCATTGATTTTCCACATGTCTTCCAACTGGACGAGAAATTTCATGACATCGTCATGAGAAAAAGTTTGAATTTGGTTGGTCCACATTGCACTGGCGGCGTCATCCCGGTTGGATGTTTCATCGATGAAATGTGTAGCTACCTCTGCCATTTCCTAAATATAGATTTCTTTTTTTAAGCAGTGTTATTCTTCTGGAGGGATGATAAAATTTTGACAAGAATCTTATTCTGAATTTCCATCTGACGACCCATATTTACGAGGGCGGTACAAACCGTATCACCATCCTGTGTTGTCAGGATGGAACCGAGCATGGCTTCCATGGGACCCATCATATCATCTTCATCCTCATACTGTGTGAGATCTACCTGGTCAATATCACCAGGCTGAGATTCATCTTCATACTCAGACCCTGTTTCGACACTGGGTTCGGCTTCGATTTCGGAAGGTGTGTGTTGGGACATTTATGTAAGGTGAGGAAAAATGATGCTGTGTTTTTCGCGGCTCAAAAAAAATGTTGGTATATAGTACAACAACTCACAATGGCCGGTGGTCTCATGCAACTCGTCGCTTATGGTGCCCAGGATGTCTACCTGACCGGCAACCCCAAGGTTACTTTCTTCCAGGCGGTCTACCGCCGCCACACAAACTTCGCGATGGAGAACATCGAGCAGACCGTCAACGGTACTGCCTCCAACTCCGGTCGCGTGTCTGTCACCGTTGCGCGCAACGGTGACCTCGTCAACGACATGTACATCGAGCTCAAGGCTAAGTCCGGTCTCGCGACCAACACCGCGGGTGCGACCGCCGATGCCTGCTGGGTCGCTGAGCGTGCCGTCAAGGATGTTGAGCTTTCCATCGGTGGTCAGCGCATCGACAAGCACTACCAGAAGTGGTGGCGTCTGTACTCCGAGCTTTACCTCGACGAGTCCAAGAAGGCTTCGTGGGGTAAGATGACCACTGCGGTCGATTCTCAGGTGTTCCTCCCCCTGATTTTCTTCTTCAACCGCAACCCCGGTCTCGCGCTCCCCCTCATCGCGCTTCAGTACCACGAGGTCCGTCTCGACTTCGACCTCACTGATCAGTTCTCCACTCACACTGATGGCTCCACTTTCAAGGTGTGGGCTAACTACATCTACCTTGACACCGAGGAGCGTCGTCGCTTCGCCCAGAAGGGTCATGAGTACCTGATCGAGCAGGTTCAGCACACTGGTGTTGACTCTGTTACCGCTGCCGGTGGTACCAAGCAGGTCCGCCTCTCGTACAACCACCCCGTCAAGGAGCTCGTCTGGTGCCTCTCCGAGAACGATGACCAGCAGGGTCTCTGGAACTTCACCACCAAGGCTGATGACACTGAGATTGTCCTCGAGTCTGACCCCAACGCGATCGCGGCGTCTAACGCGTTCATCTCCACTTCCGCTTCCGGTGCTCCCCTCCTCAAGGTCGGCACTGACGGTGGCTCGGAGAAGTTCACTGAGGAGGCTGTCGGTACCGTCGACACCATGAAGCTTGTGCTTAACGGCCAGGACCGCTTCAAGGAGCAGTCCGGTAAGTACTTCAACCAGGTCCAGGCGTACAACCACCACTCCGGCTCCCCCTACGCCGGTGTGTACTCGTACTCCTTCGCTCTCAAGCCCGAGGAGCACCAGCCTACCGGCACGTGCAACTTCTCGCGTATCGATAACGCCCAGGTTGCGATCAAGACTACCGCCGGTAACGACAACGCGACCAACCTTAACATGTTCGCGGTCAACTACAACGTCCTCCGCATCCAGTCGGGTATGGGTGGCCTCGCCTTCTCCAACTAAGCATTCAGTCTTAGTTTTCTAAAAAATATTTGTATTTCAATTTTAAAATGCACAACCATGCTATTTAAAACTGAATTTGTTATTTGTTTATTTATTCAAAGCTGACCGAGCAGTCAAACGAATTACACCGTCCTCGTCCAATCATATCATACACGACTTCCCCATCGACGATCTCCTCTTCGATAAGTAATTCCTTGAGTTCCTCGAGTGTGTCCTTGTTCTCTACCAACATCTGGAGTGCGTACCTGTAACACTGGGATACGATGTTATCTATTTCGTTATCAACCTTAAGAGCGGCTGACGGGGAAAGGTTGCGGTAATCGTAGTTGTTCTTACCGAACCCATACGTCGTCACCATTTCACGTGCAATCTGATACACCATCGCATAATCGGAACTCGCACCAGTCGTGACACGGTTAGCACCGTAGATAACCTCCTCAGCTGCGCGACCACCTAGGGCGACTAGGATCTGAGCGAGTAGATACTCTTTCGTGTAAAAGGGTGAGTCTGCGTTATCCTCCGAAGGTTGGAAGAATGTCACACCACCCGCAGCACCGCGGGGCATGATAGAAACCTTACGAACCGTGTCGTAATCAGGTACGAGAACGCCGATGATAGCGTGTCCAGCTTCGTGATAAGCCACGAGCTCCTTCTTGCGCATAGAATATTTAACATCACCTTTAGCACCAATGACAATACGCTGATAAACGTTCTCAGTGATTTCGGTTGTGATCGTCCCGTCATTATCCTTGACGGCGCGGATAGCACACTCATTGAGAAAATTGGCTAAATCCGCACCGGAGAAACCGGTTGTCTGTTTCGCGATGTTCTTGAGACGGACACCCGATGCGAACTTCTTACCTCGTGCGTGAACTCCCAAAATCTTGAGGCGACCTTTGACACTCGGAAGGGAAACTTGGATTTTACGATCGAACCGACCTGGACGGAGTAGTGCGTCATCGAGAATATCTACGCGGTTCGTAGCAGCAATGACGACAATACCAGTCTCGTTATCGAAACCATCCATCTCGGTGAGAAGTTGATTGATAGTTTGTTCGCGCTCATCATTACCGGGTGTAGTAGTACCACCACGCTTCTTGCCTACAGCATCAATCTCATCGATGAAAATGATACACGGTTGATTTTCACGAGCCTGTTGAAACAGTTCGCGTACACGCTTAGCACCTACACCCACGAACATCTCAATGAAACTCGCCGCAGAGCATTGAAGAAAGGGAACGTTCGATTCACCTGCGATAGCACGCGCCAATAGCGTTTTACCGGTACCAGGGTCTCCGGCGAGCAGGGCACCCCGTGGAATTCGAGCACCACTCCCGTAATACTTATCAGGGTTTTTGAGAAAGTCAACAATCTCCTCGAGTTCATCCTTTGCGGAATCGATACCCTCAACATCCTTGAAACGTGTCGTCACTTCATTTTCCATATTGAAGTCTGCAGATTTCATAAAAGGATTTGGCATTCCCATTCCACCTTCACTCCTCGACGCGAATAATGTACGCGCGAGTGTAAACGCATACGCGACAAAAAAGAACATTACAAGATTCTCGGTGAGAGACATGGGCCGTGTATTATCCACTATGACCTCGGCACCACTTTCCATGAGCGTGTTCCATAGCTGTTCGGTCTGCACGATTTGTACATCACCATAATCTCCATTCTCTTCTTGAAACACAGCGATGTTCTTATTAGGACGAACGACTACAGCTGGAAGTTCCTTCTTTTTTAGACCCTGTATGAACTGTGTATACGACCGTGGACTATACTCAACCGTGCGCTCCTTTGTATCAACCTTAACACTCGGGGCTTTGAAGATATATTTCGTCAAACTATTCATTCCGCTATGTTTTACATGATCATATGTTTTAAGTTGGTTAACATGACCTAAGTCGACGTGGACTTTTTCTTTTTAAAGTAAAATGCCCAACTTTTCACGTACCCAATTGATTACTACCCTGTCTATGATGTTGAACGCCGTACAAGACAACACTGATATGGAACTTAATAGAACTATGGCACTGTCTATGTTTGAGGTTACCCTCAGATATTACAATCTTCTCACACAGGGAAACGGTGATAAGAAACTCATTCAGACCTGTTATGATAAGGCAAAAGTGCCTAAAAATGACCACAGATTTGCGAAGTATGTTCATAAATTTGAGGAACTTACTAGACCGCCACCCTTGCGTCGATCGAGGCGCTTAGCAAATAAGCGTACTTAAATATAAGCCTCTCATTCTAGATAATGTTCAAGAAAGTATTTGACCTTTTTATTAAAGTGGATAAACCAAAGCTAGGGCGCTGGTCTCTAAAATCTTGTAGTGAAATTTCGACATCTATCAATTCTATCTATCAAAACCGTGATCATTGTGGTGATACGATATGTAAAACACCTAAGAAGGCTTCGGAGTATAAGGATAAGCCACGATAAGTAACCATGTATGAGATTTACACTGACGGGAGTTGTCTCGGGAATCCTGGATGTGGTGGTTGGGGTGTTGTCAGTGATAACTTTAAACTCACTGCTGGACAGAATGATACCACAAATAACCAGATGGAGATGACTGCGATTTTAAGGGCTCTTGAAGAATGTCTCCATCGAAATATTCAAGAAGTGCGTATTTACACGGATAGTAATTATGTGAAGCAGGGAATCATGTTATGGATAGTGAATTGGAAGAGAAATGGGTGGAAAACCGCCGCGGGCACCGCTGTGAAGAATAAGGAATTGTGGATCAAAATTGACGAAGCTCGTAAAAGATTGAAGATAGTTGAATGGCGATGGGTTAAGGCTCACAACGGAAATCCCAAGAACGAAGAAGTTGATAAATTGGCGAGACTATCAGCAGAGACCATCAAGAAAAATATCGCGTCACAGTAGGATGGGTGAAAAAGATCGTAGCCCTGAACCATGTGAATGGTGTGAAAAACAAGAAAAGTTACTTATAAAATGGGCGGAGAAAGCGGCTGGATACCGCTGGTTACACAATCATGCGCGTCTATTTTATAAGAAACAAAACGATTGGCTGGCCTATCCCAGTATAATCATAGCGAGTATAACCGGTGTAGGCGGATTTGCGGTTCTTAATCCAAGTGGGAGTGAGGATGTATCTACGAATACAAAAAATAATATCATGATCATTCAGTATTTTTTTGCGTTTTTGAATGTACTCGGTGGGATTTTGTCATCCATAAGTAAATTTAGTCAAAGTCTACCTCTTTCAGAATCCCATTCAGCCATGTGTGTACAATGGTCTAAATTTTATAGGAGTATTGATATGGAACTCTCTCTCGACGTAAAACATCGCGATGATGTAGTGGATTTTATCATGAAATCGCGTGAGGACTATGATAAGTTACTAGATGATTCACCCGATATACCAGCTATTAGTATTCAAGCTTTTCTGGTACAATTTCCAGATAAAGAGAATAAACCTGACGTGTGTAACGGTCTTTCTATCGTCGTAGGTGATGACGCTGCGTCGGTTACGGGTTCTGGGCGTGCAGTCAATCGGTGGTTAAACGCTTTTAATACTGTAAAGAGAAGAAGTAGAGACGGGGGTACGCTCTCACCTATAGATAACGTTTAATAACCACCCTTTAGTACATCAGTCGTGAGATGTGGATATTGTCTAGAAAAATATCGTTTATTACCCCAGTCATGATGACCGATAGTACTTGGACCAGTTCTATCGATTTTCATATACGCTCGCAAATCTTTATAAAATACCCGAGCACCTTGTGCTATGATATCTTCATGCTTTAAGTCTACATGATTATCTATCGGGAAAAAGTATTTGTGATATTTCTTCATATTTTCCACGTTTACCAAGTAACACTTCATACTCGTGATCCATTTAACATTTTCCAATCCTTTCTCACTTCCGTCAGGTAATCTGGACAGACAATGAAAAAAGCAAATCTCAAAATTATCTCCCATTGTATCGATAACATTTTGTATCTGTTTATAGAGTTCTGGATTTTTGACGATTACGTTATCCTCGAACATGACGGCATATTTTAAACCCTGTTGGAAGCACTTTTCGTAAAATTTCATGTGACCCATATAACATCCTATAGCTCCCATGTTTATAAATGTAATGTCAGGGCGTTTATGTGAACGATTGTAATGCATTTTAAGAGCTTCCCTGTAATATTCAGGTTTGACGAGATGTTTGAATTTTTCTACATTTTCAATCTTTTTAGTGTCCTCTCCGTATATAATTTCAATAGGGACACTTTCGTCGTGATGTTTCATAAACGTATCCTGTCGCTTATTTGAAGATGGAAGTGTTAACAGAAAGCATTTATAGTCCAAACCATCGCCACGATCACCGTTTAATCTTAATGATAACGCGTACAGGATGGTACATACCAATGTAATTGTAATTACCATTTTAATATACACGTATAATAAAAATGATCGTACCCGTCAGTGTAATTTTCATAACACTCATGTACGGGTTATTGTACAGCGTGATGAAACCAGAAGAATTTGGTTTCACAGAACTTATCGACCCGTTCTACTTTTCGTTTACGACCATGTCCAGTGTTGGGTATGGTGATTTCAGCCCTAAGACTCTCAGGGCGAAACTCGTTGCAATGTCTCAACAAACACTTTTATTGATTGAGATCGCGTCACTGGTGGGCTTGCTTATCACGGCTAACAAGAATGTTCTGATTTAAAAGAATGGTGCACTTTGTATAAAATGAACGTAGTACAACGTCTAAAAAGACTGCCATGGCAGTCACTATGTCGCCGACATTATGCGGTTAAATTAAACGAAGAACTACTTCTACCTGAAAGTGAACGTATGTTTAGAGATGAAATGTGGCAGATAATCGGAGATTTACATCCTGAGCGTAACAGGGGATTTCGTATCGAACTTGAAGTACACCACGAACAGAAAAAAATCGATCTATTTACCGAGTCAATGTCGAATTATGAAAAACATGTAATTTACGCGAAGCATAGGAATAGATTGAGAAACGCCTTCCCAGATTATGTATTTGTCGAGCGTCATGTATAATTATAAACAAATTTGTGTCATGCTAATGAGACCACTTAACAACTTGTGATGTTTCTCACTTGAAACTGTATTCACATTATCGAATATGTGCATGATGAGATCGTTATCGTCCTTAGCCTCTTCATCATGGATTTTCTCTTCAGTGCGTAAATAGTCAGCTATAACGTAAATAATTGCATCCAAAAGTTCTTCGGATGCCATCTCGAGCCATGAATTTTTAACTGTACCCCATGTGACCGTATCATCCATGATACGAACTCCGTGACCATACTTCATCTTTCCCATATTCATGCGATCAATAACTGCTTCACGAAGATGCATATACATAACACACGCGAATACTTTAAATCACATATCCATTTCTTTTTCCCAATCTGTAATTTCCAACGTCTTTGAGGGTGGTACCACGAGTGTTCCCCGATTAACAACACGGCATTTATAATTCCCAATGTTACATGTATGATTTAACTCATATTTAGACACAAACTGAATGAATGGATTGAAATCGGTATCCGCTTCCAGTAATGTTTTATATCTGAAAGCTTCATCAAAAGTATGAAACGCGACGATGTGATTTACTTCAACTCCGTTTTCGTGACGTTCGGCGATGGAATAAATACCTTCTTCTCCATTCTTTTCAAATGCGAGAATATGAAATGTATGGTTCGTCTTGATCTCACTGATAGATTTACTATTTTTATCGCTTAGACTATGCATACTCGTGTAGGCGTTCTTACTCGCCCCGCACCTGGTCCTGAACCGGCGTGGCATGGGATTGTGATACACGTTTTGAGGTTGGGCAAACATTTTTAGATTTTTCCATGTACATGTCTACTTAGGCCGAATTAACCCATTTTTGCATCTTACCGACGCTCCATACGAGACTCAAGATCGCCGTAGCGTTTTTAACAGTCTCGTTTAGAGGGTTCATATTTGTTTAGTTTACATTACCCGAGAATTTACTTAAGTCCCAATTCCCTCCATATATTCGCACGGTTATTTATCAATTTTCTAGAAGCACTTGAATTATTTCGCTGCCCCTCGTCCAATACGTTTCTTATAACTCTTAATTCTTCCTTGTCCAAACTATTTTTATACGTTCTACTTAATTTTTCGACTATCTTCATAACCTCATCGACGGTACCGACCAGCTTTACAGCTGAATTTTTATAGAGACGAGATAATAAGCTCGTCATGTTTTGCCTAGTCGTCTGCAATGCAAATGCCTTCTTAAAATCTAGTTTTTTCGTGGTATTACTCTTAAACCGCAGAGCTATCAGCTTTAACACGTCAATCTCCGCAGTGCCCTCCCCGAAGATGTACCTGAAATTTTGGAAAAAGTAATTTCCATCTATGTTCTCATCGCCATCATTCTCTATCTTTTGGGGTACACCGCTGCTATCAAAATATATAGCTTCATACTTAGATTTGTCTAATAACGTATACATCTCCGAATAATCAAAAGCTGACTTATTTAACGTGTACGCTTCTATCATCGTTTCTATCATAGAGTTTGTGTTCGCTACAGCGTTCGTTCTCATCTGACCATGTTTACCCTTTTTGTTATGACCGGCGTTTTCCAGTCCACAGTGAATACCACCGTGACGCCACGCGGTGTTACATCTATTTATTTCGTAAAAATAGTTCTGAAGATCTGTCGGCGGCATGAGTAAGGCGGGTTCCTGACGTATGATGACCTTATCACCTTTACCACGAAAATTGTGTTTACCGACAGTCGGACTTCTCGCGAATGTCATGCCATTTTTACGCAGTAACATCGCATCTGCAAAATATAACACACTCGGTAACGATAAAGGTCTACCCGTGTACGTACTCGATTTAACTTCATCCGAACCTAAATAATGTGACAACATAGATTGCGGTTGCACGTGATGTCGAGGTCCTATGCCCGTCGCGTTAACCATATTTTTAGGGTAATACCGTCTGTTTCTACTCCTCATAAGTTCAAGAATTTTTAGCGAGTTATTCGTCGGCATTTTAGACGCTTCGAACATCTGTCTCAGCTGTTTATGTTCAAAATCTTTTGATTTCAACATGTTCTGTAGTTTGCCTAAGAAATCGTTCGTCTCCTTGAATGTCTCGATGAGAGATTTAAAAGTTGTGTTGAAGTTCTTCCTACGAAATTGTCCCATGAACGAAGGATTTATGGTAAACACTTCTCCACCCCGAGTCGATATGGTACTTTCGTTTTGAAATTCCGCAAAACTCGGTACTTTGAGCCAACGCGCCCCTCTTCTCCTAAGAGATTCCAATTTAGATTTGGAGTCCAACCAATCTCTACGGGATAAAATACCCTTTAAACTTCCATACGTCAAAGGAAGCTTCTCGTTTTTTAACACATATGCGTTCACTATAACCTTTTCAGTAGTAGGAGAACCTGTGAATGAGAGTAAGTACGACGTAGCACGTCCAACTCTACACACATAGTTCATCAATCGCAAAAAACTCGAAAACTTGTTTGCATTTCTAACCCCCATGAGTTGTAACTTCATTATATCCACGAAAACTTTATTCACTTGTTCGTCAGTCAAAGTCAAAGAAATATCCGAGCCCAATATGACGTGTCTCTGGTTTACGATGGCTAAGTACAATTGATATATGTCCAGTAGATCTCTTGTAGTCATCATGACTTTTTTAACAACCTGCTTTCGTCTAGAACCAGCCGGTGGTTGATTTATAGCTTTAGATACCCCTCTCGCTGCAAACGCGGTAATCGACCTAGCTGTTTTAGCAGCCGGATCAAGTTTTCGGCGCGCCGTCTTTGACTTCACCTTCGAAGGGGTGCGCGAGACGGTTTTTTTAACTGTCGAAGGGGTGCGCGAGACGGTTTTTTTAACTGTCGAAGGGGTGCGCGAGACGGTTTTTTTAACTGTCTTAGTGAAGGGTCTATTATTATTCGAGTTTGTATTACTATTTGTATTCATATTACTAAAAGGACCCGTCGGAGACCGTGTCCTTTTAGTTCCTAGTACGACAGGGGTAGCCTGGGGCGCTGTCCTATCTGACATCTATTATCAACCAATATTTTTTTTCAATTAATGTATTCATAGCTACCGTCTTCGTACGAATTATACAGTTCATTCCAACTCAATACAGTGTTTTCATACTCTGAACACCATGGATATAACACACCATCACTCCCCCCAAAATGAATAGCCGCAATTCCATTGTTTTGACACGATTCACATATTCCGTAATTGTCGTCGATGATCGTATCGAGTTTTAGACTGTTACAAATGTCCGACTTCGGAACCTCCATATCCGTGTAACTGTTCGTCAGTATAACATCATCAAAAATCCCTGGGAAATGAAACTGTAACCAGTCTTCCGTTTCTTGTCTCACACAATCTTGACGTCCCGTCACTGCGTAAATTTTACTTATACCCGGACGTAGTAGACGGAGCATAGGCTGTGAGCCGATAGTTGGTTGTAACAGCATAAATTCTTCCGTTTTGTAAAATTCTCTCACTATTTTTTGTGACTGTTTTTCGGTTATGTTGAACATGTCACGATATACATAGGCATACCTATTACTCGATGGCATATTCAACTTAGCCCATTTAGCCATTGGGCGTACCAATGGTACCAAAACTTCATCGATATCGACTGCAATGCGGTTCATTAATACATATAGAAATAATATGTCTAAGTATCTTAACGAATGTATGAGAAGTCTGAATGTCAAACGGGTATTGTCCATATAGGGTACGGAAATTTCCACAGGGCGCATCAGGCGATGTACATTGACGAATATATGAGAAAAACGGGTGATCTTAGATGGGGAATCGTCGCAGTTAATCTTAGGAATGAAGGGTTTCGTGAAATAGATGACTATATAGTTAAGACACCTACACGGTACAAAAAGGTTCGATCGCACCTCGATTATATCGATTGGACTAAGAATAGGACGGTTGCGAAACACATGCTCACACTCCCGAGTGTTCATCTCATCACAATCACGGTAACAGAAAGTGGTTACGCACCTGGATCTCCTCTTTTTGAATATCTCGCGTGCGGACTTCGAAACAGGACAAATCCCATAACCATATTATGCTGTGATAACATTCGCCAAAATGGGGTCGTACTTGAAACGCAATTTTTAGCCTATCTGTACCAAACGAACCAATATGATCTTGCAGACTGGGTCAAAGCTAATGTAAAGTTTCCCTCGTGCATGGTAGATCGTATCACCCCCCGCACAACGGATACACTTCGCCATGAGATTGAGGGAAAATTCCCTGGATTCGGTGCGACGGCTGTACAGACGGAAGAGTATACACAGTGGGTGATTGAAGATGATTTCGCGTCGGAATTCCCGGATTTATCAGAGGTCGGAGTGGTTATCACAAATGATATAGAACCGTATGAAGAGGCTAAAATTAGGATTTTAAACGGTGGACATACAACACTGGCGTATATGGGTGTTTTATCTGGATATGATACGTTCGATCAGGTCATGAATGACCCGGTACACCGTACCCATTTTAGAAATTTGCAGATGGAAGAGATTGCTCCATCTATTGATACGGATATCCCATTTGATATATACGAATATATCGACATGGTCGAAGAACGGATTTCGAGTAACGTAAATGTGGATGATCTTGATCGGATATGTATGGATGGCTTTACAAAATTTCACACATTCGTAGTTCCTTCTCTTAGAAAATGTCTTGAACAGGGAAAGAAACCTATCCACATATACAAAAGTATTGTTGCGTGGTACATTTATTCTAGGAAATTTGCGAGAGGGTGTACACGAATAAAATATAACGAGCCAAATTGGGTACTCCTAGAACCCCTATTAAAAGATGGGGCGGTGGAGGCATTTGTCATGTCCGAGAGATTATGGGGGGATATACCAAAAACATATATTACATTTACTCGAGACCTAAAGTCTATACTACTTTCACAAACGTATGAACGCGAACTTGATTTACTCGTAGACGATTAACAGAAATGAGCGCGCAACTGATCAACTCTTTCCACCGAAGTATCTTGTGTCACCCGATCTTCGTCTTCGTCTTCGTCTTCGTCTTCATCCTCTTCACATGCCTGACAGTGTGCGTCAAACATGTGACAAGTGTGTTCACCGTTTTCAACCATCTCGCGAACATCGGGGTCATTCATGATATCATCTTCGTCATCATCTTCAGTCTCCTCAATCGGTGCGAGGGTTTTGGGTTTCTGAAGTTTTTTGAGTTCTTTCACGCGTTTTTTGAGTCTTCTGATCTCATCGTCAAAATCCTTTTCAGTCCAACCATCGAACTCATTCGACATCTCAATGAAGATACCGGCGGGGAGTGAGTGTTCCATTATCACATGAAAATTATACGGTTTTGAGATGACTTAGGTTTCATCTGAACCAATATCCATTCGCAGGTGATGATGAGGGTACGTCGGCAGCACTATTCGTTCTAGAAAGGGTTGGTCGGGGGATGGTAGAGTAAAGTTTCTTTAACTCGTTGCAAAGGGTTAGGTATACGTTCTCGGGGATTTTATCAGATATACTGTCTATGATTTGCATTACATTTTGAAGTACATTCATTACTATAGTACATGGCTAATTTATTTAACGACGTCGTTCGACCCGTGCCTCCCACCCATCGGCCACCCGTCCAAACCTAGCATGTAGGGGGCTCCCAGTAATCGCGAGCAAAGACCGGGGCACCAAGTATCCTCAACTTGTTTTCCTGTTCCTGTACCCTCATCTCCCACGTTTGCATCAATTCTTCACGCTTGCGAACATTCGCACTCGCATTTTCAATGAAAGTATCGTCGATACTACGCAAACGGTTGCATTCTTCCTTGTAGTCATCGTAAATCTTCTTCTCAAAGGCGGGAAGCTTTTGGAGTGTTTCGAGTGAAAGTTCATCATAGCACACGAAATCTGCGAACTTCTCCTCGTCGGTTCCAATTTCCAACACAATTGTCCGAAGACCGTTTTCCACCAGGTTTTTCCAAGTCCAGAAGTTAGCCCCAGTGACGATGGGACCACATCCAATGAGTTCCCCAGCCTCACCACCGGGAGCCCGAGAAGCGTTCTTTTCACACCATCTCCGAATAGCCAACTTCTTCCGCGACACGGTCATACGTGTGATAAGTGGTCGAGCTCGTGCTCGCTCTTTCTTCAGCTCATTTTCCCATTTCTCAAGCTCTTTCCATGTCTGGTGCATATTCCTCACATAATCCAGAATATGACTTCTGACGATTTCAATCTCAGCCTCTCGGTGTGCTTCCCCTACATTCACCGGTGAACGTACCTCGTAATCACTGTCCGAGTCATCATCACTGTCAAGTTCAGAATCATCGTCACTGTAGTAGAAGGTGTCTTCGTGGAATGGTTTGTTTCCGTTCATGTGGTCATGAACGCGTTTCATTTTATCAGCCATCTCCAGATAGAGGCCATCAGGGATCTTACTGGAGATGTCGTCGAGGCAAGCCATGAGGCTTTGAAGGTCTTCCATTTTGATTGTTTACATGAAAATTACAATATTTTGATTCTACTTAGGTGCGATCCACTTGCGAACCCCTCTCGACCAGTCAACGATTTTCTTAAGAGACCATGTCTGATCGATGTCACTGCGCGTGCGCATCTTCTTCAACCTGAACTTGACAGTTCCCTTCGCGGGTGGAACTTGGATGAAACCCTGTCTCATAGGGAGACGCTTACCATCGGAACCCATAGTCTCCAAGATGTACGGGAAATGTTTCTCAAAATATGCCCAGTGAACCGTACCTCGACTCGATTTTGGGATATATTTATGAATTACACCCCAAATGAATTTCTTTACATACTCAAGACGTTCACGGGGATCTTGTGGTCCGGGTTTGACCATCCCGAGATTTACCATTAAGGCGAGCAACGACTCCATATAACAGAAATGGTGTTGAGAAAGTTCGTCGTATTGAGAAATAACGAACGCTTCTTCCATATGCTTCTTGGGAACACCTCCACGACCACCTGCATAGTTCTTGTTCTTGAACTCTTTGAACGACTGTGACACAAATCCACCAGTGGGTTGAGGATTTAAATCAGTGCTCGTCGCATTCCTCAAGCGAGGATAACATCCGTGAATTGTCCCACTCGATACTTTATATCCTTTACCCAATAAGGATTTCAATGGGATCTCGAAATCAGAATTTTCATTTTTCATCGAGTCATAAATCAGTGCAGTCTTATTCGCGTGATTAACCCGTGTCATGCCGTAATGACCGGATCCATCAGAGAATGAGTGCTCCATGAGAATATAGTCAGTACCATTACGACCCTTAGCAGCCATGGGTCGCTTTTTCATTGAAGATGTTTTACGAAACAGGAAACGAAAGTTCTTTCCAGATTCCTTCTTGATATCTTTGGCGATTCGCTCGAATAGACCCTTCTTGTGAAGATAATACTTGGCAATTTCAGAAGCATCTTCTACAGCCAGAAGGTTACTCGCTTTCTTATTCGTGAGAATTCGAGATTCAATATAATCACCCTTGTCAATTTCAGGGGTTTCACCTTTAATTTTGAGAAGTTTACTTCTCACTGAGACATTTTTGATTAACTTAATGGGGGTGAGAGACATGTTATATTATGATATTATAATTTCTAAGCCTGACTTAGGTATGGAACATGTACGAAAAATTATGGAAATAATGGATGACGAAATGTTCCCGACAAAGAGAGAATGGGCATATGTAAAAATATGCAATGAACTCAAACAAATACATTCACAATTACAAGAACTCACGAGACTTAAAGCACTGCATGCACCGGGTACAATTGACCCTTCGGCGTGTATAGAACCACGCACCTCAGCTAGGGTGGATCCGTCAGCACCGCCCATATAAATTTACTCATAATCCCTGACTACTACTCCAATAGGGAAACGTGGGACACCTAAAGTGGTGAGGTTTTGAAAACGTACGGTGAGCATCTTCCCCATAAATTTCTCCCTCTCACTGTATTGTTTTTCACGCTGCGCGATAGTGCCCTCGGGTCGAACTGTGAACTGGTGCCCGTCACAAGTTTCACACACCCATACAACCGAGTTGGCGTCCCGACCATGACCAGTCTTGGCACCAACAATCTCAAATTCTTCGGTTTGGAAATCCTTGAACTTGAGAAGGTAGTTGCTTCGCTGACCCACCTCATACACACTATCCTTGTCACGGATCATGGTACCTTCATGACCCTCCTCGACATGATACTTATGAATGGAGGGGACATCTTCCCGCAACATGACGAGTGTCGTCTTCACGTATTCATATTTGGGGTTCTTGAGAGACTTAACTTTTTCCCATCGTTCCTCGAATGTCATGTTAAGCTTATTGATGTCGAAGTAGTCAAAGACGTGAAACTTGAGCTTCAGGGGGTCGGTTTTGAAAGTACTCGTAAGTTCTTCAAAGTCGAGATTGGGATCAAATGCTTCACCGTCAACATATTGACCCTCTTTGAGTCCTTTACCGAGAATCTCAGTCCCGGGTACAACCTTTCCGGTCCTCGAGATACCCCCATCCTTCGATACCAAAAGACGAACACCGTCCAATTTGGGCTGAACGTAAAAGGGCTGGCTGATGTACTTTTTACGACTTTCCCATTTGTTGGCGAGCATGGGTAGGATTGTAGTAGCCTTGATATTCAAATTTTTCCACATCGTATTGGCACGTTTCACAGCACTTTCATAGCCGAGTGGAACTTCTGTCACGGATGTAGCTTCTTTGCCTCCAACCTGACCAGACGCCTTAACAATGCACCAGCATTCACCCCGCTTTTCGACCCTGATGTCGATGTAGCGCTTCTTGTTGTTTTTGTCGGTGGTAAAAATTGTGTTCATAATGTAGTAGGATGATACCCGTTGTAAATTATGAAAGAATGGAACGACTTAAGCCTCCTCCGTTAACAAATATTCCCATGAATTTGAATACGATTAGCGTTGGATTTATCATACTGGGTGTACTCGTTTTGTACAGGCGATATATCATCACTAGGAATGCCCGTGAACGATCCCGTACTTGATACATTCATCGTATCCGAGATATATGTCACGCTTCATAAATTGAGACATCTTTTCTTTGGGGATTGACGTTTCATTCTCATATAGATTCTTAATGACCGACATGATTTTTTTACACGTTTTCATTTCATCTTTTAATTCAGTATATTTACCGAAGAACCCAGATGACAGTTGATGAATGAGAACGAATGAATATTTTCCCATGAGACGCTCACTTCCACCGAGTAGCATGAAAGTTGCGGCGCTACAACATGTACCCTCTGCAATCGTGACGACGTTCACACGTGACGATTTTAGAGCATCCATCATACTCAACCCCGAAAAAACGTCACCACCATCACTGTGTATATGAACCCTGATGGTGGGTGTATATCCTGGTAGTTCGATAGCCTTTTTCAACAAGTTTACTTCGAGCTTCTTAAACTCGTCTAGGAAGTCGAGTGCATTCTCTCTATCGACTTCACCATAATAGTATATGTCACATCCATTGACGCGTACAACTTCGTGATCCTCGGTATCGGAATCGGTATCGACACTACTCATTTAACAAACTACGAAGTTTCTTTTTAACTTTTGTAACATCGGTCGGTTTTAATTTGTTACCAACTGCGAGATGATTCATCACATCAAAATCGAGTGGTTCGAGTTTATATTCTATTAAAGGGTTTAGATCCCCTGCAATCGCATATTGTCTAATTAAACTCAGTTCGTCGTGTCCCAATTTAGTAGGTTGTCTCGATTGAATGGCGCGAAGTTTATTTTGCCGCATTTTAAAATTACCATATTTGGTCCATAAACTTCCTGGTTGTATTTTAGTTGGATCGATTGGTTCACCCATATTTAGTTTCGGAACCGCCATTCCTGAGGCGATATAAAACGGCATACAATTCCAATCACCTTTGTACATCTGTGTATCGTATATATCTGATTCCGATAAAGAATCAATTATAGTACACACGTTAGCATTTTTTGAAAGTAGATAATTCCCGTGTATGACATCGCATACATGACCATGTTCGTGTATCGTTTGAGATGTATCGAACCCACCCTTGTGACACAGTATATCAATCACGATATCCTTTGATGTTTTGAAAATATCCTTTACATGGGAAAAATTTAGATAGTCGAAAAAGTTTCGTATGTTCCCGTTGCATTCAGATGCAGCGTAACTGGCATTTGGATTATCACATGCGAGAGAACATATCGCGTCAGGTGTTCTTCTAGGCACGATTATCAGTTTGAAATTGGGTATCATATGTATCGATGTAGATGTAACCACGACGGATCCATTTGTCACTTTTATTTTATTTTCGGAAACGCGGTCTATAATCTGCTTATGTCCGTGAATAGATGCATCATATCCATCTATAAAAATATGAGAAGATGTACGACCGATTAAATCCATGAATGAACTTTTTTTCTGAAAAAGCTCAGAGTGTAATTCGATTGTGTTAGATGAATCTAGAACCGTTTCCGCGATGAAAGTTTTACCACAGCCAATTTGACCACATATGAAAACGTTGTGACCCTCCTTGATATATTTTTCAAGTAAGTTAATTTCATTTTGGTGGAGCGTTGGTGGACGTGGTTTTTTTTGTGGTATAATTTTAATGAAGGAGTCCATGACCGATGAACTTACTGATCAAGCTTTAGATATTTTTTTAGAGAGTGATACAATTCAGACAAGGATACTCGAACCTGTGAAAAAGAGGGTTCTTCCTTATTTGATTTGCATTGGTATCTTTAATGTAATGTTATTCATGATGGTTGCATATCTCACACGTCGTCTTTCTAAGATTTTATAACGACATCTTCTAAATCGGAACCGTCACTTCCACCGCGGATGGCAGTCAAGTCCTTCTTTAATTCATTGGTCATTTCGTCTTCACTTATGAACATGTCTATCGGTTGAATGTGCATTATTTCTGGTTTGAAAATTCCGTTATCATCCGGGAATTGCTTTTCGAATGCCTGAATGACGAAATATGGTATTGGTGGGGACTGTTCGATGAGTTTGTCATATTCAGCACGACATGTATCTATCATAGTGGATCCATCACACGATCGTTCTTCTATCGGGAGTGTTAATTCTAAACGAATCGTTCGCGATAGTTTACCATATTGAAGCGAAGCGACGCGATTTCCTTCCATCATTTCACTTATTTTAAGAAACTGCATAATAGTCGCGATTATACCTGCGATCAAATTCAATCCACCAATCATCGCAGGCGCTGCACCTCTTATACTCGCAGGTAGTGAACTCTGTGCAAAATTTGCAGTACCGGTGATCGTAGACAAAACAATTACAGGAAGTGAAAACTGCATGTTCTGTTTCTTATAGATTAAGAAGGCGTGGTTATGCATGTACCTGTAACACGCGGAAGCTTCACCCCACGTTTTCAATATTTGCTCTTGCTGGGGAGACCACGCAAATTTATTTTTTGAACGCACTTTCTTTTCTTTGTCCATATTAAGATATGAATATTATTTTTATTGTTCATACGTTAATCTTTGTCACTTCACTCGTAGTTCCGTTTACGAGAAATGTCAAATGGCTGAAGATGTACTCGGTGATAATACCATTCATTTTCTTTCATTGGGCAATCAATGATGATACATGTGCTCTCACAATTTTAGAATCTCAGGTAACTGGTAAGGAGCAGAAAGACACATTCTTCGGGAGATTGATGAGACCTATATATAACATTGATAATGAAACATCTGATCAGGTAGTAAAATCTATATTATTCTCCCTTTGGTTTATGGTACAATTCAAACTTGGAATTATACCACGTCCCAAAATATTTTCCTAGAATATATAAATGAAGCGTAAAACCGGTGATAAGTTGATAACTGCGGCTAACGCTGCGGGGCGGTGGCTGGCATTTTTTAATTTTTCGATCGCCATGATTGTTGCGACGATCCTTTTCCTTTTGAGTATGTATTTTATATTCAGACCAAAGGAGTTTTCTAAAGACACTAAGGGTAAGATACTTAATGCAACGTGTTCTAAAGATGAGGATGATAAATGGATGTGCGATTTAGTGTATACGTACACGGTCGACGGAAAATCATTTAATGGTAATAAGAATGTAAATACGAATGAAAAGTATCGCATTGGTGAACATATACCAGTTTCATACAATCCACAAGACCCTGGTAAACATGATATTAACGTTGTCGGGACTTTTTGGGCGGGTTTATTTTTATTAATAGTGTCCATTCTCATACCCGGTATATATGGTATTATATGGTTATTCACAAGATCAGCAAGGGGTGCGGGAACTGCGTTTCTCGGATTTTCGCTCATATAGAAAAAAAATATACATCTATATAAATGAAACGTAAGAACGCGAACGCGACGGGATTGATTATTATTATCGCTCTCGTGGGTGTGATTGCATATCTCGTAACACGACCCCATGAAGTTGTTCGGGTACCTGTTCAAGTACCAATGCGTCCACCAATGCGTCAGAGAGAGCCAGTCCGCAGACGCCAACCCGAATTTAGAGACCCACCTATAAAGGACTATAAACCGGGGCACGTTCAGCAGATGGGTGTACTGTTAGGCGAGAATGACGAGACACTCCCATTATACGGAAAGGAAGTACGTGGGCGACGTGACCAGTATCATTACTATACGTCTACACCCGGACAGCAGATCTATTCGATACCTATAACACATGATGGTCGTGACTGTATGGATGATTTAGGGTGTAGGGAGTTATACGGTAATGAGAATGTTAATGTACTCGGTAAAGCTGCTTCTTATGAAGCCAAACTTTATAGAACAGATCATTTCTTTTAGAGAAATGTGATACCATACCGTGTTGTCATGAGTTTTTTAGCTCCCGGCATCGAAGGTTTACTCCACAAAAGCCACCTAGACCAAAATCCAGCCGTCTTAATTCCACTTTTAGTCCAGGTTTCACCCATACGTCCGTGGCGTGCCAGATATCTTTTCATACGCGCCGGGTCTCCGTGAATCGTATAATCCGAATACCCCTTACCTCCGAAGTCGACACGTGAACCGTCTTCGAAAGTGACCCTGTACTTTTTTTTAGGATTGGGGCTTTTCTTGAGAATAACTTTCATATATAAATACCGAATATTTAATTCTATGTTTCTACTATAGATATGGATCTCCGCAAGCCGACGATTATTCGTATCATATTTATTTCCACGATCGTGTCTATCTGTGTAGCTTTTATAATTGCAAAGATTTCTAAGTCCAGAGAAGAGAAGAGTTATAAATTCCCCGCCATGGCCAAGGAGACGTGGGATGCATTGGGTGTACCACCCAGTGAAGAAGATGGCGATGAAGATGTTCAGGAAGAAGCGCCACCACCCACAGACGATGCATTAGAAGGATATACCACTTTATAACTCCGAATCGGAAAATTCTTCATCGCTTGTAATTTCAAGTTGCACGTGATCAAGATCGGGACAGCATTGCGCAAACCCGTCATATGTAATTTTACACGATCGACAATAATACCAGATCATAGTATTTAGATAGTTGTTCACATACTTAAGTGTTTCCCGTGTACACTTATAAATGGATACTGATTTTGACAAAGTGATTTCGGACTTGCGTAACCTCCGTGAAGATGTCAGGGAAGTGAAACAGGATTACGATCTTGAATTGGAAATGTGTCGTTCAGACTTACGACAACAGTTCGGTTTTAAAATCTTGATGATGCTTTCATTCTTTCTCAACGGACTATTCATCGCATACCATGTAAAACACACATTTGTATCAGACGAACCCACAACCATCACTCCACGTCTTTTGTAAATGATATAAAGAGTTTCACCTTATCAAATGTATATGAAGCTTCTCATCAAGCGACTTTCTAATAATGCTATCATTCCTACGCGGGCTTCCCCTGGGTCCGTCGGTTATGATTTGTATAGTACTATCGATATGTATATCCCGCCAATGGAACGTGGTATCGTGAATACTGGCATTGCTGCTACTATCCCGATTGGTGTTTATGGACGCATCGCGCCTCGTTCTGGACTTGCTGTAAAGCATGGAATTCAGACCGGGGCTGGTGTCATTGACCCTGATTATACAGGTGAGTTGAAGGTGATTTTGTTTAATCAGGGAGGAGAACGTTTCGAGATTAAACAAGGGGATCGTATCGCCCAACTTATTTTGGAAAAATGTGAGACACCCCCCATTGAGGAGGTTGCAACTATTGAAGATACTGAACGCGGTACACGCGGATTTGGATCTTCTGGATAAATTTAATTCGCAAACGCTACACCGCCCATACCATCCTTAATTCTCAGGATGTTATAGTTGACAGCGTATGTTCGAACAATCGCACCGAGCCTGTTCGTGGTTCCATTGAGAACTAACTTAGCATTATCAATGCGCGAGAAGTTGAGCGAACCTGTAGGTTGCGACTTGTTCATCGTCAGACAGAATGGCCATGTAAACGTGGACGTAGTGTTCAACACGTCAGGGGCGAGTACCGAGCAGTGCATTTCGGGAACGACGTTATGGTGGTACGTCGCGCTTGTGTTTTCGAAAAGTGGTGTGCCGTTGATATACAGTGTCGAGTCGTCAAACGACCAGTTTGTAGACCACGTGGTACCGTCAGCTATAGACGAAACAACGTGCAGGGCCTTCACAGGGTGGTTGAAATACGTAAGATCCACGTCAACATCGGATGCGGACATGGGTTGATACTGGGTCTGTGTGATGAGAAGTTCATGTTCATGGTTTACGACCATTTCCCTCTCTTCTGTATCCAGGTACACATACGTACCGTATACCTTGGGTGTGCTACCGGGTGTAAACGGAACAGTCTGTCCAGCGCGACATTTAATGCGTAACTCCACCTGATGGAATTGGAGAGCGGTAAGTGGGAGAGATTTTGTCCAATCCTCGCTGAAGAAGAATGGGATCATGTAATGATCGGCGTATTGAGAAACACCTACCGCATTTTCAGGAACTTCGTCAAGTGTCACCGCACAAGAAGCCTTAGCCTGATCCTGTTTGTACAGTACGTTATGTACACCCTGGATGAAAAGAGAGTCAAGCTTGGTGACTTCCTGACCACCGATCCATAAGGAAAATTCGGTCGTAGTAGGGTCGTTCGTACTAAAGAAACCTGTAGGGCTGTCATCGGTAGCTCCGATATCGACTGCCTCTATCCAGATGTAACTGAGTAAGTCACCCTTCGTGCGTAGAGGGACAACAACTTCATTACCCCCACCAAATGTACCTACGTAATCGAGGCGTTCGGGCTTGATAGAAAAGTTGGTGTGACGTTTATAGTTCTGATGGAAAAAAGAAACCTGGGGTTCTCCGGTGATGTATACATCCTGAGCACCCTTCGATACGAGATCGATCAACGCAGCAGACATTTATTAATAAACGATATTAAAATTTTAGCTCTATAACTTACTAAGCATATGGTACAATTTCAAGTTCTCACCTGGGATGCTCGTGACGAAGATGATGATCATATTATACGAATTTTTGGCAAGACGAACAAGGGTGAATCCGTCTGTGTCACGACAAAGTTTGTACCTTATTTTTTTGTCAAAGTGCCGGGAACTATGACACCAAATTCGGTGATCCAATATGTTAAACGGACATGTCCGGACATTGTTAACATGGATGTTGTCGAAGCTAAAGACATGGAAGGGTTTCAGAATGGAGCGAAGAGTTTTTTCCTGCAAATTCATTGTCAAAATCTTGTATCAAGGCGTAATATCAGTAATCGTTTGCGTAAAAATATAACCGGACTGTCTAATAAACTAAAAATTTTCGAGGCTAATGTCGACCCTGTACTACGTCTCATGCATCGTACTGGTATTCAATCGACTGGATGGATTGATACGACCGATGTATGCGAACGCGCATACCATACAAAGGTGCAGATCGACTTACAATGCAATGATTGGAGACAACTAAAACCACATGATACGACTGATATTGCACCATTCGTAATCGCATCCGTTGATATCGAGTGTTATAGTTCTACCGGTAAGTTCCCAAGTCCCTCTGTACCTGGTGATGCCTGCTTTCAGATCGCTATTTCACTTTTACGGTTCGGCGAAGACGAACCGTATGAGAAGACGTGCTTATGCTACAAGGAGACTGACAAGAATATCGATGGATGTTCTATCGTAAGTTATAAGTCTGAGCGTGATCTCCTGATGGGGTTTAGTGAGTATATCAATGAACATGATATAGATATCATAACGGGTTGGAACATCTTTGGATTTGATTTAGAATACATTATGGAACGTGGCATGGTAAATAACTGCCCTCTCGCGTTTTATCGAATGAGTAAACTCAGGGATTATACATGCACACTCAGTCGTAAAAAATTGTCATCAAGTGCACTTGGAGATAACGAACTGAAACTCGTACCCATGCCCGGGCGATTTATTTTTGATTTGTTCCACGAAGTTAAGCGAGAGTATAAGTTAGACTCATATAAACTTAACAACGTTTCACAGATTTATTTGGGGGATCAGAAAATAGATATGGCTCCAAAGGAAATGTTCGCACGATTTATTCGAGAAGATCCAGTGGAATTACGTGAAGTTGCAGAGTATTGTATCAAAGATACACTACTGCCTCATAGGCTGATCGCCAAACTTTCAACCCTGATGAATTTACTGGAAATGGCTAAGGCTACGTGGGTTCCATTGAGTTATCTGGTTGAGAGAGGTCAGCAGATCAAGGTGTTCAGTCAGTTAACAAAAAAGGCACGTGAAATGGGGTTCAAAGTTCCCGCATATGAATATGGACATGTCGATAATACTGGTTATATTGGAGCTACTGTACTAGAGGCACAGTCAGGTGCATATTACACACCAATCACGGCCCTAGATTTCGAGGGTCTGTATCCATCTATTATGATGGCACACAATTTATGTTATTCGACGCTGGTTCGTGACAAGAAATACGACAATTTACCCGGTGTGGAATATGAACGTTTCGGTGAACATACATTCGCACAGAATGTACCAAGTATTTTACCGAGCATTCTTTCTGAGTTGAAACTGTTCAGAAAGCAGGCTAAAAAGGATATGGCGAATTCAACGGGTGCTACGAAGCAGATGTATAACGGTAAACAGCTCGCGTATAAAATTTCTATGAATTCCGTGTACGGATTTACAGGTGCCTCTAAGGGTATTCTTCCATGTGTAGCTATTGCGTCTACTACGACGATGAAAGGTCGCAACATGATTGACGATACAAAGAAATACGTTGAAACGCATTATCCCGGATCCAAAGTGAGATATGGTGACACTGACAGTGTTATGATTGAATTTGATGTAGGAAACCGTACCGGTAAGGATGCCATTGAATACAGCTGGGAATTGGGTGAAAAGGCTGCGGAAGAATGTACGAAATTATTCAAAGCTCCTAACAATCTAGAGCTTGAAAAGGTATACTGTCCTTATTTCCTATATTCGAAGAAGCGGTACGCTGCTAAACTGTGGACGAAGGGGAAGAATGGTGAGATGAACATGGATTATATTGATGTTAAGGGTTTGCAACTCGTGAGACGTGATAACACACCTCATCTCAGAGAGGTTTGTAAGGAACTTCTAGATGTCGTTCTAGATAGTAGTGATACTACAGCTCCACAAGCACTTGCCCGGAAACGGGCACTTGAATTACTTGAAGGTGACGTACCAAATGATAAGTTGATTTTAAGTCAGGGGTTGTCAGACACCTACAAAGTGAAAGGTGAAAGTGTTTCCGTGTTAAGTGAAGAGATTGGAAATATTAATCAAGCACATGTTCAGGTTGTGAGAAAAATGCGCGAAAGGCAACCTGGTTCCGAACCTCAGTCCGGTGACAGGGTACCATATATACTAATCAAGACGGATGACCCCAAGGCGCGCGCGTTTGAGAAATCCGAAGATCCTATATATGCACGGGAACATAATTTACCGATCGATTATCCTTACTATTTTCTTAACAAATTCCTTAACCCAGTATGCGACTTACTCGAACCGCTATTCGAAAACGTAAAGGATGACATCTTCGGAGAATTGCTTCTGAGGGCTAAACCACCAAAGAAAAAGGGAAAGGTCGTGACAAAGCCTGGTAATGAACAATTACTACTGAGTGATATATTTAAAAAAAAGACACCATGATAATACATGGTAGGCAGTATTACTGAGCAGATTGAAAGTCTGATACAGAAAGAAGCCCGGCGTCAGATCAATGAACGTGAGAAGGAAATTCGTGAACAGACGAAAGAACAGTCACGTGAGCAAAAGGAACAGTTTTCTGAGCGACTAAAAGAAGCTGTACATGATCACAAAGAACAGCATATCCGTACGATTCGAGAAACCGTTGACAAGTACAAAGAACAGATGAATATGTTAAAAAGTGAACATAAATCTATCGTCGCGAAACTGGAACAAGAGAAACATGACTACGTTTGTAAAGTTGTAGAAAGGGTGTCATCGTTGTACTCAATCCCGATTAAAAGCGTTCGACGCGACCTTGCACCTGAAAATGATAAGCGTTGTCTAGGTATACGTAAAAATGGTAAGTTGTGTACGAATAAGGCAATTCGTGATGGTTACTGTTGTCTCCATGTAGATGATCCGCGACCATCTACTCCTATACTTATGCCAAGAGGTCCACTAAGACATACACATCCGTTTCCATCTGGATTTGTTCAGGGATGTCCGGCATGTGAAAAAAGAGATGTTGCAAATGAATTTAGAGATTTGCCTTCTATATTTTAATATGGATAAATCAACTATTCTATTATCATCTATAAATAATTTTTACACTGTACCAGAAAATAGAGCTACGCTAATCGAACTTTTGAACAAGAGTGGAGGTATTTCTCTACGAAATCTAGAATGGTTTATTACCAATTACTCTAAGAAGCATAACCTATCATACGAAACAAATGACGGTCGGATTTTTAGTGTACACTGCGCTTATAAATCAAGTTTAGACGGGTACAGCAAAAAATTATTCGACCCGTTTTGTCGTGCAGACAAGATCGTGTACAACGTGCCGGGTACAACTGATGAAATACATACGACTGTAGCACAGTTGAACTTCATCAGGTGGTGTATCAGAAACAAGATTGTCGATTACATTCGTGTACATCACGATAGGCTTTTCAATAAGCAAGTGACATAAACCCGTTATTAAATTCAAACGTTTGATACCCAACATAATACAGGTGAAGGTTATAGACATCTGTTAATCCAGGTTTTAATTGCACATCTAGTAATGTGCGATCTGAGTTCAATTTACTAAAGTCCAAGCTTCCCGATGGTTCCACATTAATCGGATTCATCGAGAATGCATACGTGTAAATATTCCTATTAGGTCTAGATAGCCTTGTGTTGTATGGGACGATATACTTGAAATAATTGTGATCAGCGACTGGTATATTGGGTAAGTCTTGACCATTTATATAGAGTTTAGCAGTGTCTAAAACTGCCGACGAAAATGAGTTGCCGATCGAGTAGGATGTTGCAGATGAAAAATTAAACCTGTTCGACATTTGACGAGTTCTTATATTCGGGTCGGGGCGACCAGGACTTCCATGTGTATTTTCATCTTCATATGCCTGTTTTCGTAGAAACCAGAATAATGATTTGACGGGTATATCTGGGACGAGTTGTAGTTTCACCGCATTTTTACCTATGACAGTTTCCTCTGTAGGGTGTTTCTTCACTATGTCAGTGACGAATATTTGTTTATTTGTCATCAAGTATGTCCGTTCCTGTGGACTTAATGTGATTTCTTCAGTGATGATATCAAATGTATCGAGTGACAATGCATAGGAAGAATTGGTAAAAAACGTCTTTGGTCTAAACTTAATTTCAAATTCTATCTTCTGTTTGTGAATCGCGCACGTTGGAAAGTATGGCCTGTTAGGGGAATTCGACCCGTATTCATCACCTTCATATTTGCGAGAAAAGAAGAATGGAATGGGAATCATCAATGTCGACTTATACCTAGATAACGAATTATCGTTTGCGTGTGATACGTTGTCTGCCTGATTTCTGTTTATCATATACCGCTTAGTGCGTTTTTCGGATGCATCCAGATACATCTCATCGTAAATGACACCCCAATCATCGTGATATTTATCGACCTCTGTCTCATCTACACGCATAGAAATACTCTCTATAACGTGTCGACCAATCTGATCGGCTATATTAGAGTTTGATTCAACGGCTGGAAATGTCATATGTATGTACATATTTGATAACAAGTCTCCCATATTCTGGGGGTTTAGTGTAACTTTAACACTTTCACCGAACGGCCACGTGGGAGAAGACGAAGATGGTTTAGAAATTGTGACACTCTTATGATATTTTGTAAAGTTTGAATGTTGCTTCGCTGTATAATTAAAGAAGGACTGTTCAGGATCGGAGTTCAATAGGTATGTATCCTGTTGACCTATGGCATTTAGGGATAATACGGCACCTTGATCCGGACCCTGTAATCCCATACTTATCTATTGTCTATATATTTTTAATATCATTTTCCCACATTTGAAGAGGTGACGTAGACATTGTCAAATTAAGTTCGTCCCTGGAATGTTTGACTTCCATAAGCAGTGCAGCTACTCGCTCTTCCGTATAGTCAACTGTCTTGGTGTTTAGTAAATAGTCATAACTCCCATCAACTTTCGGAAACGTGTGTGATAACTCTTCTTCGAGATCTCTCTTCTTACGTCTGAAAACTACCAACGTTCCATTGATGACCATGGTAACAAATTTTGCGCGGTGATTATACATCTCAACCTTTTTCTTGAGAACATTAACCACATGGGATTTGCGTTTATTGTAGTACTCATTTCGAAGTTTGATAAAGTCCATTAGGATCATTTCAGCACTCTCATATTTGTGAATTCCCTTAGTCGGATGAAACAGATGCATGTTCGAAGTTCTGACTGTTTTTTGTAATTTCAGGTCCTTGATAAGATCTTTACCCGTGTACCCCTGAATAACAAAGTCGACATTTTCGGTTGTGCTATTATTGGTATATGAGCTGATAGTCTTCTTTTCAGTGAGTGTATCGAGATGTTCTTTATAATCCTGTGTCCAACGCCCGGGTGGAAGTTCTGTGACCCTGATAGTTTGACCGATCATGTTCCAGATACCCTCTGTGACCCACGTTTCATTTTCGTAGAATACACGACCCTTAAACCCCCTGAACCATGGCTTCATTTTTTGAATTCCTTTTCCATTAATGAAGTTGAGTATATTCGTTGAGATATCTTTGGGGTTGAACGGGGGTACATAACAACTGAAACCCGTGCCAATACCTTCTGTACCATTCACAAGAACCATCGGCAATGCTGGTACGTAAAACTCTGGTTCAATAGATCGACCGTCATCATCTAGATAATTAAGTATGGGGTCATCCTTAGGGTCGAATATCTTTCGAGCTGCACTGGTCAGTCTCGTGAAGATATACCTCGTTTGAGATGCATCTTTACCTCCCATAAGTCTCGTACCAAATTGACCACACGGTTCGAGAAGGTTGACGTTGTTCGAACCTGTATAGTCGTTCGCCAACTTGACGATCGTTTCCGCGAGAGAAACTTCGCCGTGATGGTAAGAACTCTTTTCAGCGACATACGCGGCCAGTTGTGCCACTTTCATTTCGGTGGTTAGGTTCTTCTGAAAACATGAGAACATAACTTTCCGCTGTGAAGGTTTAAGTCCGTCAGCCATATGTGCGATAGACCGCTTCAAGTCAGCGAGGCTGAAATTGACGAGATCCTTGTGTACAAAGTCGGTTATGGCCAGGTTCTTGACATGACCATACGGTACTTCAAGATCACCAGAATTCTTCGCGGTACTTTCGAGAAGCCATGTCTTCCTGTCATCCGCTTTTTTCTTATCGAATGCGAGTACGATCGATTTATCGGTCATCACATCCACATCAAACTTCACCGTGAGTTCTTGAATTTTTTTGAAATATTCACGAGCCTCTACAGATGTAGAAGTACCGAGACCCTTGTAATATTTGATGCGCCACCCATGTTTACCGTCCCCATACCAGTTTCGAAATGCTGAATCGGTGTAGAAAGATTTCGTTTCTGATCCCTTGGAAGCCTTGATGATGGGTGTCACCATACTCACCACATAGTTCAACTTTAGAAGGCTGGGCCAGAAGTAGTGGATCATGTTAAGAATGAGACCCTTGATATGACTTCCATCATTATCGGCATCTGTCATGATCATTAGACGTCCATACCGAAGTTCGGAAACGTCGGTATACTCCTTACCTTGTTGAAGTCCGAGGATCTTCTTGAGATCATTGAACTCCTGGTTAGATGTAAGTTGTGCGACTGAAACATCGCGCACATTCTTACACTTGCCTCGAAGAGGAAACACGCCATAATGATCACGGCCAACAACAGAGAGACCTGCAACTGCGAGGGTCTTTGCCGAGTCACCCTCAGTCACGATGAGTGTACACTTCCCAGATTGAGCCGTACCAGCCTTATTCGCGTCATCTAATTTAGGGATACCGGTAATCTTAGACTTTCGAGCTCCATCTGTCTTCTTGAGTTCTTTCATCTCCTTGAACTTTGAGAGTGCTGTGAGTTCATCAGCGATACCAGTCTTGAGAGCATTCTTAACGAATGTCTTGGGTAGTTCAAACTTACTCCCGAAATGTTGGGATTTAGTTGTACATTCAGACTTTACCTGACTGGAAAAGTTCGGGTTTTCGAGTGTGGCCTTTACAAAGATCGTAAAAGCATTCTTAACTTGTGGAGGTTTCAGTTTAATCTTCTTCGCCATGTCATCAATGATACCATTAGCGACAATGTTCGCCACGTGATCGACATGAGTGCCACCTTTCGTAGTGCAGATACCATTCACGAATGAAACCTGTTCCATCCCATTCTCTGCTGGCCCGATGCATACCGACCAACGGTCAGTGGTGACAGATGCAACCTGATCAACACCTTCATGCATTTTAGCATAAGCCTCAAAGTTTTGTTTTGGAAGAACTTCGCCATTGAATTTCACCTTACAGTTCTGTGTCGTACAAATGTTCGCATCCCAAACTCGTTTCTGGAAAATCTTGTAGATGGTATCTTCCATTTTGGACATTCCGAAACGTTTCCATTCAGGGGTAAAAGTAATGGCGACGGATGACGTAGCACCCGAATGTTTTTTGATTTTTGGTGGGTCGCACACAGTCATATTCTTTGACCAAGATTGGGTGTACATCTGCTTTGTCTCGTGATCCTTGATGACCACGGAGAAACCACTAGAGTAAATATTTGCCAACTTGGCACCGTAACCGTTGCGGCCACCGACAATTCTTTTTTGTGTATCGTCGTAGTTCGTACTCGTGAGGAGGTGTCCAAATACAAGTTCAGGGTTCCATAGACCCTCTTTCTCATGCATTTTTACGGAAATCCCACCAAGTGGTCCATTATTCTCGATGGTCACTGAACCCACATTCTTATCAATCGATACGGAGATTGAATTGACCTGTTTGGGATGGAGAGAGTTACGATCGATAGCATTGACGAGGATTTCGTCGAATATTTTCAAGAGGGCTGGGGAGTATTTCAAGTTCTTCTTAGTGAACTTTTGGCCATCAAGGATCCAGTAAGGTTCGGTTCCTAGATCAACTGGACCGACGTATGAGTCAGGTCTTTTGAGAATGTGTTCTATATGTGTGAGTTTTTGGACACTCTCCATACTTTCTTAGTTTTATTACAATTCAAAGCTCTAACTTAGGTTCTTTTTCTGAAAAAGTAGTCACCAAATCCAACATATACGAAATAGCACTGTCACTTGGAACGATGAGTTTGAAATCTTCTTTTGCCACGTCTTCCACAGCCCCCCCTTTCGAACCATTTATGAGCATTTTATACCTATTCGTGTCAACTCCGAGTTTTCTGGCGTGGTTATTGTCGCGAATTAACAGTTGTGTGTTTTTATGATGGAAGACTTTTGCTAGGAAATAAGCAATTTCATAGTGGGTTTTCAAATCCTTGCCTTCACACCGAGGATATATCTCATCAATCACCATACCTTCTCTCTCCAATTCCAGATAACTCTTCTCCATATACGAAGAATTTATCAACCCACCGAATGTTCTTCTGAAATTGTCTTCCAGGTTTCGGTGATAATCTTCTACAGATGTCAAACCTACAACCATTTTCAAGTAATAAGTATCTCCCCTGATTTTAGTGGTTCTGTCTGTTAACGCATAGGAAGATAACCTTCTCCAATAAGTGTCGTTGCGGTGGAGGGGGCATGTACAGTCAGGTCTCTGTGTTACACCACAAATCCCATACGCTTTTTTATTTTTATTGGAAGGCTCACAGCACAAGGTACGTTGGTGACCCCCCTTATCGCGAATCGAAAAGGTCCAGTTCGGGTGGTGACAGTTTGACATTTTATATTCGATTTCTTCCGTCATTTCGCGAGATTTACATAAGTCCATAGTCTTCGGGGCTTTCGGGGCTTTCGGGGCTTTCGGGGCTTTCGAGGCTTTCGGGGCTTTCGGGGCTTTCGGGGCTTTCGGGGCTTTCGGGGCTTTCGGGGCTTTCGGCACCAATGGTTCCCTGAATTCC